>Ga0315543_1000200_pt1 | contig 74614 bp, 50 predicted proteins | sample SalMarSW160210MG_2_FD_203098 | JGI IMG/M metagenome (GOLD analysis project Ga0315543, IMG submission 203098) | Salt marsh sediment microbial communities from the Plum Island Ecosystem LTER, Massachusetts, United States - Salt Marsh Sediment SW1601-210 ... | reverse complement strand
TCATAACATAAGATTTAATTATTACTCAGGAAAGATAAAATAATAAATTATTGGGAGGAAAGCTACCGCCTCAAAGGCGGTTTAGTTCAACACAGCAGCAAGAACCACTGTGGTTTTTATTTTTCTTTTATCACTAATTTAAGGTGTTTATATACATCTGATTTGAGCGTGTATATACACCTTTGGCATTCTTTATCATCGTAATGCAATCTGCAATTTAAGTAAATGTCTCAAATTAAGCAACTGTTTTACAACTCATTATTCAACTTCATAGTCAAGCGAGAGCCGACTGCTAGTAGCAGGCAATTTTCGTCAAGGGTAGTGAGGGTATTGAATGACTTAAGCAAGGCTTCCTGTAAGGAACCCGAAGGGCTTGGCCTTGAAGTGTCATGAAACCTCCTTTCAAGATACTTACCTGTCTTTCATAAACCATATAGGAGGTTCGACCAGACCATTGAAGTATCATTTATTTCCTGGTCAAATATTGCACCTGGCAAACTCACGACTTAACAAGCCTTGAGAAACACCTAATTTATTCCTTTCTGACTAGCCAAAACCCGGTATTTAGTTCAACCGGGGCTTCAGGCTGGGTCTTTCAGACCACATGAAGCCCTAATTATTATGCGTAGTTCAAGTTTAAGTTAATAGAATCAATCGTATTTCGAAATTTCTTTGATAAGGGTCTTTTTTGCTATAAAAAAAGCCATCCTGTGAGATATTAAAAAAGGGGAGCAACCCTCCCGGATAACTCCATCTTTATTATTTGCATAATTAAAATTTTCCCCTGAAATTACATAAGCACTTTTAAAATCTTTAATAAACAAAATATTCTATATTAAGACTGTCCATAGGGTTAACTATGCTACTGTCTGCCCTGAATTAGAAACGTTATCAGGAGATTTAATTGTTTTCAGTACACACTGGAAAAACGGTAAAATTCAAAACAGAGTTGAAGGGAATTTGATTGGAGACATTTCAGGAAAAGAATACACCGTATCTTATATTGGAAACTGGATTTATCAAACATCCACTAATAGCACAAATACTGTTAATTTGCATATTTTTTGTGAAGGAAAACTAGTCTTATTAGCGCATGCTCTATATCACTGGACTGTTGATGCAGACGGTTATTGGCATCTTGAGGTGTCTCACGGTTTTACTAAAGTTAAATAAGTTTTTTTCACCTGCTGAAATTATTCACATCTTAAAGACAGACTTCTCTAACGGTGTCTACTCCGGAGGAAATGCAGCAGCCCCCGGTCTCATGGTTCGGGGGTTTTTATAATAATTATCAACCATGCTGAGATCGTTGCTTAAATTATTTACTTTAATAGCACTGTACCCATATCGAATTGCCTGGTTTTAGGATCAACTTTTACAATTATTGGGATTTCATTCTCATCCATTAAATAGTAACTGTTTGTTCCACGACTAACGCGAATCATAAATGAATAATCAAATTCTTTTAATGAATCTATCTCAATCTCTAATTTAAAACGTCCATTTTCGTCAGTATTTGAACCTGGATTGATCACAATACCTTCTTCCCCAATTTTCAGTACACCTTCTCCAAACATCAACATAACATCACTATCTATTACCGGATTTCCAGCTGGATGAGTAAGTATTCCAGTAACTATTAATTTTGATGATACTATTGTATCCTGTTTTGGCGATGTATCTTTATTCTGTTCAGTACGGCAAGAGTAATTCCAAATGGATGACATCAAAATTATTAATATTGTTAAAGTCCATTTAAAGTTTTTCATTATAATATGTTTTTAGATTAGTATATTTCTCTGATTTGAACTTATTAAAGTTACACCCAATTTAAACCAGAATCAATTTTATTTAATAGAATAATTCACTGCTGTCCGGTTAAGAATTCCATAATGATAACTGATTCTCATCGGACAATTTATAAAGGTTAATATTGTTATTAAAAAGTTTTTTGATAAGTGTCTTCTCGAATAGAGTTAGACCCATTGTTTGAGCGAAAGTGTAAAGGCTGATAGCAAGATCCAATTTCTTCTTGGCAATTGCGATCAACAGGTAAGTGCAGATTGCAATCCATATCTGACAATAAACCGCGTTTGGGCTTGTGCCGTAGAATGCCTTGATATGGAGATGCTGTTTGATCCATTTGAAGAAGAGTTCGATCTTCCATCGTTCACAATAAAGTTATGCGATTGTCAAAGCTGGAAGATAAAGATCATTGGTCATGAAAGTGTAGAGGATACTTGTGGCATAGTCTTCGTAAACGACCAAACGAAATTCCTCCGGATAAGATTTTGAAGACTTATAACCCGTTAATCTGACCAATTGATCACGTATTATGCCTGCAGTTTTATCGACTTCCGAAGACGAAATGGCTTCATACCTTATGTTGTCTTTTGCTCTTGAAACGTAGAATGCCCGGCATTGATGAATAAGAGTATATAAGCGATGAAAATCGATATAACCATTATCCATAATATAGTATGAACCAGGCTCTACAGGCATCTTATCCAGAGAGTTAATGTCATGAACTGCACCCTCGGTAATATCAACGAATATAGGGATGGAACCTCGAAAATCGAGCAATGTGTGCATCTTTACAGCACCTTTCTGATGATGGAACTTAGCCCGGGGGTAAAGACTTAAACAAAGGTCGATGGTTGTGCTATCAAAAGCATAGACCATATTATCAATATCAAGGCGAAACTCCTTATCATCAAAATATAATGGCCTGGCTTTCTTGATGAGGACCTGAGCAAAATCGGCATAAATACGCCAGTCTCTTTTTTCATTGGCGTCGGCTAAGGTGGACTTTGAGATTGGTTGATTGATGCCTGAATGATATAGTTTATTGGAAAATGCAGTCAGACAATTTTCGATGTCACGCAGACTTTCACGACCTGTCAGTTGAGCGAAACTCATTACAAGAAAGTGCTCCCTACAGGAAAACTTCCTTACTCTGTAATCGCCCTTGTAATGATCGACGCACTTTTGAAATTCGTACTCTGGCATAAACATCATCAATTGTGCAAAAACTGTTTTCCCGGTATACATAATCGCTCAAAATATTGTATGAGCGAAAATATAAATTCAAGTCGTAAAAAATATTGACCCTATTTAAGGTATTATATATTAACTATTTACATTACTTTTAATCATCCTTAACCGGACACTAGTGAAACCATATATAACTATAATAGCAGGACCTCCTGCTATTCCTTATTAAATTCTTTAAAATGCAGGGAGGCAATAGCGAAAATTCCATTAATCATGATATAGAATCCTGAGGAATTTTTTCAATCAGGGATTTGCCAGGCTTTTAATAAACGAAAGTCTGGATAGCATGAGAAGGGATTATTTCATCAAAGACACCTTCTCCTGCATAAACTTTATAGTTTATCTCCTCATCGGTCTTATTCATAACCACTGTAACGATGGATTTATCTTCGTTAATGAATGATGTCGACATAAGATGGCTCCTGCTCGTTACGGTGCTTACTCTCTTTGCTCCCGGACGAATAAATTTCGAGAAATGTCCAATATAGTAGTAGCTTGGAGTATAGATCAATTCATCGTTATTGATATTTGCATGAACGGGAGCAATACAAAAATTCTCTACATGATTTGGTCCACCACGGTCATCAAGAAGTATATTCCAGTCAGTCCAGCCAACGGTTCCGTTGTTAAAATCAAAAATCATTGATTCTCCATACCGTTCAGCGTTGCTCCAGGTTTCATATTCATTCTCTCTGAATGATTCTGCACATCCCTCTGTGAAAATCAGGTTCTTTGATGGAAAGGATTGATTCACATTGGTTACATTATGGAACATGGGGTCACCTCCTGCCCAGGTTTCATACCAGTGAAATCCAATGCCCCACACATATTTTGATGCATCAGGATCTGCCAGAATAGTATTTACACGATGGTTGATCATATCCCTGTTATGATCCCAGATTATTATTTTCTTATCCCCAAGGCCTTCCTCTTCAAGAGTTGGCCCAAGATAATTTTTAAGAAAATCTCTCTCCTCCACAGCTGTATATATACATGATTCCCATCGCTGGGTTGCCATAGGTTCATTCTGAACAGTAAGCCCCCAGATCGGGATGTTCTCTTTTTCGTACTCTTTAATAAACCTGGCATAGTAGAGTGCCCATGGTTTGTAGAACTCCTCCAGGAGTCTGCCTCCCTGCAACATATTGTTATTACTTTTCATAAACGCCGGGGGACTCCATGGACTTGCATAAATTAATAATTGCCCACCTGCTGCTTCAATAGCACTCTTTATCATAGGAATTCTAAACTGTCTGTCGTGGTCAATACTAAAAGAGTCGAGATTCTTGTCTCCATCCTCGATGTATGTGTAACTTTCGCTTGAGAAATCGCAGCTGTGGATAGATGTCCGTGCCAGTGAATATCCAATGCCATCTTTAATATCGTAATAAGAGGTAAGCAATTCTCTCTTTTTGCTATCGGATAAGCCTGTGAAAACCTCGGCTGAGGCATCTGTAATTGCACCACCAATACCAATAAAACTCTGGAATGTTACGTCAGGGTTTACAAAAACGGATATTTCAGTTTCAAGTGGTTGCCGGGAATTGTCAAACTTCTTTGTACCTGTAAAGGATAATCTCAGGTCACTGTTTTCAGCAGTAACAAAAACCTTTACTTCCCGGTTGAATAGTGAGATTTCAGATTTAATACCCTCTTCCTCATTCTGGTTTGAGGTGCAGGCTCCGATCAGGATGCTGATTATTAATAATTTATGGATCTTTCTCATGATTACAATTATTGGTTTTCCGACTATTTTCTAAAAAAAAGGTATTAATCAGTTATCAGGGTTTTTAATTCTTCATCAGCTTTTTAAAGTATCTCCTGGTTTTGTTTTTAATCTCAATAAAATAGATCCCCCGTTCCAGAGATTTATTAATAGTAAAAGATAATGAATTTAAACCATAATCCAGAAGTCCATTATAAAGTTGTTGGACAACTCTTCCCTGCATATCAAAGATTTTTATCGAGATGGACTGATTCATTTCACTGTTAAGCCGAATAGTTACATATGAATCGACTGGATTGGGAAAAAGTAATACTTCATCAATGTTATTTGATATTTCGTTAATTCCTGTCCCGAAAAGCTCAAAATCAAAATAGTTAATATTATATGCATCGCAGGATGCCAGTGCAGTCATTACATATTTGCCCTGGCTAATATATACAGATGTTGAAAAATCTTTCCAGGTTTGCCAGCCATTAGTTGTGGTGAAGTTAATGTTGGATGTTATAGCATCATTAAATTTAAGCGTTATGGCTCCTGAATTATACCCTGAGATTCTGCCAGTAATAAGGTAGTACCCCGAAGTTTGGGCATCAAGATAGTATTTCATCCAATCTCCCGGGTTAATCCATCCGACATTTAATCCTCCACCGTTGTCCGTGCAGTTTTCAGTGTCTACCCCCAACATCTCAAAATATCCCTCTGCCTCTATGCGACCCGGAATAACTAATGGTGTACCATAATTTTTAAAGTTATTGAAAACAAACAGGTCACTAAATTCCGGGAGAGTTCCGGATACTGATTGTATATTTCCTCCGCTGTAGCTGACCGTTAATAGCATATTTTCGTCTGTGATATTTTGTGAGAGTCTGATCTCAATCATTGAACTATCATATCCGGGAATATTAATTTCACTAACTATTCCTGACATCTCTACATTATTAAAATTAACCAGGAAGTTGTCAGGCTGAACATCCATAAGATCTATTTTGCCAGATAGTTTCAATAATATAGTTATTCCTTCATCATCGGTTGTTGCAGCAACAGGTATCAGGCCTTCACCTGAGTCAGGAGTTGGGAACTTATCAAGACCAAATTTGTAGCTGAAAAGCGGATTATAGTCCGTATCTCCTATATTTATTGGAACCTGTTCCATATATGCAGGCCATGAATGACTTAGTTTGCCGGTTGGAGGAAAATCTCCAAATAGAATATCAGCTATGCCACCTCCTTCAGTTCCTGGTAGCCATGCAGCGATAAGGGCATCTGAGTAGGGTAGAACGTCACCAATAATCACAGGCCTGCCGGAGATTAGAATAGTAATTACTTTAATGCCCTTTTCCTTCAAACTCCTGACCAGAGTTATATCATCCTGATCCAATCGCAGGGATGTTCTGTCTCCCACACCTTCAGCATAAGGATCTTCTCCAATTACTGCTACGGCAATATCCGCATCCCCTGTATAATTTCCTGTCGGGGAATAGATGATTTCACTGTTCTCACACACTTCCTGAAGGCCTTCAAGGATGGTTGTCCCAACAGTGATATCACCGTTAGATCCCTGCCATGAAATTGTCCAACCTCCGCATTGAGCTCCCAGGTCATCAGCTCTTTTTCCAACAACCAGAATTTTTTGTCCGCTCTTTTGAAGAGGCAGAGCATTATCTCCTGCAGACAGAAGAACCAATGATTCTCTTACCGCTTGCCGGCCAACTGATCTGTGTTCTGCTGATCCTACTGTTGAGCCAATTGAACGGTCTGTCAGGGGTTGGTCGAAAAGGTTCAATAAAAATTTTTGTTTTAGAATCCGGCTTACCGCATCATCAATTCGAGCCATTGGAACCTCATTGGCCTGCACCAGGTCCTTTAATATGCTTATGAAGTATATATATCGATCCGGAACCATAACCATATCTATACCTGAATTTATGGCTCTCTTAACGGCAGTTCGATAATCTTCATCTATCTGGTCAACACCATTCCAGTCAGAAATAACGAATCCTTCAAACCCAAGTTCATCCTTGAGAACATTTGTCAGAAGGTAATTATGTCCATGTAGTTTTATCCCATTCCAACTGCTATAGGAAGCCATTATCGAGCCGACGCCCTCATTTATTGCATCAATATACCCTGCCATGTGTACTTCACGAAGCTCTTCCTCAGTTACCTGAGTATTTCCCTGGTCATCACCGTTAGTTGTTCCACCATCACCCACAAAATGTTTGGCGCAGGCAAGTATAGTCTCCGGGAGTGCAAGATCAGAGCCCTGAAGCCCGGATACGGATGCTGCTGCCATTAGTTTCTGAATCTCCGGACTCTCGCCAAAACCTTCATAAGTTCTTCCCCATCTCTCGTCTCTTGGAACTGCTATACAGGGACTAAAGGTCCAGTCAATTCCTGTAGCAGCAACCTCCCTGGCAGTAATATAATTGATAGCTTTTACGAGGTCATTGTTCCAGGTACAACCTAATCCAATATTATGAGGAAAAACAACTGCTCCAAAGAGATTGTTATGCCCGTGCACAGCATCAATTCCATAAATTAACGGGATTCCGAGTCTTGTTTTTAATGCTTCTTCCTGGAATAGATCATACATATCCGCCCAACCTGTAACACTATTATCGGAAGGAGCAGATCCACCACCGCTCAGTATCGATCCCAGATTGTAGTATGATATATCTGATATTGTTTCCAGTGATCCTCTTTCAGCCTGTGCCATCTGGCCCAGTTTTTCATCCAGGGTCATGAGAGCTAACAGGCTATCTACCTTCTGGTCAATAGTTAACTCCTGACTCTTGGTTACTGTTGTAAATAACAGCAAAAGCCAAATTAATGAATATTTCCCGGCTCTTAACATTTTGCCAAAAATAGGTTATCCCTGGTGATTTGGTAAATATATCACTTCATAATAATTACATCATCTATTTTTTGAAAATCATAAACGATTATTACAACAATAATCCGATCATATAAATCCGCCGTAACAAAACACGCACGCAAAATAAATCCCAATTTTGACTGGCAAACATGTTATTATGACCATGTTATACGTGACAGGGATGAATACCACATGATCAGAAAATATATAAGGGAAAATCCAAAAAAATAACCAATCAGGATTGGTCTATCTAATGAGTAGAGACGTTGCATGCAACGTCTCTACTCATTTAAAAAAATTGACTTATATCTTAATATGACGTAACTTGGTTTATATTAAATGCAGAGATATAAAATACTTTTTAATATCACACTCAGGTAATAATCCGTTAAAATAAAAAGATATGAAAAACAAAAACAAAATATGGTATTACCCATTATTAGTGATGACAGCAATATTAATTCTTACAACTAATTGTGAGAAAAAAGAAGACCCTTCAGATACAATGACCGACAGAGATGGCAATGTTTATACCTCTGTGACCATAGGTACACAGGTCTGGATGGTTGAGAACCTCAAAACCACAAAATACAATGATGGCACAGATATACCTTTAGTTACTGATGATACAGAATGGGCTAACCTTAACACTCCGGGTTATTGCTGGTACAATAACGATGCTGCTACTTATAAAAATCCCTACGGGGCTTTGTATAACTGGTACGCTGTAAGCACCGGTAAATTATGTCCCACAGGCTGGCATGTTCCCACCGATGCCGAGTGGACTACCCTTACAACCTACCTTGGAGGCGAAAGCGTTGCCGGAGGTAAACTCAAAGAACTTGGTACAACTCATTGGACCACCCCAAACACAGGAGCCACCAACGAAACCGGCTTTGCAGCCCTTCCGGGTGGCTACATTTACTACGATGGCACATTCGACTTTATTGGTAACATCGGTGGCTGGTGGAGTGCTACTGAGTACTATCCACCAAGTGCCCACGCCCGGGGCATGTACTACGATCTCAGCGATGTCTACAGTCTCTACAACAGTAAGGAAATTGGGTACTCTATCCGTTGCCTGAAGGATTAACCCGGCCAGCCGGATGGCGGGGATTATTGATTTAGGATGTTGAAACACTATGAATCTGGCTCACTTCAGGTTTTATGAGGAACTGAATGAATTTCTTCCTGCGGAAAAGAGAAAAGTCTCTTTTACTTATGAATTCAGTGGAAAGCCGTCAGTTAAGGATGCTATAGAAGCACTGGGTGTACCTCATGTTGAGGTTGATCTTGTGCTTGTGAACGGCGATTCGGTCGACTTTTTATACAACCTGAACGACGGGGATAATGTATCTGTTTACCCGGTATTCGAGGGACTGGACATCACTCCCGTGATACGGTTACGGGATAAGCCTCTTCGTGAGGTGAAATTCATCCTTGATGCCCACCTTGGAAGACTGGCCAAGTATCTCAGGCTATGTGGATTTGACACACTTTTCAACGGTAATTATACTGATCCTGAAATAGTAGACATAGCGGAGAAAGAAAAGAGAATTATCCTGACACGTGACAGGGGCATTCTGAAAAATAAAAGGGTAACACACGGTTACTGGATAAGGTCACAGAAATATGATGAGCAGCTTAAAGAGGTATTAATACGGTTCGATCTGAAGAATCAGGTACGGTTCTTTTCCCGTTGCATAATATGTAACACTCCTCTTGAGGATGTAAAGAGAAAGGATATAACAGACCGGCTACAGGGAAAAACCAAACGTTATTATTCTGAGTTCAAACGATGCCCGGGCTGCGACCGTGTCTACTGGGAAGGTTCGCATTATGAGAATATGACAAAATGTATTACTAAAATTATCACTGACTGATCATCGCCTGCCGGGATATGTATATTCCAAAAAAAATGTAAATTTAACTATTACTTATCCAGAGTATCTTTTAAATAAAAATAAAATGTGCAAGATTTCTTTATACCGGCTAGAAACACCATCCATCAGCATTTATATAGATGCTTATTTTGATAATGAGAAACTCATAATTGAAGGGCAGGACTTAGGTAAAACAGTCGATGAATGGTGGGGTGATTCAGATTATGAATATTCGGTTACCGTTCGTGGTGATGAGGTTAAAAAAATATATTCTTTAATGCAGGTCAAAGAAGGTGATAAAGAAGGTTTACTGAAAGCTATTGCACTTAAGTACCATACTAACAAATGTTACAGTGAGTTTCTGGACTTCCTTGAAAAGAACGGGATCGAGGCTGAAGGATTTTCGTGGATATAATATCATCACCCATTATCAGGCTAACAATATAACAGAAATTCAAATTATTTAGCATTTTTTGCTTACAGCAAATTGCCTTTGGTGAGCTCGCCCCGAATGCCCGGAGCTCGGCTCATATATTTTCCCTGCTCCATGCCCCCTGTCTGAGCGAAGCGAAGACCCTGACCGACCAACGGGAGCGTCAGGGCTCCCTGCAATAACTCACCGCTCACCGCTCATCGCTTCATACATGTCCACTGCTCTTTCCGCCAGCACCCTGGTGGCATTGACAACAGGCAGATCAACCCGGCCGGGATTGTAGGCAAGAGGGATTTCGGTACATCCAAGAACAATAAGCTCAGCACCTTTGTCCGCAAGATGCTGGCCTGCAATTGCAAGCAATTCCTCGTTCAGCTGCGGATCAGTTTTGGATTTTATGCCATAAACAGCCTTCATAACCATATTTATCTCTATTGAATCATCGGGGGTGAGTACCTCAAATCCTTTAGCCTCAAGTTCCTTATTATATAATCCTGATTCAATTGTCCCTGTAGTTGCCAGTAAACCAACTTTCTTAATATCGGGGTAATTCCCGGCTACCTCGCCTGCTGTTTCCCTGATCATATGAATAATGGGAATATCTACAGATTCCTGCATAAAATCATAGAAATAATGCACTGTATTACATGGGATTACGATAAATGATGCCCCTGCCGACTCCAGTTTTCTTACACTGAACCTGAGGTAGGGTTTTATCAGATCCCCGCCATTGGCTATTGAAGCCATCCTGTCAGGCACCTGCGGGTTGCTGAAAATAATTGTTGGAATATGTTCCTGGTCTGTAGCTGCAGGGGTAATATCAAGGATCTGTTTGTATAGATCAGCCGTAGCTTCCGGTCCCATGCCCCCGAAAATCCCCAGGATAACTTCATTGCCTTCAGGAATTTTTTCTTCTTGCGAATTGCAGCCACCCAGTATAACAAGCAGCAAAATTGATATATGAGCAATTACCTTCTTCATTCGTTATTCATTATTCGATATTCGATATTCATTTCTTCTCAAGCCACAGGTCCCTGACTCTTGAATTGGTCACTTTCATTCCCGTCACCTTCTTCCTTTCCCTTACAATAGTGATCTTATTAATGAAACTACTGTTGGAAACATAAACATCCTTTCCAATACATTCCACAGAGAATTCCCCGTGACGTGTATGGTAACCATATAATTCACCATCTTTTAAATAGAACCTGTACTGTGTCTCCAGTTCGGGCGACGAGTATTTCCCTGCTATCTCTTCAAGTTCTTTTTCATCCGGTATATACTTTTCGGTTTTTACCCATGTATACCTGGTATCGTTGCTCCAGATTACTATTTTCTCCGGTACAGTATCAATGAGACTTATCTTCAATCCTGAGCTGTTATTGAATAATATGCTGTCACTGGCAGTAAATAACCTGGTATCGCGCCCGCCGGTGGATTTGCACAAAAGGGTATCTCCATGCCTGAATATCTCGAATAACCTGTCGGGAAGGTCTTCAGATTTATATGCACCGAGATATTTATCAAAAATTTCCTCATTCACTTCTTTCTGCTCGAAGTTAATTTCAGGCTCTTCTTCTTTTTCTTTATTTAAGAGAATATCTGCAATATTGTTTATTTTCCCTGAAACAACGGATGAGGAGAAATTTGTAAGTATTACAATTTCAATCTCATGTTCAGGGAAAGTGCATGCATAAGACCTGAAACCCCCTATTGACCCACTGTGGGATATTTTTTCTTCATCTTTATACTTATCCACATTTACACCAAAGGCATAATTATTTGGCTTTCCATCATTGAATGGGTCAAGTGTGAGCATCATTGAAAATGCTTCTTCCCATCCTTCAGGCGAATCATAATAATATCTCATCCATTTAAGCAGGTCAGCTGATGTTGAATGAATGTTTCCCGAGCCTGTATAAGCCCAGTATTCTATTTCCTTTACGAATCCCCTGTTATATGATCCATCATAAGATGTAGCGTAATTATGTGTAACCCTGTTGTATTTATCTTCAACATATGTGTCATAAAGACCCAGTGGTTTGAAGATTTCTTTGCTCATCCAATCTGCAAAACTCTCACCTGTGATCTTTTCTATTATTATTGCAGACAGTATATAACCGGTATTACAGTACATATACTCAGACCCGGGTTCAAAGTTCAGGTCCTGCTGCTTGGTCATGAATCTCAGCAGGTCATCATTGTTTTTCATATCATCCTCCCTCCAGCCTGCAAGGGAAAGCAGGGCGTGGAGACTGCGTAGGCCGCTCGTATGATGAAGCATATGCCTGAAGCTTATTTTATGTCCAAAATCGGGCAGTTCAGGCAGGTATTCCCTGATATCATCATCTATTGATAGTTTCCCTTCCAGGTGGAGCTTCACAATCCCCATGGCTGTAAATTGTTTTGATACAGAGGCAATATTAAACCTTGTGCCATAAGTGTTAGGTACCACGTATTCCAGGCTTGCCAGTCCGTATGCTTTAGCAAACACAGGTATCCCATGTACTGCAATGCCCACTGTACCTCCGGGATGATTTGGACGGTTCCATTCAAGGAATAAGCTGTCGATAGCTTCCAGTTTAGTTTCACTTACCTGAGCGGAGGACAGTCCTGCCAGCAGTAGCAGGCTGATTATTATACCAAGTATTCTTTTCATAGGATGAAATGTTTTAAAGATAAAAGATAAAAGTAAAAAGATAAAAGTAAAAAGAAAAGGCTAAGGCTAAGGCTGAGATTTGTTGACAGTAGCAAGTTTCCCCTCCTTTTGAAAGGAGGGTGGGGTGGTTAGAACTTTTTCGGGACTTTTTCAACATTCCCTGTAGCTTTTTTCCGATATTAACGACATATAAGCTGAAATCTCTTGAATGGACAGAAGAAAAAGAAATAAAAAAGAGTTCATTGACCTGATTGAAAACAATAAGGGCATAATTCATAAAGTCGCCCTTATGTATACTGAGACCATACATGACAAAGAGGACCTTTACCAGGAAATATGCATGCAGTTATGGAGATCATTTGGCAAATACAGGGGAGAGGCAAAACTCAGCACCTGGCTCTACAGGGTTGCACTGAATACTGCTATAAGCGCTGTAAGAAAAAGAAAGAAGCTTATTGAAACAGTGGAACTGGATCCTGAGAGGCACTACCACATAAAAGACATTGATAAGAATGAAATGACCAGGAATTTATTAAGAGCCATATCTCTGCTTGATAATATTGATCGGGCTATTATTCTTCTCTGGCTGGAAGAGAAAAAGTATGATGAAATATCTGAAATAACAGGATTGTCACGATCAGCAGTAAGCGTGAGGTTAGTCAGGGTACGTAAAAAACTTGAAGAACATATTAAAAAACTCGAAAATGAATGATATAAGAAATGGCTGGGAGAATATTGATGAATTTGTGGGTATACCCGGATACGGTATTACATCTGTTGAAAAATTCATCAGGGGACGATCGGTATCAATATACGAAAAGGTCAGGGGCATATTCAAAAGAGATTTTATTATTAAATCTATATCATGTTTGTTTATTATCTTAAACCTGATTCTTTACAGGGATTATAAGATTATTCTGATCATTAACACAATTCTTATGTTCCTGCTAATTGTTTTTACCCTGGCACAGATCAAATATTTTGGTCTTTTTAAAAGAAGTGCAGATCCGGGCAGATCATCCAGGGATAACCTGACTTCCTTATTAACCTTTCTGAAACGAAAATTCCCTGTTTCGGCATTAATGTCTGCCACCAGTTATATTTTTGGATTTGTACCGGGTATGCTGCTCTACTTTATTCTGGCATACGGCTACCTGAAGCCTTTTCAACCAATGGCTTATTTCGTGTATTCATTTATATGTCTTACCGGTATGATATTCAGTTTTATCCTTGATATGAGGCAGGTAAGGTATCATATAAAGCATATAAGAATTTGCCTTTCTGACCTTAATGATAATGCACTGGCTATGGCATCTGAGAATATCGAATTAAAAAGAAAGCAGGATACAACAATTATCGTGCTTACCCAGGTGGTTATCCTTCTTGGCTTCCTCGTTTTGATAGTAATCTTAAAATCAATTTTAACCTAATTATGATATACTATGCGTAGATATTATAGAAATAAAAACTATTATTCCATTATACTGGTAATATTTTTCTTTTCAAATTTTCCTCTTCTGTTTGCTCAGGACGGAATCAGTAAGTACTTTATTGGAATAGAACTAAACGGTGTGTTATGCGGCTATTCAGAAGTCCTGGTTAATAATAAGGGTGTTAATGATTGCATCGAAATAGACCAGAAAACATACATATCTTTTGAAGCCCTGGGAAGAGATATTAATCAAAAGCAGGCCTTTACCTATCACCTTGATCCGGAAACAGGCAATTTCATCTACCATGATAGTTATATGGAGCAGGGGGTGAATAAGATTTCTGCTTCAATGACTGTAATTGAGGATACCCTCCGTATAGATTCGCATTCGAACAACGGGAGTGAAAATGTGTTTATCCCTGATAACACCATATTACCAAATACAATGTTCTTCCCTTACCTGAAAGAGGATTTTGGAAGGGGAGGAGCAATAGCCATGACCTACAGGGTTTTTAATGTAAGGAATGGAAAAGTGCAGGACTTTGAGTATAAGAAAATTGGAGATGAGGATTTGGAATTGAATGGTAAAACATATAATGCAGTTATTATCAGTGAATCTGATCCTGACACCGGTTTAAAAACCACATACTGGATTGACACTGAAAGCGGACTCCGGTTAAAAACAGAGTCTCAAAATAATATGCGTATGTATCTTACTGATTTATCAGTTGTAAGCAGGATTAAGAAAGGTAGCTGGGATGATGTGTTTTTTATAAGGACAAATAAAAGTATAGAACATATAAGGGCAATCACTTCAATGCGTGTTAATGCCAGTCTCGAAGTAATACCTGCATGCTCACTCGATGATCTGAATGTTACGGGACAATTATTTGAAGGAGAGCTTGCTGATAATTGGATTAGTGGTGTTTTTGAGGTAAAACATAAAAGATATTATGGTCAGTATGCCCCTGAATTGGATTATTATAAAAAAGTCAGTGAAGAAATAGCAATATACCTGGTTCCGGAGGATATGATAGAGTCGAATGATTCACAGATAAATACGATTGCCAATGAAGTTATTGCCGGAGAAACTAACTCATGGAAAGCCGTAAAACACCTGAGTGAATGGGTGGCTGAAAATATAGATGGATCAGTAAACGGAGGGAGTGCCAGGGAAACTCTTGAAAGAGGCAACGGTGCCTGTGGATCACAGTCACTATTGATGGCAGCTCTATGCCGGGCCGCAGGAATACCGGCAAGGGTAGTCTGGGGGTGTATGTATACCCTCGTAGATGGGGGCAGTTTTGGGCATCACGGCTGGAATGAAGTATATATGGGAGAAGCAGGCTGGATACCTGTTGATGTTACCAGTCACGAAACTGACTACGTTGATTCAGGGCATATACGGCTTGGTGTTCTGAAGACCAAAGTGACAGTGATAAATTTCAGGGAGATGGAAATACTGGATTACAGAACAAGATGAGTGAGAGTCAGAGTATAAAAACTCACAGGGCGTAGGGCACAGAGCTCAGAGCACAGATGTCTCGAAAACCCATTTCAACAATTTAACAATTCAACAATTCAACAACTTCTAAAGCCCTTAAACTCTTTTACCATTTCACACAACTCATCTCTCATCTCTCATAATTCGCCTCTCATAGTTCATCTTTTGAGATGATGCCCGTATGGCCGGTTAGAATATATTCAAATTGCGTTGGTTCCGGAAGATTCTTAATAGACTCAATCTGCTTCTCGGTATCCATATTTACCATGTCGAAAAAATGGACATACTTTCCATCCTTTACCAGAAGGTTATCGCCTGTGAGCAGATAGTCATCATTTACTATAAAACAGCATGAACCCGGTGTATGTCCGGGTGTATGGAGTACTTTAACCTGGAAGACGTTAATATTGAGAATTTCATCACTTCTGATAAGGTTATAAGGCTGATATTTCCATTTAAACTTAAAAATCATTTTTGCGGTCTCTCCATTGACCATTTGTTCTTCCTCTTCATGAAGGAATATTTTTGCATTTTTCAATGCTCCCAGTGCTCCTATATGGTCTCCATCGGAATGTGTCAGTACAACAGCCAGAATATCGTCAGGATTTATCTCCAGTTTGTTTAATTCCTCAAGAACCCTTTTTTTGCTCAGGCCTGCATCAATCATCATGTATCCGCCATAGCCCCTGAACAGGTAAGCATTAACAAACCTGTCCTGAATGCAGAAAACAGAATCATTTATGGCCTGGGTTGCAGCAGGAGTCATCTCCTTGGTTGCGTAGGAGAACCTGATTATCATGATAACGGCAATAACGAGGAAGATGCCTGCGATAACCGCCAGGCCGATCAATATCCTTTTAAGTATTTTGTTCATCTTTTTTTATTATAGTAAAAGGTCAAGGTAAGAAAAAAAATTAGGCTGAGGCTATGGAGGACAAAGTAAGTAATGAGGCGCAATTCATCTAAAATCCGCAAGTCTCTTGTTGAAAAAGCGGTAAAACTTTAATTAATAAAGCTTTACCGCAAAGGTATTTTCACCTATATTGGTGTTGACAAACAAAATACCGATATGAAAATACTAAATAGTTCGTCAGTTTCCTCATTTGGTGGATTAAATTTTGTTTTAAAAGAGTTTGATAACCTGGGATTAGACAAAATCTTCAATCATCATCTTCCTATCCTTCCGAATCAAAGCAAGTATAGCTGGAAGGATTTAATTTATAGTCTTTGGTCTCTATTTTATTGTGGAGCTGATTGTGCAGAGGATCTAAATATCCATATAAGAGAGACTTTTACAAACAACCCATACATAAAGGTGCCAAGCCCGGATAGAGTCCTGAATAGGTTAAAGTCGCTTTCCGAACCAGCTTTACAAATTATTACTCCAAGGGGCAATAAGGTACATCATATGAGTTATAACGACCGACTGAATAAATTGAATTTGTCAATGCTTAAAAGGTTAGGATTATTAACTACTAATAATAATATCCTTGATTATGATAATACGGTTATTTTCACAGACAAAGCCGATGCAACTGTTTCTTATAAGGGAGAACTGGGCTATCATCCTGGAGTAGGAATGATAGGAAAGAATGTGGTTTATGTGGAGAACAGGAGCGGCTATAGTGATGCACAAACCCTACAACAAGATACTTTAGAAAGAATGTTTAAACTATTGAAGTCTAATGGTATAAACATAAATGCATTCAGGTCCGACAGTGCTTCCTATCAGTTTTCTACTTTAGTAACAATAAGCAAAAATGTAAATAAATTCTACATCAGAGCACGGATGAATGAAGCTCTGAATGAAGCCATAAATAAAATTGAGAAGTGGGATAAACTTACTATTAATAATCAGGTACTATATCGAGGAGAAGTTATTTTTACACCTTTCAGGTATACTGCAAAAAAAACTAAACAAGAACATCTATTGAAAAACTATAGGCTAATAGTCACAAAAGAAAAAAGAATAGATGGACAACGTAATCTATTTACAGGTGAAGCATTTAAGTATACAGCAATTATTACTAATGATTACAAGATGGATAAAGATCAAATTGTATGCTTCTATAACCAGCGAGGAGCTATTGAAAAAGAATTTGATGTATTAAAAAATGATTTTGGTTGGAATAAGATTCCTTTCTCAAAACTAAATCTAAATACAGTATTCCTTATGCTTACAGCTAGCTGTAAAAATATATACCATCTTATTATTGCCACATTTTCAAGAATATGTAAATATCTATCCCCCACATTCAGGATAAAAAAGTTCATATTTAGATTTATCTGCATTCCTGCCAAATGGGTTAGTTCAGGGAGAACAAAAAAGTTGAAACTCTATGGTAATATCAGTTTTAAAACTTAATTGGCGTTGATCCCTGTTAGTAGATTATCCAATTTATCCTTTAAAAATAATCAAGCTTGGTTCTGGTATGTCATATTCTATGTAAAACAGTTATAAAACAGATAATTAAATCATTCTGCTTAAATTACTTTTCGTAAATAAGCTTTTTAAACAAATCTTACTATTTTCAGGTGATTGCTTTTTAAGAAAAAAATCAAAAAAAGTAAACTTGCGGATTTTAGGTTCATTGCGCCTCATTACTCGGTTCCCGTAATGCAATATGGCTATAATCAACATGTTATCAGGGTAACTTACGGAAAGTGTTGAAGAATACAACACATGTTGTAAAAATATACATAGCTTGTAAAGTAAAGATATACAGACATTTCACACTGAATGTCAATATAAAGTGTTGAAAATAACAACATCTTTATCTCTGCCCATTATTACAATAAATATTATAAAGATCAGTAAATCAATAAGATACAAACTTTGGCATTATAATTGGCCTGGCAATTCTGGATAAGCGAAAATTAATGTAAAAATAAGTAATAATGAAAAAGTTAATTGTTTTAGTCAGTTTCGTGGCATTGATGTCAGTAATAAAAATTAATGGCATGATTTTGTCACCAATTTATGCACAGGCTGAAAAAGATACAGTGCATCTGCTTGTAAGCCCTGAATTGTCTGAACTGGTGAACAAATGGATTACTGAATATTCAGCTAGTGATCCTGGTGCTTTAATAAGCCAGGCAGACATTTATGCTGAAAGTAGTGGATATGATCTTAAGCAGAAAAATGTTTTGGGTATTGTAACAGAAGATTATCTCCACTCACTGGATCGCGCATCACTCTGGAGTATGGTTGTTGCAAGGGATGTGATAGTGCCTGTAGTAAGTTCTGAAAATCCTTTCAGTGAAATAATAACCAAGAGTGGTATCTCACCAGGCAAGTTTGCAGATGTATATACTGAACCAGGTAACCTTACATGGGGGAAGGTCCTGGATACGGATGATAATACAACTGTAAATTGTTATTGCCTGGGAGACGAATCAGTCAAGTTTTGTCTATCACAATTCCTGCAGGCAGAAAACCTCACAGGCAATCCGATTATAGCTAGTGATAATAATGAACTAATAGAATATATAAAGAATGATAAATACTCTATTGGTTTCTGCAGGCTTTCAGGAATCATTGATTATGAACAGAACAGTGTCAGGGAGGGATTACAGATAGTACCTGTTGATATAAATGGAAACGGTATTCTGGAACACAATGAAAATATTTACAATTGCCTGAATGATTTCAACAGGGGCATATGGATAGGTAAATATCCAGGCTCCCTTTGCAGGAATATACATATTGTATCAACAGGGGCACCCATAGCTATTAATGAGACTGATTTCATTAAATGGGTTCTTTCCGGTGGTCAGGCTTATATATCAGAGGCTGGTTTTTCAGAGTTGATACCAGGTGAACGACAGCCAAAAATACAGGCATTAAATACAGAGGATGTAACTCTAATTGACAGAAGAGAGCAACCTGTGAAAGCAGCTACAATTTTGTTTATTGCCGCTACAATTCTGCTTGTTGGATTTCTGGTATATGTAATTTTAAAGCTGGTGAAAGCCGGGACAAAAGCACCGGGAACACTATCAAGCGGTGAATCTTCTGCTTTTAATGAGGACTCGGTGAAAGCTCCTGGCGGATTATATTATGACAAAACCCATACATGGGCCTTCATGGAGAAGGAAGGTAAGGTGAAGGTAGGGATAGATGATTTTCTTCAACATATTACAGGCAAGGTAACGAAAATCAAAATGAAGGTACCAGATTCAAAGGTAAAGAAAGGTGAACCTATTCTAAGCCTTGTACAGAATGGTAAACAACTCGATATTTATTCACCTGTTACAGGTGTTATCACAGAGACTAATCATGAACTGGCAATTAACTCCGCAATCATAAATACTTCACCCTATTCAGATGGTTGGATTTATACTATAGAACCTGATAACTGGTTGAAAGAAACAAGAAAGTATTTAATGGGAGACAATTACCGGGAATGGTTAAAAACAGAATTCTCAAGATTAAAGGATTTTATTGCCGTGGTTGTTAAGTTGGATGATTTGAACTATTCGCAGGTTGTCCTGCAGGATGGTGGAGAGATAAGGGATAAGCTTATGGAGAACTTTGGACCTGATGTCTGGGAGGAATTCCAGAGAGGATATATAGATCCTGCTATATATAAGTGATTTATGACTTCAGCATTATTTAATAAAACAAATTAAAATATAAAGGTTATGAATATTAACAGACGTAACTTTCTGAAAGCATTGGGCATAACCGGTGTTGCAATGGGAACCGGAAAGAAGTTGAATGCAGCTTCAGTTAAGAAAGGTAGTGATAAAGAGTTTTACGGAATTCTTTATGATTCAACCCGCTGTGCCGGATGCCAGGGATGTGAATGGGAGTGTGCCATGGAGCATGGTTTACCTGATCCTGATCTGGAGGATATTCCAGTAATCGGGCAGAAAAGGAAGACCAACGAGAACCGGCGATCAGTTATCAATGTGTATTCAACATCCAAAGGTGATGTTTACGTTAAGAACCAGTGTATGCATTGTAATCAGCCAGCATGTGCTGCAGCATGTCTTACCCAGGCAATGCACAAGACCGAGGAGGGTCCTGTGATCTGGCGCGATGAAAAATGCATGGGTTGCCGTTACTGTATGGTTTCATGCCCCTACGACGTTCCAAAGTTTGAGTATTTCAGCTCTAATCCCAATATACAGAAGTGCGATATGTGCTGGGACAGGGTTAAGGAAGGAAAATTACCGGCATGTGTTGAAGGATGTCCGGCTGAAGCCCTGACATTCGGACTAAGAAGGGATCTTATAGTTGAAGCACGGAGAAGGATAAACGAGAACCCGGATCTGTACTATGACCATATTTATGGTGAACATGAAGTCGGAGGTACAGGCTTCCTTTATCTTTCACCTGTGCCTTTTGAGGAGATAGGTTTCAATACTTCAGTAATGAATAAACCCTATCCTGAGTTAACCAAGGGATTCCTTTACAGTGTTCCTTCTATTTTTGTCCTGTGGCCTGCAATACTGCTGGGTATACATAAAGCAACCAGTAATAAAAACAATCAAACTGAAGAAGAAAATGAGTAATTCTGATATTGCATTTACTAGAGATAATGGCAGGAAATCTGTCAGAAGTTTCCTTGTAGCCGAGTTGAAGCCAAAGGGGAAGATGCTTACACCATTTAATATTGTTTCCGTACCGGTTATTATACTTGGCATTATACTGATAGTTATACGCTTTGCTAAGGGATTGGGCGCAGTAACAAATCTTACCCAGGAAGTCCCGTGGGGATTATGGATTGGGTTTGATGTTGTTACCGGTGTTGCATTTGCCGGCGGGGCATATGTGATAACTTTTATGGTATACATTCTTAACATGAAGAAATACCATTCTATAGTACGTGTCACTGTGCTTAACGGCTTTCTTGCATATGTTTTCTACGCGGGAGCCCTTCTTCTTGACCTTGGTAAACCCTGGAATGTAATAAATCCTATAATCGGTAATAATTTCGGTGTCAGCTCGGTATTGTTTCTTGTTGCATGGCACTTCCTCCTGTACATGATAGCCGAATTAATTGAATTCTCACCTGCTATTGCAGAATGGATTGGAGCAAAACGTGCCCGCAAAATACTATCAGGGATGACCCTGGGAGCAGTTATTCTGGGTATAACCTTATCAACATTGCACCAGTCAGGACTGGGAGCATTATATCTTATGGCAAAGGAGAAGATACACCCTCTCTGGTATTCAGAGTTTATTCCAATCCTTTTCTTTGTCTCAAGTATTTTTGCAGGTCTTTCCATGGTTATTTTTGAAGGGTCAATAAGCTATAAGGTTTTCTCAAACCAGATCAGTGAAAAAGACCATAAATCACATCATGGAATTATTCATGGACTCGCGAAGGTATGTACCATAACAATGTTCGTTTATTTTTTCCTTCAGGTACTGGCATTTGTCCATGGTAAGAACTGGTCATATCTTAATACACGAATGGGCCACTGGTACATGGTCGAAATATTTGGGTTTGTGCTTTTACCAATGGTCTTGTTCTTTTACAGTTACCGCAAATATAACATACTGCTGATTAAAATTGCATCCATTATCACTATGGTTGGTATAATAATCAACAGGCTTAACGTGACAGTAATAGGTTTCAAGTGGGATGCAGTACATCATTATTATCCTACATGGAAGGAAATAGTTGTAACTCTTACGGTAATTTTCATTGAGTTATGGATCTTGAGATGGATAATTAACCGTATGCCTGTTTTACGTGAAGCTACTTCATGGGCAAAGAATTAATAACTTAAAAACAATAGAAATGGACGGATTTAGCTATACAAATATTTTTGATACCAAAGGGATTGAATATCTGATAGTAATTGGATTCCTGATAATGGTAATACCTTTTTGGAAGGCGCTTAATAAACCAGTTAAGGTCAAGGAGGGTATCATTGAAACACTGGGCATACTTAATGCTGCTGTGCTGAGAATACCAAAGGGATTATTCTACAGCAGGAATCATGTCTGGACCCACCTGGAACGATCCGGGAATGTCAGCCTTGGTCTTGATGACCTGTTATTGCATATGACAGGCGAGGTTGAACTGAAGAATTTCAGAAATCCGGGTGAAAGAGTCCGAAAAGGGGACCTTATCGCTGAGTTAACCCAGGATGGGAAACAGTTAAAGATTATGTCACCAATATCAGGGGAAATAAAAGATGTGAATGCTCTTATTCAATATGAATCTGATGTCCTGAATAAAGATCCTTATAACAAAGGCTGGTTATACAAAATAAAGCCTGATAAATGGACTGATGAAACAAGTGATTTTGTTATGGCGGAAAATGCCAGGGAATGGTCAGAGAAAGAACTACTGAAATTTAAGGATTTCCTGGCTCATTCACTGCAAGAGCATTCTCCTGAGACTTCAATGGTAGTATTGCAGGAAGGTGGTGAATTAACTGACCACCCTCTCGCCGGTATGCCAGCAGGAGTATGGAAAGACTTTCAGACAGGCTTTCTGGATGTATAAGCATAAAATATTGAGCTTTTAATATTTTATTCGCTTCATTTTTTAATAAATTAGAAGTATATTAAAAGCTCAATAACTGAAAAAAAGCATGGAGATCAATCCGACTGGTCTCCATGCTTCATGCACTCTAAGCTGAATGTTTGAATTCTTTATCTCAAACTGACTTTAAATGATAAATAAAATAAAAAGATTTTTCAGGAGGATAACTGACAGAAGCCTGATCAGAGACTTTACTCGATTCAGATCTACAATATATGGACGTGTTGTCTTTATCATTGCTGGTTCTCTTATTGTTCTTTTTATTGTTTTCAATATCGTTTTCAGGTCAATATATATTGATTTCTTTAATGCTACTATACGGCAGACAGGCGATAATGTAAGTTCCATTGTGGAAGGCTCACTCTATTATTCAATGCTCGAAAATGACAAAGCCATGTTGCAAAGGACACTTGATATAATCAGTACAATGTCGGGCATTGACGAAGTAAATATGTATGATGATAAAGATAGCCTTGCATATACTTCAATATTGGCTGATCCTCATAACGGTGTTGATCCTAACTGCAGGAATTGTCACCCAGACCTCAGTTTAATGTTTCCCGAAAAAGAAAAAGCATACAGGATAATTGGTGATACTGTCGATTGCGGCGTAATGCAGGCAGGGGAGAATTCAAGGCAGTTATTGATCAGAAAACCAATACTTAATGAGAAGTCATGCTATACTGCTGCCTGCCATTACCATAATGAGAGTGACGAAATCCTGGGCTCACTTATAATAAAACTGCCGCTCGACGATCTTGATTCTGTCGTGGATGCATCATCTAATGATTTTCTTATCCTGGCTACAGTCATCACGGCCTTAATGGTTACATTTCTCATAGTGTTTACACGGAAAAGGATCAAAGATCCCCTGAATTCAATTATTAGTGCAAGCGAAGCTGTCTCGCAGGGGAATAACAGTATAAGACTTGATATAAAGCCTAACCTGCTAGATGACTTGAGAAAGGTATCTCTGGCCTTCAATAATATGCTGGATAATATTGAGTCCGCTACAAAGGAATTGCAGAACTGGTCGCATCAGCTTGAGTACAAAGTGCAGAAAAAAACAGAGGAATTGTCTGAAGCACAACATGAACTGATACATGTCGAACGTATTGCTTCCCTGGGTAAACTATCATCATCTGTGGCACATGAAATAAATAACCCCCTGTCTGGTATACTTGTTTATACCAAACTGGTACACAAATTATTGAGTAACGCTGATTATTATCACCCTAAGAAGGAGGCTATACTTAAGCATCTCAGGTTTATTGAGACGGAAACAAAACGATGCGGAGATATTGTCAAAGGTTTACTTGATTTCTCAAGAAAAGACCAGAATAATTTTGAGATTAAAAACATACATGAGATTCTTGAAGCAACATGTAATTTAATTACCCATTCGACTAAGATAGCCGATATAAAACTGGTGAAGGAATTCAGGGCAGAAGAAGACCTGGTATTTTGCAGTCCTAACCAGGTTAAACAGGCATGCTTTGCGATAATGGTAAATGCTTCGGAAGCTATTAAGGAACATGGTGAAATAGTTATCAGGACCAGTAATCCTGATGAAGACAGTATCAGGATTGATATTACTGATAATGGCACGGGTATAGCACCCCAGGATGTGCCACATATTTTTGAACCGTTTTATACTACAAAAAGAGACTCGAGCGGACTGGGCCTTGGTCTTTCAATAGTACATGGTATTATACAAAACCATAAGGGCAAGGTTGAGGTCGATTCAGAAGTGGGGGAAGGAACAACAATATCAATAATCTTCACCTTGAGAAAGGATAAAAATTAGTTGCTATGGCTGAAAAAAAAGTATCAATACTGGTCGTCGATGATGAAGAATCAGTGAGGGATTCCCTTTATAACTGGTTTATCGATGACGGATATGACGTTGAATGTGCAGAGAATGCCAAAGATGCTCTTATTATGCTGGAAGCCAGAGATTTTGACATTATTTTAGCTGATATAAAGATGCCCGGCATGGATGGTATGGAAATGCATCGACGCATAAAGACACTTAATAAGGAACCAATCTTTATTATCATGACTGCTTTTGCTTCGGTTGATACTGCAGTGCAGGCTTTGAAAGATGGTGCATATGATTATGTTACCAAACCTTTTGACCCCGATGATCTGTCACATCTCATACGGAATGCAGCTTCACATGTGACACTGAAAGCAGAGAATATAAGTCTGAAAGACAGGATCACTACCCTTGAGGATGTGGATGACCTGGTAGGGGAGAGCGAAGGAATGAAACATGTATTGAGGGAGGTCGAAAGTGTTGCACAGTCAAATTCTTCTGTAATAATAACAGGTGAGAGTGGAACAGGTAAGGAGCTTATCGCCAGGGCTATACACTCAAATTCCTCCAGGAAGTATTTCCCCCTTATCACTGTTCATTGCGGTGCCCTCACTGAAAGCTTGCTTGAGAGTGAGCTGTTTGGTCACGAAAAGGGAGCATTTACGGGTGCAACATTCAACAGAAAAGGTAGATTTGAAATGGCTGATGGCGGAACCATATTCCTGGATGAAATAGGTACTATTTCGTCTAAAATGCAGATCGAACTGTTGCGTGTACTTGAAACCAGAACTTTTGTCAGGGTGGGCGGAAACAAGGAAATTACTTCCGACTTCAGGGTAATTTGTGCCACTAACAGGGACCTGAAGAATATGGTGAAGAACGGTACTTTCAGGGAGGATCTTTATTACAGGCTGAATGTGGTAAATATCAGGATACCTCCTCTAAGGGAAAGGGTGGAGGATATTCCATTACTGGTGAATCACTTTATCAGGAAATACTGTAAATCCATGAGCAGGGACCTGATATCCGTAGAACCGGCTGCACTTAAACATCTACAGGAATTTGAGTACCCGGGTAATGTGAGAGAACTGGAGAATCTAATTGAAAGAGCAATTGTAATTGGAAACGGAAAAGAGATAAAACTGAAAGACCTTCCTATGGGCAGGGAAGTGATGAGCAGCTCAATTGAAAGCCTCGATGATCTTGAGAAAAAACATATTGCATTGATACTTAATAAGTATAACTGGAATATTTCACGTGCATCAAAAGCCCTTAATGTTGACAGGGCAACACTGTATAACAAGATCAAAAAATACGACCTGGAGAAGAGAACCAGGTAAGTGTTCCGGTATTATTTCCCTTTATGGAAAATAATTCTCAGGAAGGATACAATTTTTATCAGGAGCTGATTGAATAAAAAAAGCATAATATTGGTTTCATGTGGACATTTTGAAAAAAATGTCATAGATAAAATCTCAACAGATTTACTGTTCTTTTTCGGCTTCCCCCTCGATGTAAGGGAATGCAGCCTTGATCTCAGCAGCTTCTATAATCCTACCCGCAGACAATATGATGCAAATTTGATCCTGAAAGCGGTATCAGAACATTCTTCTCCGGATGCAATTAAAACACTGGGACTGATGCGGGTTGATATCTATATTCCCATCCTTACATATATCTTCGGACAATCAATGCTTAACGGCAGCACAGGTATAGTATCACTCTACCGGTTAAGAAATGAACTCTATGGACTGGAACAGGATGATAACCTGCTGATTGAGCGTTTCAGAAAAGTCATTGTACATGAAATGGGCCATGCGTTCGGCCTTATACATTGTCTCAACCCTACATGTATAATGCGCTCGAGTACGTATGTGGAAGACCTGGATCAGAAAGAAATGGAATTCTGTTATAATTGCAAAACAGAACTGGATGAAAAAATTAATGGGTATCAAACATAAGCTCTCCTTATCTGTTTACTGATTTCATAATTTTTTAGTCTTTTAAATATTAAAATTATTCCAGGACTTTATTATATTTGAGTCTGATGGGATTATTTAATAATAATTAATGGTCTAATAAACATATGAAAATTAAACCATTATATAAATCTGACAGTAAAATTCTTGTTGGCCTTGAGGATGACTTCCAGGAATTATGTGTGCTTGATGGCCTTGTGATGAGTATTGATCTCCAGGATAGAAAGATAGTACATCCCCCGTGGAGCGGCCAGAAAATTCTCATGGGAGGTGATTATGCTCCGATTATGATACATCAGAAAAACGACTACAGGCAAAAAATTAAAAAAAGCCTCAAAAAGAAGATGATCGCTGATATTGAAAAACAACTGAAACATCCTCCTGAAGAGGCAGTTGATTCATTGATCTGGAAACCTGACAGACTCATATAAATTATGAACCGAGCCCCGTGACATCAGGATAGTCTCGCCTAAGTCAATTATTATTTTTTATCCAAACCCTTGATACAGCACTTTCATCTTCTTCAGCTCCCGGGATTTCCCTGTTATTCCTTGTGAAATAAGGGATTGCAAACAGGTCTGTGCCATCTTCCCACTTACCTTTCAAAGCTATTATGCCATTAAAGAGGTCCTCCCTCCATTCAGCTGTAATTGGTTCGGCGCCAATAGCCTTTTCAATATCAGGCTGATCGATATTCTCAACACTGAAAACAAGGGGTCCATACCTGAGTGCAACCATTCCGCTGTTGGCAGCTACCTTTTCATCAGATGTTATCACCTGCACTTCAAGGGGGATTTCAAATGCGATCATGTCTCCCTTTTCCCAGTTCCTTGTGATCACAGCATATCCATTCTTTACATCATAACTTATTTCTTCACCGTTTACACTAAGACCTTTAATTCCGCTTACTTCCGGACTTGCAGTATATAATATACTTGTATGCCTGTCGGGTACACGTACATATACAGTGAATTCCTTACTGCTTTCAGGGTTTACGGTTATCGATACTTTTCCATCCCATGGATAGTCTGTTTCCTGCACCATTTGCACATCAGTATCTGCAACATCCTCAACCATAATTGTGCTTCCTATGAAAAGATTCACATAGATACCATCGTCGCCTGTTACGTATGTCCATGTAGGAACCATAAGAAGAGTCCTTGGAATATTGCCTACACAGCAAGGGCAGACATGCCATGAATAACGTTCGTTTCTCTGGGTAAGAGGGTTGGTATAATAGAAGTTCTTTCCTTCTGTATCGAGAGAGCCCAGTAAGGCATTATACATAGTTTCTTCATAAAGATCCGCATACTTTGCATCGTGATATGCCAGGTTCATTTTATACTGAAAGAATATCAATCCGCAACTTGAGCATGATTCGCAGTATGCATTATGCCTGAGTGAATAATCGGGACCAAATCCTTCGGAGGTTTCACCACTGCCTACCCCGCCTGTGACATAATACTTCCTGTTTACCATATTATCCCATAATGACATAACAGCACTCTGATAATCCACGTCACCTGTTTCCGCTGCCACATCAGCCATTCCGGAGTAACTGTAAACTGCTCTTACAGCATGACCTACCGCCTCGTATTGCTCCTGTACACGTATATGGCTCTGGTCATATTCTGATCCGCCTCCCCTGTTATCCAGCAGGAATTTGGCAAGGTCAATATATGCATCACCACTACCATTGCCTTCCATATCATTCACAAACCGGCCAAAACGTACCAGTGCCTGCTCCATTTCCTGGTGCCCGTCAAACCATTCTTTCTTTCCCGGACCAATATTATCAACCCAGCAATCTCCAAGTTTTTTTGCTGCATCGTATAAACGTGTATCTGAACCTTCCGTAAGTGTGTAATGGTTTATTGCAGACTCAATAAAATAGCCTGCAACATAACCTTCATGTGTTGATCTGTTACGGGGAGACCATCTTTCTTTCCATCTGCTTGTGTCCCTCAATGTATAAGCAGTCTGCAGGTAGCCGTCAGGTTCCTGGGCAGCCAGGATCTTGGGTATCCAGTCTTCAAGTGTCTTTTTCATTTTTTCCTGCGCTGCTATTATCTCCTCATCCCCCTGAGGATCAACCATAAGTGCGATGCTCATGGATTCTATTGTCTGGTGAACCCATGCATTCGAAAAAACATAACCTTTATGCCCTTCATGAGGTTCTCCTTTTAATGCTTTGGCTGCTTCAATGAAATTATCAATACCTCCGCCACCACTTTCAATATCTGATCTGTTTATCTGGTCAATGCACCACGGAATCCAGTTAACGATTATTGCTTTTGCCCTTGAATTCCACAAAGGATTGTCAATTTTATATCGCTTTGTATAAACAACATCAAGCCTTTTATCAGGAGGCGGTGTGTGGGCCTTTACTATCAATTCCGATGATGAGCTGAGCTTGCCGGAACGTGCTTCAAGTGCAATCTTGTACTCACCGGGTTCAGAAAATGTTGCAGTTGTCTCAAGCGATTTGTTATCCGCAAAATTAATTTTCCCCGGACCGGAGATCTTTTTCCACCTTAACCTGTCTACCGGGCTGACGGATTTATAACTGCCCCTCAGGTATGTGCTGCCACCTATAATAACGCTCCTGTCTATTCCGGCATCAACTACGGGTGCATACTTCCTGGTAGGATCAGATGATATAACTTCCCACTCTAAGATAGCTGAGGCCTGCCGTTCTTCATTCTCAACTTCAAGCCTGATACTTGTGGTCTCCACTTCTTCAATGCTTATAATATTAAGAATATTTGCTTCAGGTTCAGCTCCTGATGTTATTTTTACCGGTACATATTCTTCCCCATCCAGGTAACTTATTTTATATGAAGCAGGCAGAATGATCCTTTCACCCTGGCTTATCCAGTAGATATGTATTTCATTGGTTAAAACAGCTTTGTCCCAATCGTACTGAACCCATGCCTCCTGCGATCTGCGTCGTGTCCAGAACATATATAAACTTTCTCGCAGGTCTTCGGTGTTTTCAGGAATAATACCATCATTGATTATGGCCATGCTTTCGGGTGACCTGAATCCTGATGAAGCTGATGGTGTGGCAATAAGAGCCAGGTTATCGTGTGCCCCCTCTTCATCTTTATCTGAAGAAGTGCATCCAGCAAATGTAAGTGTAATTGCAACACTTAAAATTATAAATTTAAACGTTTTCATATTGGCTTCTTTAAGGATTAGATATTTCTTCACTAAGATAAACCATTTATTATTATCAGGAGCGACAATTGGAATTTTTTTGAATATTAGAATTCAAATCTCTATTACTCATATTTCAGTGTCTCAGCGGGATTAGTATTACTTGCTTTAATTGTCTGGGAGAGTATTGAAACCAAACCAATAATTACTACTGCCAGAACACCTGCAATAATTGTCCCGGCTCCGTATGCAACATGCAGTGGGATATACTCGAGCCATAAATTATTGCCAAGGTAAGCTATTGGTGAGGCAATTATGGCTGCTATAACCAGAATTTTTATTGATGACCACGTAAACAGATACAGGATATGGTTTGATTTTGCTCCGAATACTTTCCTGATACCAACCTCTTTTTTCCTTGTTTGTATATTGTATGATGCCATGCCCAGTAACCCAAGGCTTGCTATTATGATCGAAATGAATGTCACAAAACCAATGGTATAAACAATATCTTCGAAATATGAATAGTAATCACGAATTTCATCATCTAATAACATTCCCTCCATCGGATGATAAGGATCTATATTTTCCCATTCTTTAGTAAATTTATCAATAGTACCTGGAAGATTCTTTGTATTTATTCTTAAAGCAGCCACTCGAAAATCGTCCGGTGATACTCTAAGAATAAGAGGTCGGAATGGTAAAAAAAGTGCACAATATTTGTAATCTTCTACAACGCCTATTATTTTTAGATTGAGAGAATCTTCAACAATGAGATTCCTGCCAATGGCTTCTGCAGGTGATCCAAGGTTAAGAGTCTTAACTGCCAGCTCTGAGATAACAGTAAAAACTTCATTATCAGTATTCAGATCAAGCGGTATATCCTCACCTGCTAATATTTTTAAGCCCATTGTTGATATGTAGGATGGACTTATGCTGAAATCGTGAGCATTTATTGATTCATCCTCTTCCTTGAGTTTTACCTCAGTGTCCCTTAATTGACCTATTCCAGGAACGTGTGATGCTCCTGCAATGCTTAAAACCTCCGGGAATTTGCTGTAACTGTCTTTTACAAGCCTGAATTCTTCTCCATTTAGCCTGATATTATATACAAGATCACGATCAAATCCCATCTCTGAATTAGTCATATAGATCATCTGCCTGTATACAAGAATTATGGTTATTATGAAAATTATTGAAAATACATATTGAATTACGAGTAAGACTTTCCTGATTGTTACCCTCTTCAGTATCTTTAAGCTACCTGCTCCTTTAAGCACAGTAACCGGTTTAACCCTTGAAACATATACTGCCGGAAGAATACCTGCAATAATACCTGTACAAATAGCAAAAACCAGGAACCAGAAATATACAATGAGGTTTTGATCGGGACTTACCTGGAGAAGTGACATAAGTTTCATCCCTTTGAAGGCAGGCAGAATAAACTGCAAAAGTCCAATTGCAATAACCAATGATATTAGAGCAATTATTATGGCTTCAAGGATTATCTGCAGAATGATCTGGTCCCTTCTCGAACCTACTGTTTTTCTCAGTCCAAATTCCCTTAATCGGGTAAGAGAACGCGCTATCGACAGGCTGGTATAGTTGAAGGATGCTGATAGAATAATAATTATTGCCAGGGCTGTGAAAAACAATAGATATACTTTAGGCATTGCTAGTGATAACTCATTTCCGAGAATAGGGCCAGGTACAATATCATTAAAGGGAAACAGGTAGAATGACAAATTAACATCCTCATTTCCCATGTATTTTTCTTCAGATATTTTGTCTAATATATCCTTAATATAATCAGGATCTGTACCCTTAACTGGGATCATGTAGATATAATTGGAATAGTAACTATTCCAATCGTCCAAAACGGGTGTTGTATTTCTGGAGTCGGCTCTTGACCTTATCGTTGAGGAGCTAACAAGTGATTCGAAAGCAATATGAGTTTTTGAATCAGGTTTTTCAATAATACCTGTAACCCTCAGATCATCATAACCTTGAATAGATATTGTTTTTCCAACAGGATCCTGTTCTCCAAAAAACTTCTCAGCGATATCTTCCCTCAATACTATGGAATGAGGTTCATTAAGTACCTCTTCAGCCTTGCCTCTTATCAAATTAAAATCAAAAACCTCGAAAAAGCGAGAATCAGTATAGTAACCACTTATATAAATATATGAGTCCTCAAATCTTGCCTCTCCACCAAATGTATTATTAAGTACGGCAATTTTATAAACAAATGCGTATTTTTTTGAAAGTTCATCTGCAAGAGGGTATGTTGTTGAGGCATATTTATTCAGTGCATATTTGCTCTTATTGTCTATTGATTGAATCCTGTATATTTTATTCCTTGATGAGTGCATATTATCGTAGGAGTACTGGTCCTGTATAATTACTATTATCAGCAGACATACAGACATACTAAAAGAGAGTCCAAAAATATTAATGAATGTTATTTGCTTGTTCTTAATGATGTTACGTATAGCAGTGAGCAGGTAATTTCTTAACATAGGTTCCGGTAATTATTGGTATTTGCTTGAAAGACGAATTATGATTCCAATAGTTGGTTAAAATCCTAAAAAAAATTGCAGCAGAATTACTTACGAAGGGTCTTTAATAATGCAAACCATTATATAAAACCTCATAATGAAGTTATCGCATCTTTACCGCTCACTCAAGCGTAATTTATGGATAAATATTATTAGCGTACTGGGTTTGAGCCTCGCATTCAGTGTTACAATATTTATATCGATATATGTATATGACCAGTTAAATATGGACCGGACCCAATCAAATTATAACAGGATATACCGTCTTGAGCGTAATACATGGGCTAGCCTCGCAGGGGGAGTAATACCCTCGGAAACCCCCGTACTGCCCTTGAGTCTCCGAATTCAGTAGTACTTACCATGTCAATGGCAAAAAGGATTTTTGCTGACACCAATCCTATAGGGAAGTTAATATTCTATAACAGGGATTTTCCACTGGAAGTTACCGCAGTTGTGGAAGACAGAAGTGATTTGCATCTTGAATTTGATATAATAATAAACTTTACGCAATTAGAGGATATATGGTATGGAGGTGATGAGACTTTTATGTCTAGGGTAAACGGTTCACAGAATTACATGGGCTATTTTATTCTTAATACAGGTGATGTAAATTCACTGGCCGACAAAATAAATAAACGGCTTGTAACACTGGGTTTTTATGATGAAAATAATCCACCCGGTTTTCTTTTCAGACCATTCGGTGATATCTATTTTAATAATTCAATGTATATGAATATTTTTAAAGCATAGCATATTCCAGGGCTTCAATTAGCCTGTCTGCTTCTTCAATTGTGTTATAATGAACCATTGAAATTCTTACTACCCCGTTCTGTTTTGCGAGACCCAGATCCTGTATAAGCCTGTATGCATAGAAATGCCCCCAGCGTATTGCTACTTTATGCTCATCTGTCTTAAGTGTTATTCCCCTGCTGTCGCGGTTTTTCTGCACAAACGAAATTGTAGGCACGCGAATATCTGATGAAGATTCCACAGGGCCAATGATTTTAATATCGTTACGCTGGTTAAGATAGTCAAGCACTTTTGTAGAAAGTTCTTCTTCATGCTTTGCTATCAGGGGGTATATATAATTAAACTTTTCCCTGCGGTTATTATCACCATCATATCCATGTTTTTCAGCAATATCCGCGAAATAATCAGGAAGGGCACCCAATCCATGGCAAAATTCAAAATTATAATTACCGGGCTGGAATTTATAGGGTGGTTCCTTAATGAAAAAGTGGTTGAAACCCGGCAGTGATTCAAGTATATCAAGCTTGCCGTACATCATTGCATAATGAGGACCATATGTTTTGTAAAAGCTGAATACTATAAAATCAACCTCAGTCTCTTTTACGTTGATCAGTCGATGGGGTGTATATGCTACTGCGTCGACGCAGACCAGGGCACCGTATTTATGTGCTGTGCGTGTGAATTCCTTTACCGGGTTTAGCATTCCCAGCACATTAGAAGCTGCAGTGAATGCGACTAACCTGGTATTTTCAGTAAGCAAATGCTCGAGATCTTCTTTTTCAAGGCTAAGGGTATCGGGATTCAGTTTCCATTCCTTTATTATGAATCCGTAATTTCCTAAGTCTCTCCAGGCACCAATATTTGCTTCATGATCGCAATTTGTTACAATTATTTCGTCGCCATCTCTAAGGATTCGCCTGAAGTTATCAGCCAGTATTCTGACCAACAGCGATGTTGATGATCCCATTATTAATTCTTTGGGGTCGCTTGCATTTATCCACTCGGCAAGTTTCATGTGTGCCTGGTCGTGCCTTTCTTTTGCCAGCACAGAGTGAGGGTAGGAGCCATCCAGCTGCACATTGGATGTGTAGAAATGTTCATTTATCCTGTCAACAACAGGTTTGGCTATCTGTGATCCGCCGGCATTGTCAAAAAGGACCCAGTCAGTTTCCAGCCCGGGGAATTGTGATCTGATGTATTCGAGGTTTAGCATATTTTATATTTGTAGAATTGTTGAGTTGTGTATTCGTTGAATCAGGTCAATGTTTCGCGTTCAGTGCCCATCATGGGTGGCCGGGATGGAATACTGGAAGATTGGTTTACTGGATTATTAGTTTAATGGTTTCTCGTTTCTTGTTAAAAATAAACTACTTTAAAAACTTAACTCTTAATTCATCTCTCATCTCTCATAACTGCCTTAGCCTTAGCCTTAGCCTTAGTCCCGAAATTCTTTCGCCAGAATGGCGAATTAGAATTTCGAGGATCCTCGAAAAAGCAATGCTTTTTCGGGACCTTAGCCTAAAACACTATTCCTTATCTTCCTCATCCTCAAAAAGACTCCATTCAGGCGGATCAACACCCAGGAGATGCTTAACAAAGAAATCCTTTCGTTTATGTTCTCCAAAATCGCCACCACTTGAATGTCTCATTCCAGGAACAAACAGGTAATCAAAATTCTTATTTGCTTTAATAAGTGCATCCACTACCTGTACAGTGGAAGACGGATCAACATTATTATCCATTTCACCATTTATAAGGAGAAGTTTTCCTTCAAGCCTGTGAGCATTTTCAACGTTTGACGATTCTGCATATTCGGGGCCAACAGGCCAACCCATCCATTGTTCATTCCACCATATTTTGTCCATACGGTTATCATGGCAGCCACAGGATGATACACCAACCTTGTAGAATTCAGGATGGAAAAGCAGAGCCCCGGTCGAATTTTGTCCACCGGCAGAAGTGCCATATGTTCCCACACGCGAGATATCCATTTCAGGGTATTCTGCTGCTGCAGCTTTCATCCATAATATCCTGTCAGGGAAACCGGCATCTTTGATATCCTTCCAGCATACGTTATGAAATGCTTTGGATCTGTTAGAGGTGCCCATTCCATCAATCTGCACCATTATAAATCCGAGTTCAGCAAGTGAATGCATATTACCCATATAGGGCCTGAAGGATTTTGGTACAAAGCTTGAGTGTGGACCTGCATATATATACTCTATTACGGGATACTTTTTGGAAGGATCAAAATCAACTGGTCTTATTATTATGCCCCATATATCCGTCTGGCCATCTCTTCCCTTTGCTGTGAATACTTCAGGAGCTCTCCATCCTGCTGCTTTCAGTTCCGAAATATCAGCTTCTTCGAGCTTCATAACCTCCGCTCCGGTTAAAGTCTTTCTTAATACAGCAACAGGTGGGGTGTAAACAGTCGACCAGGTATCAACGAAATACTTCTTGTCAGGTGAAAAATAAGCATCATGGTTTCCATAACCATCAGTGATTCTGCGAAGTCCTGAACCATCAAAGTTGACAGCATAATAGTGTATAAAATACGGATCCCCTTCCTCCTTACCGCTTGCATTAAATATTATCTTCCTGTTGAGTGTATCAATATATTCAACATCCCTGACAACCCAGTTACCTTTTGTTATCTGGTTCTTTACTGCACCTGTCTCTCCATCATAGAGGTAAAGATGATTCCATCCATCTCTTTCTGAGGCCCAGATAATTTCGCTACCATCATTTACATCATAACGGTATCTCTTTCCACTGTAATCGATGAACGTTTCAGATTCTTCATTTATAATAATATTTTGTTCTCCTGTCTCTGCATTGATATTTATGACCTGGTAAAGCTGGTGTCCTCTTTTATTGTATTCATATGTTAATGACCTGCTGTCCTTTCTCCAACTGTACCTGCCTACTGAATACTGGTTAGGAATTAATGAGTCATGTACTTCTATATGTTTTTTTGACTCAATGTCAAATATTTGAGGGTATTGCTGGGGAAGTGCATCTCCTGGTTTGGTATATTCATAGGAATGATGCTTTGGTTGAACCTGGTCATCAGGCGATGACTCCACATAATGTATCATGTGTTTTTCAGCCGGATGCATCTTGTATGCCATTATTTTTTTCGAATCAGGTGACCATTCCATGAAAGAAGAATAGTATAATCCTATTCCTCCATCATAACTGAGTTGGTACTCTTCTTTGGTTTTTTTATTTCTGACTTGTACATTGAAATCCTCAATAAAGGCCTCCCATTTATCATCCGGAGAGGGAACAGGATCGTTCGAAAGTTCATCCCTGCTGCCCCACGCCCATTCTCCACGGCCTCTTCTCCTGTCTCTTTCCCTCTCCCCGCTTACCAGTTTGTAAGAAGGCAGGCTGCATGTCCATTCAACATCATTCCACATGAAGGTGAAGCTTTTCAGGTCTTCACTGAAACTGACCCTGCTTATTGGAAGCTTTTTTGACTCGATCTCATCATCAGAAAAATCAGACATTTTTTTTGCCAGTTTCTCAGTACTGAATGCTTCCTTTTTGATTTGTTTAAGCGGGTCTACAATAATATACTCTCTGCCTGAAGGTGTTTCATTCTCATAGGTAAATACACTTGTTTCGCCAGCCCATGAGGGTCTTACACTTCCGTACCAGGTTATGTCCCTGAATTTTTCAGCCAGGCTGTCTGCTCTCCGGTAATCTGCAACGGTTACCTGTGCAATAATTGAGGCTGATATCAGTAATAAAACAGCCGATACTATAACTGTTCTGGATACACTTTTTTTCATGATCGTATATTTGGTTTACCCAAAAATACGCAAGGAATATGGTTTAAAGAAAAAAATGTTATTGTTATAAATCATGTTCACGTTAATTATCGATAATTATGAATAATTAACGCGAATGGTTGTCCGCCCATTAATCAATCAAACCATCAGTACGGTATTCCATTGATATTATTTTTCAACATTTGTTTTGCGAATCAAAAAAGATATCTATTTTTGCAGCCGCTTAAACAGGCAAGACGTTCATTTTCTACTGAAGATAATTGAGGATAATTCCAGAGAGATGGCAAAAGGCAAAGGGCAAAGGAAGAATTTAACCCGGAACATTCTCAATTTTTTAGGTAAAAGTTTAAAAAATTTGTATCTTTGTCGCCCCTGCACCGGATTTACTCCGGAGAAAAAGGTAACAGAAACAAGACAGAAGTTTTTAAAAGATACATGATCCGCCGGAGCATATAGCGAAGGCGGTATTCTGAGAGATGAGATGTGAGAGGTGAGGGATGGAGATGCGAGAGATGAGATAATAGGGGTGATGGTTTAAATTCATAACTTATAACTCATAACTCATATTTCAGAAAGTGTTCTTTGAATTAATGAAGCACGCAAATCCAGGCGTAAAAAAGGAAAAAAGACAACTAGCCATAATTCTGAAGGGTTTGACTCTTGAAGGTATTTAAATAATTTTATTACAATGAAGAGTTTGATCCTGGCTCAGGATGAACGCTAGCGGGAGGCTTAACACATGCAAGTCGAGGGGCATCACGAGGTAGCAATACTTTGGTGGCGACCGGCGCACGGGTGAGTAACGCGTATGCAACCTTCCTTTTACAGGAGGATAGCTTTCGGAAACGGAAATTAATACTCCATACAGATATTATAAGGCATCTTAGAATATTAAAAGCTCCGGCGGTAAAAGATGGGCATGCGTAACATTAGTTAGTTGGTGAGGTAACGGCTCACCAAGGCGACGATGTTTAGGGGTCCTGAGAGGGTTCACCCCCACACTGGTACTGAGACACGGACCAGACTCCTACGGGAGGCAGCAGTGAGGAATATTGGTCAATGGGCGCAAGCCTGAACCAGCCATCCCGCGTGCAGGAAGACAGCCCTACGGGTTGTAAACTGCTTTTCTGAGGGAAGAATAATTCTGATTCGTTCAGGAGATGACGGTACCTCAGGAATAAGCATCGGCTAACTCCGTGCCAGCAGCCGCGGTAATACGGAGGATGCAAGCGTTATCCGGATTCATTGGGTTTAAAGGGTGCGTAGGCGGACTGGTAAGTCAGTGGTGAAATCTTTCGGCTTAACCGAGAAACTGCCATTGAAACTGTCAGTCTTGAGTCAGGTTGAGGTAGGCGGAATGTGTAATGTAGCGGTGAAATGCTTAGATATTACACAGAACACCAATTGCGTAGGCAGCTTACTGGACCTGCACTGACGCTGAGGCACGAAAGCGTGGGGAGCGAACAGGATTAGATACCCTGGTAGTCCACGCCGTAAACTATGATTACTCGTTGTTGGCGATACACAGTCAGCGACCAAGCGAAAGCGATAAGTAATCCACCTGGGGAGTACGCTCGCAAGAGTGAAACTCAAAGGAATTGACGGGGGCCCGCACAAGCGGTGGAACATGTGGTTTAATTCGATGATACGCGAGGAACCTTACCTGGGCTTAAATGTAGACTGCATAATGGGGAAACTCATTTTTCTTTACAGACTGTTTACAAGGTGCTGCATGGTTGTCGTCAGCTCGTGCCGTGAGGTGTCGGGTTAAGTCCCATAACGAGCGCAACCCTTATCGTTAGTTGCCATCGGGTCAAGCCGGGGACTCTAGCGAAACTGCCACCGTAAGGTGAGAGGAAGGTGGGGATGACGTCAAATCAGCACGGCCCTTATGTCCAGGGCTACACACGTGTTACAATGGCCAGAACAAAGGGCAGCTACCTGGTGACAGGATGCTAATCTCAAAAACTGGTCCAAGTTCGGATCGGAGTCTGCAACTCGACTCCGTGAAGCTGGAATCGCTAGTAATCGCGCATCAGCCATGGCGCGGTGAATACGTTCCCGGGCCTTGTACACACCGCCCGTCAAGCCATGGAAGCTGGGGGTGCCTGAAGTCCGTAACCGCAAGGAGCGGCCTAGGGTAAAACTAGTGACTGGGGCTAAGTCGTAACAAGGTAGCCGTACCGGAAGGTGTGGCTGGAACACCTCCTTTCTGGAGAGAAGATTACCTGAAAGGATTAGAGGCAGCTGGAATTTTTCCTTGAGCCTGGATTGGTGCTTTATTATTTAAAAAAAGAAGAGACAGACACCGGAGCAAGAGTAGGCTCTGCGCTCGGATTTGAAAAAAGGGGTTTTACGGAGGTTGAAAAACAGTCCCATAGCTCAGTCCCGATTTGAACGAAGTCATGGATGACTTCGTAATCAAATCGAGGATCCTCGAAAAACGAAGAAATCGAAGATTTCAGTTTTTCGGGATTGGTTAAAGACAGAACTAATCAATAAGGCGAATGGGGATTGTATTGACAAGAAACAGTCCCATAGCTCAGTTGGTTAGAGCGCTACACTGATAATGTAGAGGTCCCCAGTTCAAATCTGGGTGGGACTACTGCTTCGGGGAATTAGCTCAGCTGGCCAGAGCGCCTGCCTTGCACGCAGGAGGTCAAGGGTTCGACTCCCTTATTCTCCACAGGTTTGAGCGGTGAGCGGTGAGCGGTGAGCGATGAGTATTAACTCATAACTCATAACTCATCACTCATAACTCAGAATAACGTTCTTTGACATGATGAAACGCAACGAGATTAGTAATAAAAGAATACTTGAGAAAGTTAATAAGGGCATACGGTGGATGCCTTGGTTCTCAGAGGCGAAGAAGGACGTGACAAGCTGCGAAAAGCTGCGGGGAGGAGCAAATATCCGTTATATCCGCAGGTATCCGAATGGGGCAACCCCTCCGGTTGAAGGCCGGAGATCCCCCGATAACTCGGGGGGGGCGAACCCGGGGAACTGAAACATCTAAGTACCCGGAGGAAAATAAAACAATAGTGATTCCCTAAGTAGTGGCGATCGAACGGGGAATAGCCCAAACCGGTTTTGTTTCGGCAAGGCCGGGGTTGTAGGACTGCGATATTGGGAATAAATAAGAAATGGAAGATTTCTGGAAAGTTACACCACAGGGGGTGAAAGTCCCGTACATGTAAATATTTATTTTCATAGCAGTATCCTGAGTAGGACGGGACACGAGGAATCCTGTCTGAACCAGCCAGGACCATCTGGTAAGGCTAAATACTTCTGAGAGACCGATAGTGGACCAGTACCGTGAGGGAAAGGTGAAAAGCACCCCGAACAGGGGAGTGAAATAGTACCTGAAACCGTATGCTTACAAGCGGTTGGAGTCCCGAGACTTCGGGATGACAGCGTGCCTTTTGCATAATGAGCCTACGAGTTACTCTTTATTAGCGAGGTTAAGACTTTCAGGGTCGGAGCCGAAGCGAAAGCGAGTATTAAAAGTGCGAATTAGTTAATAGAGGTAGACGCGAAACCTGGTGATCTACCCTTGGCCAGGCTGAAGTTCCGGTAACACGGGATGGAGGGCCGAACCAGTAGACGTTGAAAAGTCTTTGGATGAGCTGAGGGTAGGGGTGAAAGGCCAATCAAACCAGGAAATATCTCGTACTCCCCGAAATGCATTTAGGTGCAGCCTCGTAATAATCTGACAGAGGTAGAGCTACTGATAAGGCTAGAGGGCTTCACCGCCTATCAACCCTTGACAAACTCCGAATGCTGCCAGATGATTTACGGGAGTGAGGCTATGGGTGCTAAGGTCCATGGCCAAAAGGGAAAGAACCCGGACCATCAGCTAAGGTCCCTGAGTGTATGCTAAGTTGATTTAACGAAGTGCGACTGCTTAGACAGCTAGGATGTTGGCTTGGAAGCAGCCATTCATTTAAAGAGTGCGTAACAGCTCACTAGTCGAGCGGTTGTGCATGGATGATAATCGGGCATAAGCATACCACCGAAGCTATGGTACCTCGAGTAATCGGGGTAGGTAGGGGAGCATTCCAGACTGCGCTGAAGGTAAGCCGTGAGGCTTGCTGGAGTGTCTGGAAAAGAAAATGTAGGCATAAGTAACGATAATGCAGGTGAGAAACCTGCACACCGATAGACTAAGGATTCCTGATCAACGCTAATCGGATCAGGGTTAGTCGGGGCCTAAGGGAAAGCCGAGAGGCGTAACCGATGGACAACTGGTTAATATTCCAGTACCACCATATACTGCGATGGGGTGACGGAGGAGTGACCTGACCGCGTACTGACGGAATAGTACGTTAAAGGGTGTAGTTATATTCATAGGTTAATAGCCTTTGGATGATGAACCTGATAGTACCGCGAGCCTTCGGGCGAGCGGATAGTGTCATTAAACATACTTCCAGGAAAACCCTCTAAGCTATAGGTATAAGGTGCCCGTACCGCAAACCGACACAGGTAGTCAGGGAGAGAATCCCAAGGTGCTCGAGTGATTCGTGGCTAAGGAACTAGGCAAAATAGTCCTGTAACTTCGGGATAAAGGACGCCCCGGCAGCGATGTCGGGGCCGCAGAGAAATGGCCCAGGCGACTGTTTATCAAAAACACAAGGCTTTGCGAAATAGTAATATGAAGTATAAGGCCTGACACCTGCCCGGTGCCGGAAGGTTAAGAGGAGGGGTTACCCCGAGTAATCGGGGGAAGCTCTGAGTTGAAGCCCCGGTAAACGGCGGCCGTAACTATAACGGTCCTAAGGTAGCGAAATTCCTTGTCGGGTAAGTTCCGACCTGCACGAATGGTGTAACGATCTGGGCACTGTCTCAGCCACGAGCTCGGTGAAATTGTAGTTCCGGTGAAGATGCCGGATACCCGCAACGGGACGGAAAGACCCCGTGAACCTTTACTACAGCTTAACATTGATTTTGGATAAGTGATGTGTAGGATAGGTCGGAGACTGTGAAGCGGCTTCGTCAGGAGTCGTGGAGTCAACCTTGAAATACGACCCTTTATTTATCTGGGACCTAACCCCGAGCGATCGGGGGACATTGTTTGGTGGGTAGTTTGACTGGGGTGGTCGCCTCCAAAAGCGTAACGGAGGCTTCTCAAGGTACCCTCAGCACGATTGGTAACCGTGCGTAGAGTGCAATGGCATAAGGGTGCTTGACTGCGAGACCTACAAGTCGACCAGGTAGGAAACTAGAGCATAGTGATCCGGTGGTTCCGTATGGAAGGGCCATCGCTCAAAGGATAAAAGGTACTCCGGGGATAACAGGCTGATCGCTCCCAAGAGCTCATATCGACGGAGCGGTTTGGCACCTCGATGTCGGCTCGTCACATCCTGGGGCTGGAGAAGGTCCCAAGGGTTGGGCTGTTCGCCCATTAAAGTGGCACGCGAGCTGGGTTCAGAACGTCGTGAGACAGTTCGGTCCCTATCTGTTGTGGGCGTTGGAGATTTGCGAGGAGCTGACACTAGTACGAGAGGACCGTGTTGGACAAACCTCTGGTGTACCTGTTGTGGCGCCAGCCGCACCGCAGGGTAGCTATGTTTGGAAGGGATAAGTACTGAAAGCATCTAAGTACGAAGCTCGCCTCAAGATGAGATCTCCTTTAAGGGACGTTAAAGACTATAACGTTGATAGGCTGCAGGTGTAAAGGCAGTAATGTCAAAGCCGAGCAGTACTAATTACCCGTAAGCTTTCACGAGCAGGTATTATTTATTATTAATCTTGTTATTTCATCATGTTAAGATATATCAGATAGGCTAAGGCTTCCGCCTCCGCCAAGGCTACGGCGGACAGGGAAGGCTAAGGCTAAGGAAAGACAAAAGACAAAAGTTGAAGCATAGCGGAAACCCCGGCTGAACGTAGTGAATGCCGGGGGAGAAAGACAAAAGTAGAGACGCGCCATGGCGCGTCTAAAGAAAAAAGCACAGAGCAGAAAAGTCTTTTGTGGATATCTGAAAGATCTTAAGGTGGTTATAGCTACGGGGTTCCACCTCTTCCCATTCCGAACAGAGAAGTTAAGCCCGTTAGCGCCGATGGTACTGCGAAAGTGGGAGAGCAGGTCGCCGCCGACTTTAAAATAAAAGCCCTGACACATTGTCGTCAGGGCTTTTTTTATCTATGAATTATGATTTATTATTTATGAATTATAAACTCTTAAATCTTCATTCTAAACTCATTCTCAACTCATTCTCAACTCATTCTCAACTCATTCTCAACTCATTCTCAACTCATTCTTCTATGTTGAAAAACAAATTAAATTACTATTATTTAATTATGTTTTTGTTGAATTGTTGATAACATAACGATATTTATTATGTTATCAATGATTCAACACCTCATTACTAATTTCTATGCATTCTTCTATAGGCAGTCACCAAAGTATTTGGAGCTGCAAGATCACGTTTAACATAAGAAAGAGAGAGCCGCAGTCTCAACGACCAGCAGTCATCCATAAAAGGAAGCTGCAAAATGAGTTTAGCGGTCTCTCTCAGTAAGATTAACATATAAAATTAGTCTTTTTTATTAATGTTTTATCTATCAGTTTATTGATTTTAGTGTATAATATATCTGGTTTATTAGTTTCCTGGCTGTTCTAACGATTGCTTTATTAGGCTTCATGTTTTTCTTATAATTATTAAAATTCTGCAAGTAATAAGGATCATTACGTACTGCTGCCCATGCTGAGTCAATTAGTAATGGCCTGAGGTGAGAACTACCCCTTGATGTTATTCTTCCATTATATTCTTTTTCTCCGGAGCTGTTTGCACGAGGAATAAATCCTATATAGTACCGGAAGTGATCAACCTTTTTAAATCGTGTAATATCCCCAATTTCTGTCAGGATTATCATTGCAATTAACAAGCCTATTCCTGGAATCTCTCTTAGTTTTAAGCATCGGAGCTTATATTTTTCTGTTTCAGATAGCCTTCTTATATGACGAGATACCGTTAAGATTTCGCTTCTTAAGTAAATCAGGTTTCTGACAAGTACCTGAAGAGACTCTGTACCAGACTGCTCTTGTAGTTTTATCTGTTCCAGCCATGAAATAAACCGACGTGACCAATGACTTTGTTTTTGTTTAAATGAATCAGGATATTCCACTCCATATATTTGCAGGAGTGCTTTTATCCTGTTCTTTATCCTGGTTTGGTCTTTGGTTAATGTCCTGCGGGTTCTCAACAACTTTCTGTCTTGTTCCTGATTAACCTCGGGAACCCATATTGGGTTAACCTGGCCTGTTCTTAGAGCACGGGCTATTTTCCTGCTATCCAGTGGGTCGCGTTTCTGTTCTTTTTCTTTATGCGTTGTTGGTATATCAGCAGGGTGGATCACTCTACATTCAATTCCTTCCTTTTTTAATAACCGATATAAATTAAACCCAAAATATCCTGATTCATATCCTATCATGAAGTTTCCTCCGGGGTATTTTCTTCTCAGATAATTAACGAGAGCTTTGGGATCCGCGTTTTGATTAAACGTTTTTAGTGAGATGTCATCAGTCTCTATTGTCACAGCCCAGTTCTTTTTGTGAGTATCAATTCCACAATAAAAATTTTGTCCGCTGAAATCTAGTTTGTTACTTTGTGTTAGCATAGGTCTATAGATTAAGTTATTAATAGAATTATCACTTTAAATTTAATCTATCTCGAAGACCTATGCTTTTTCAAACATACGATCTCAACTTCTTCCCATCATTCCAATCATCCATTATTGCCTTCGGCGAGCTCGCCCAGAGTTCTCAGGGCTCGGTTCCAGTATTCCAAAAGAAAGACCGTTCTGCATTAAGCGGAACGGCCTGTAGTATAATAATTGGGATTTTGGTTAATTGCTCCTAATAAAATTTATACCTTTTGTCAACTATATCAGATTCTTTTTTCAGGGCTTCAAATACCTCAAAGCTCGCCCTGGCTTCATAAGTAGCAGCGAGCATGTTGCGGATAAGATCAGTATCCTGACCCTGCTCACCATTGTTTACGTTGTTAACAGAGATAATAAAAATACCATTATTACCTTCAATCGGTCCTGACAGAAATCCTTCGGAGGCACTCGAGGCCGTTGCTATAACTGAAGGTTCAATACCTGCCGCAGGGATTGAAAAAGAATTAAAATTGATGTTTGTTGCTTCATTGACCCTGAGGTCAAGTGTTGCTGCTATATCTTCTATATTTTCCAGGCCTTGTGTTTCAGCCTTTAGGTTATTTATTATCCGTTCCGCTTTCTTTTCTTTAAGAACGGCAAACCTTACATCTGATTCAACATCCTTGAGTTTTGCATAACCCTCTTCTTTAACATCAGTACAGTAAGCTACTATAAATTTATCTCCAAGCTCGAATACTGCCTGCTCACTCCTGTCAAGCACAATACTGTTATTTTCTGTCTCAAAAAGGGCCATTATGAGTACTCTTGGTGATTCAAGGCCGGGAATTGTTTTCTGCTCAGGCGCAATATCACTGGCAAGCTTTTTATTTAATCCCTCATTGGCCACTGTCTCGTTGAACTTTTGATAGGTATTATTGGTTCCGGCAAACCTGCTCGCTTCGGCATACTTTGCCTGGTATGTTACCGAACTTGGTTCAATAGCTCTTTCAATTATGCCCACATGATACTTCCTGGATTTGCTGCTCTGATCAAGTATCTCAATGATATGATATCCAAAATCAGTTTCAACTATATCAACATCGCCTTTTTCTCCTTCAAAGCAGGCATTACTGAAAGGGGTTACCATCTGACCTTCTTCAAACCATCCAAGGTCGCCACCAAGTTGTGCTGATCCCTGGTCGTCAGAAAACTCTAAAGCCAGTGATTCAAAACTCTCACCTGATCTGATCAGTTGCAGCAGGCTGTCAGCTTCATCTTGTGCTGCCTCAGCACTCCGATATGCGTTTGGTGAAATAAGAATATGACGTACATGTACTGAGTCAGGTCTGTTTTCAACAGCAATAAGACGTGCAACCTTGTATGTTTGGTTCTCAAGGTAAGGGCCATATACTTCTTCAGTGTTTTCCTGTAAAACAAAATCTTTAATCATTTCAGGTATATCTTCAATTGGCCAGAAAACCTCCTCATGTCTGAAGTCAGAAGAAAGATTTATAAACTGTACGGGAGTATCAGTTTCCCTGAACTCATTAATCAGTTCAACAATCCCCTGCTCAGTGTTCATAACATCTTCTTCGCTTGGCACCACTTCAAATTCAACATATTCCATGCTGCGCATTGCTTCCTGCATGTAATCTTTCTTGTGATTATTAAAGTATTTCTCAAGATCAGCCCTTGTTATTGTAACAGATGAATCAGGAACAGTTGAATAAAGTTTCATCACGTAGCTGAAATCAACTGTTTGTGATGTGACATTATTTTCAAATTCAGCCTGTTTTGATGTTATATACAAACCTTTGGCAATCAGGCTATTGAATTTTGTATTTGTCTTTTCATCAACAATTGCGTTCTCAAAAAACAACCAGTAAGCTTTAGCCTGGGGATCATATTCAGTGCTTTTCAGGAAGTTAACCAGGAATGATTTATCAAGAACACCTGTTTCCCTGTTGGCGAAAAGCTGTTGTACAATGGGATGGGGTTCATCACCCAGGACCATCGCTTCAACCTCGTCTGAACTTACACCCAGGCCAATATTCTTAAATTCCTCACCAAGTATTATTTCCATTATCATCTTGTTCCAGATGTCCTCCCTCATCGATTCTGACATCTCTTCGGTAATATTAGCTGTGCCTGATAATTTATATATCTCAGCCAGGTTCTGTAACCTTTCATCGTATTCCTGGTAAGATACTGAGCGTCCCCCTATTTCTGCTATTTCATAATAATCCTTCATTTTACTTGTCCGTCCGCTTTTCCCTCCCAGGAAGTCGCCAATTATGAAAAATAACAGTGATATACCGATAAGTACTGCCAGAAGCACACCTGCTCTGTCCCGTAGTGTTTGTAATACTGACATTTATATAAATTTTTGGTTTCTTGTTAAGATTTTTTCAGGCGACAAATATACTAAAAAGGACGAAAAGGTTTAAGAAGTTTATAAAGAATATTCGGTATATCAGAATAATGGAATATTGGAATGATGGAATATTGGAATAATAAATAGTAAACCAACAATTACCCATTATTCCAACAATCCATCATTCCAACATTCCAAATTTATCTTGCTATCCTTAAATATATCATCAATATTGCACCATACGTCATAAAATAGGGGGCATATATCAAAAATATGTATAAAATGTTAATAACAACCCCCTAAAAGAAGGGGTATGTGCTGAAAAAGACATATTTTTACAGAAAACTTATAAAAATGGCAGAATTACGTTTTAGTGCATTAAGGGAAGTATTTTCAAGGCGGGCAATAGAACCTGCGCTTCCAGCAGAGAAAATATCAGAGTATTTTGGTGTTAATGTTTTTGATCTTCCCAAGATGGAGCGGTATCTGCCCCGGGAGACCTATAAATCTGTCAGGGAGGCCATTGACAGGGGGACGTCAATAAACAGGGGGGTAGCTGATAAGGTAGCAACAGGTATGAAGGCCTGGGCGATAGAGAAGGGAGTGACTCACTATACTCACTGGTTTCATCCTTTAACAGATGCAACAGCCGAAAAGCATGATGCTTTTATTGAGAGGAATGATTACGAGGGCCTTGTTGAGTCTTTTTCAGGCGAATTGCTCGTTCAGCAGGAACCTGATGCCTCCAGTTTCCCAAGCGGAGGAATACGTAATACATTTGAGGCCAGGGGATATACGGCTTGGGATGTTTCATCTCCGGCTTTTATCGTGGGTACCACTCTTTGTATTCCAACGGTCTTCGTCTCATATACAGGTGATGCGCTCGACTATAAAACTCCTCTTCTCAAGGCACTTAATACTCTTGACAAGGCAGCAGTGGATGTATGCCAGTATTTTGACAAGAATGTTAACAAGGTAATTGCAACCCTTGGTTGGGAGCAGGAATACTTTCTTATAGATGAAGCCTTATACTATGCCAGGCCCGACCTGGTACTGGCAGACCGCACCCTTATGGGGCACCAGTCGTCAAAAGACCAGCAACTGGCTGATCATTACTTCAGTTCAATTCCTGAACGTGTGATGTCATTTATGGAAGATTTTGAGGTAGAGGCCTTCAAGCTTGGCATTCCAGTTAAGACCCGCCACAACGAGGTTGCACCAAACCAGTTTGAGTGTGCCCCCCTGTTCGAGGAAGCAAATCTTTCTGTGGATCATAATCAACTGATAATGGATATTATGAAAAGAATTGCCCGGAAACATAAATTCAGGGTTTTGCTTCATGAGAAACCCTTTGCAGGAATTAATGGATCGGGAAAACATAATAACTGGTCAATGGCAACCAATACCGGGATTAACCTGCTTTCACCTACCAAAAATCCCAAGGGCAATCTTCAGTTCCTTACTTTTCTCGTTAATGTGATCAAGGCGGTCAATGACAACCAGGACCTGATAAGGGCCAGTGTACTTACTGAAACAAATTCCCACAGGCTGGGAGGGAATGAGGCACCGCCATCTATAATGTCGGTCTTTCTTGGCTCATATCTTACGGGTATGCTGAATGATATTGTGGAAAAAGTAACCGGTAAGAAAATGACCCCTGCAGAGAAAACAGAACTTAAACTCGGGATAGGAAAAATTCCGGAGATATTACTTGATAATACCGACCGGAACCGTACTTCACCTTTTGCATTTACCGGTAACAGGTTTGAATTCAGGGCTGTGGGATCTTCAGCCAGCTGTGCCCCGGCTATGATAGTGCTTAATGCTGCAGTGTCAGATACGCTCAGAACATTTAAGAAAGAAGCGGATGCACTGATTTCTAAGGGAATAAAAAAGGATGAGGCAATATTCCAGATTCTGAAAAGATATATTGTCGAATCTTCACGTATCAGATTCGAGGGTGATGGTTATTCTGCCGAGTGGGAAAAAGAGGCCCTCAAAAGGGGGCTTACTAATATTAAAAGCGTGCCCGAGTCACTTAATCATTACCTCACCAAGAGAGCAAGAGAAGTATTGATAGAGGGTGGAATATTCACCCAAAGGGAACTTGAAGGAAGAGTAGGGGTTGAGTTTGAGAAATATACCAAGAAAGTACAGATTGAAGGAAGGGTACTGGGCGACCTGGCAATTAATCATATTCTTCCGACAGCCATAAAATATATGACCGAACTTCTGGATAATATGAAATCCCTGCGCATGGTTTTCAATGAGGTTGAATATGAAAGATTGGCAGGGTCCAGAAAAGAAGACATAATAGATATCTCAGATCATATATCAATGATAAAAAAGCTGGTTAATGAAATGATTGAAGCAAGAAAAAAAGCCAACGTGATTGAAGACATAGGTAAAAAAGCATTTGCTTATGAGAGAAATGTAAGACCTTACCTGGAAAAAATAAGGTATCATATTGACAAGCTTGAATTAACCGTTGATAATGAAATCTGGCCCCTGCCAAAGTACAGGGAACTGCTGTTCACCAGGTAACAAAATAATGGAACATTGGAATATTCCAGGTTTTTTTGCATAATATTTGTTGTAGATATGCCGTTAATCTGTTGCTTAATGTTTTCATTATTCTGATTAAGGATGAAAAACATTAATTTTACGCAAATTATTATGGAGGAATTATGGTTCGGACAGTAGTTTTGCTATTTATTATTCTTATTCCTTTTACTGCTTATCCACAGAAAAGGAAAGCACAGCGAGCATATGATGCCTGGGAAGCAGGTGAATATTTTGAAGCAATTGATTTTTTCAAAGATGCTTATTCAAAAACAAGGGACAGGAATGAGAAATCAGAATATGTTTTTATGGTTGCAGAATGTTACAGGCTCTCGAACAATCCAGTTAGCGCTGAATCATGGTATAAAAAAATATCAGGCAGTGATAATGCAAGGCCTGAAGCAACATACTGGTATGCCGAGTCTCTAAAGAAAAATGGTAAATATGAGGATGCAATCGAAGCTTTCGAAGCATACAAGCAAATTGTTCCTTCCGATGCAAGGGCTGACCTGGGAATAAGATCATGTGAGCTGGCTATTGAATGGATGGAATCACCTCAGCCTTACGAGATACAGGATATAAGAGACCTTAATTCTCGCCGCTCTGATTTTTGTCCTGCATACGCCAGGGATGACTATGGCATGGTATACCTTACATCATCAAGGGAAGAGGCAACTGGCAAGAGAGAACACGGCGCAACAGGTGAGAATTTTACCGATATCTTTGAAAGCAGACTGGATAAGAAAGAACGATGGAGCACACCTGTACCCGTAAAAGATCTGAATACCGAGTTTGAAGATGGGGCAGTTAGTTTTACCCCTGACTTCAGGGAAATATATTATACCCTCTGTGAAATGGGGAAACGTGAAAACAGGGGTTGTGTGATAATGACAGCCAGAAGAAATGGGGAAGGATGGAGCCAGCCTGAAAGACTTGATATCCTGCCTGACTCATTGGTGGCAGCGCACCCCGCAATAGCACCCGACCGACTAAGATTATATTTTGTATCCCAGTTATCTGATGGATATGGAGGGAAAGACATATATTATGTTCAAAGATCATCAGTTGACGATTCCTGGTCGAGACCAAGGAATATGGGACCTGATATAAATACCACAGGTGATGAACTGTTCCCTTACGTCAGGAAAGATGGCATCTTCTATTTTGCATCAAACGGGCATATAGGAATGGGAGGACTGGATATCTTCAAGGCTGAACCCCAGCCCGATGGACGGTGGCTGGTTGATAATATGAGATACCCAATCAATTCAAGTGCAGATGATTTCGGAATAAGTTTCCAGGGTGAGAATGAAACAGGAATGTTCAGCTCAACAAGGAAAGGACGGACCAATGATGAAATATATTATTTTGAGTTGCCACCCCTGAGATTCAGTGTGAGTGGCCTGGTAAAGGATGAAAAAACAGGCGAACCAATACCGGAGGCCGTCGTCCAGCTCATTGCCAGCGATGGAACAACCGTAAGAGATAATACAGGAGAAAGTGGCGAATTCAGGTTTATACTCAATGAAGATGTGGATTATATTTTCCTGGCCTCAAAAGATGGATATCTCAATGGCAAAGAGAAGGAAACAACCAGGGGTCAGGATAAAAGTAGGGAGTTCTTAACCACAATTCTTATGACATCAATTGATAAACCAATTGAACTGCCCAATATACTGTATGATTTTAATAAGTGGGACCTGAGGCCGGAATCAATGGTATCCCTTGATAAACTGGTTGAAACACTGAATGATAATCCAAATGTTACTATCGAGCTTATGTCTCATACCGACTCACGCGACACTGAGGAATATAATATCGAACTGTCACAAAGAAGGGCACAGTCAGTAGTGGACTACCTGATTAATAAAGGGATCGATCAGGAACGGTTATCGGCAAGAGGCTATGGCGAGTCGAGCCCGAAATTAGTTGATGAGCAACTGGCCTCCGAGTACAGCTTCCTGAAAGAGGGATTCATCCTGAACGAACAATTTATTAACAGTTTACCCAACGAGGAACAGAAAGAAATAGCACACCAGATAAACAGGCGCACTGAGTTCAGAGTGGTGTCCACCGACTACGAAACAGAAGATTAAGCGGTGAGAGATGAGTGGTAAGCGATGAGATTTATAAACCACTCATCTCTCATCTCTAATATCTGCATATCCCATCTCTTCAAGAATCTTCACCGCATTCACAACATCACTCAGTTGTGTCTCTCCGCTCTTCATCTGCCCGTCAAGAAGTATCTTGATCTCAAACACATTATGATTACCATCACAGAGCCTGAGTATCTCGTTGATATCGAGCCTGTCTTCCACGGGGTATTTATCAGTAAGTTCACCGGCTTCTCTCATGATACTCCTGCCTGCGCCATATCCAGCCTCATAAAATTTATCGGTTAGCAGCGGTATCATTTTTGATGTCTCTTTTTCATCTTTCGACAAAGAGTATTTCAACGGTTGCAATCCGAGTGACCTGGCTTTCTGGTTGGCGTAATAAGTATAGGCCTCCAGGGTTGCTTTCCCAACAGTTTCTATAATGTAATTATGGTTCGAGGTAAAACTTTCCGGGTCATTCAGTCCCAGTTCATTAATAGACTGGAGGGTCGTTTTTTCATTCAGGATCGCTGCCTCAATATACCTGTAAGCTCTCAGCCATAAATCCATGAAAGATTTTTTATCCGCATTGTAAAGCAGATCTGTAGCTCTTCTCAATTGTGCTCCTATCCTCTCAGAAGAGTTGCCCGCTACTTCATTGCCTATCTTCAGTGCCATCTCCTCATCTGCACCTGCTATTGTGTAGGCTGCGGCGGCTGTTATAACGCACACGCGCTTCATTTGTGTGGCATCACATTTATCTGCCCTGTCCTGTGAAGTATGATAGTAAAGATCAGGCCAGGTGATCATCATAATTCCTGGTACATTTACTGCAGGATCGTTGAAAACTTCATGATCTGATGATCCATAATGATCGTCAATCCTGAAATAAAAAGGATCATCACTGCCACTTGGTGCAACAATACGTTTAAGATAACCACCTCGCCCCGATATTGCCAGCCCTTCCCTGTTGGTAATGCCAACATATTCATAATAATTCTCCATCACATCGTTCAGATAATGGGCATTTCCATATGTGGTTCGTTGCAGACAGAGGAAAGATTTATTGTTGGCCAGGTTAATGCCTACCATGTCAAGATTTATATTACACAGGGTATTGCCCATTAGTGTCATATGTTCTTCAACCCATGGAACAGTGCCCGAGAATTCAGGTACCCATATAAACCTGATGCTTCTTTCAGGCCTGTCAATAATACCATCATCTATTATCGACTTAAGCATTCTGGCAACTTCAAGAATAGCAGCTGATCCTGAAATATTATCATTGGCTCCCTGCTTAACAAAGCCTTCAAAGAGGTGAGCTGTTAATATTATCTCACCTGCTTCGGGATTTGTTCCTCTAATTACACATTCTGGTACTTCAAGCTGATAGTCGAGTATTTGTGACTGCACTGTTGCATGTACCCTGATCTCTTCTCCTTGCATTAGCCTGTCGCGAAGTATATGTCCCTCCCTGGGTGGAAGGAAGAACCCAAATGTCAGGTTATTTTCAGAGCTGCCTCTTCCTGAAATACCCGTTATTGGTATTGCAAGTTCAACTTCAAGGGGCCTGGGGGAATTATAAGTTACGATTCCCAGCGCTCCGTTATTAACCGCATTGCTGTGTACTGAACGGGATGAGCCCGATGATAGCACAATTTTACCTTCAACACCGGCTTTTTCTATTTCTTCTTCGCTTCCCGAACCAACCCATATCAGATCAGCTTCAACATCTGTATTGGTACTGCCCGATGCAATCATGGCTGTCAGATCGCGGTAGTCGGCAAGTTTAGATAATCCCGGGCTGACTTCCCACAGTTCGCCACTAATACCATCCCAGTAACTACCACCTGGATACCTGTTAATAACAACATCTTCAAGGCCGTATTCTTTAAGCTTAGATATCACATAATCAGTTTCAAAAAAATTACCACTGTATTCACTTGCAGGTCGGTTATGGTTATAGGCTCCCATTTCAATAATATGAGTCATGGCCGTTTCTCCCGATGCTTCACCGATAATTTCATCCATAATCTTCTCGGGCAAAAGGCTCCTGTAGGTTGAGTTTTGAGCCTCAGCCTGTAAAAAGCCAAAAGCTGAAATCAAAAGACAGATAATGACGCTTTTATGTTTCATTTTCTTAAGATGGTTTAAAGATTGATCAAATTATTGTTATATGAATAGTTGTATAAAGGTAATGTTCTTATCTTATCCCGGGCAGGGTTATTGATGGTTTTTGCATAATTTAACATTTATCAAATGTCGGTTTATTTTAGTAAATTTGCACACTGTTTATTAGGTAGATGAGCACAAAATCGAGATATGAAAGAAGAGGTGTTTCAGCCTCCAAAGATGACGTGCATAATGCAATAAGGGATGTAGACAAAGGTTTGTTCCCGGGTGCGTTTTGCAAGGTTTTACCAGATATTTTAGGTGGCGATCCTGATTACTGTAATATAATGCATGCTGATGGTGCAGGTACAAAATCTTCGCTGGCATATATCTACTGGAGAGAAACAGGTGACCTGGGTGTATGGAAAGGGATAGCCCAGGATGCTGTAGTAATGAATATTGATGACCTGCTCTGTGTAGGGGTAACTGATAATATCCTGCTTTCATCAACAATAGGAAGAAATAAAAACCTGATACCGGGTGAGGTAATCAGGGCAATTATTTCAGGTACTGAAGAGGTTCTTGACAGCCTCCGCAATCAGGGAGTGAGAGTATATCTTACAGGCGGTGAAACAGCTGATGTAGGTGACCTTGTCAGAACAATAATAGTTGATTCAACGGTAACAGCACGTCTTAAAAGATCCGATATTATTATAAGTGATAAAATATCTGCAGGCGATGTTGTAGTTGGGCTTTCTTCCAGCGGTCAAACATCTTATGAAACAGGCTATAACAGCGGGATGGGATCGAATGGTCTTACCTCTGCACGGCATGATGTTTTCAACAATTATCTTGCAGAAAAATATCCTGAAAGCTACGACCCGGAGGTAGATGAAGACCTTATCTATTCAGGTAAATACAGGCTTACCGATGAGATCGAGGGCCTGGGCCTGGATGCCGGTAAGCTGGTTTTATCACCTGCAAGAACATATGCACCTGTAATAAAGAAAGTAATAAAGGAACTTTCCCCTCATATCCATGGTATGATACATTGCTCCGGGGGTGCACAGACCAAGGTACTGAATTTTATTAATGATATACATGTTGTGAAAGACAGTATGTTCCCTGTTCCTCCCTTGTTCCGTAAAATACAGGAAATGTCGGGTACATCCTGGCAGGAAATGTACAGGGTCTTCAATATGGGACACAGGTTTGAAATCTACCTGCAACCTTCATATGCGGGAATAATAATTGATATTGCATCTTACTTCAATCTAGATGCGAAAGTTGTTGGACATTGTGAACCGGTAAAGGGCAGGAAACTTACCATAAAAAATGAAGAAGGGGAATTTTATTATTAAATTTTATTGTATATGGCAATTAATATAATCCTTGAAAGACTCAAGGGTGTAAAGGAAAGGTTTGAAGAGGTTGGCAGGCTGATAAATGAGCCGGATATTATAGCCGACATGAAAAGGTATGTAAAGCTGAATAAGGAATACAAAGACCTGGAACCAATAGTTGAGGCATATAATGAGTATAAGAACGTAATTTCAAATATTGAATCTGCCAGGTCAATACTGGTTGAAGAAAAAGATACCGAATTACGGGAGATGGCTAAAGCCGAACTTGAAGAGCTGAATGAGAAATTACCGGGTATGGAGGAAGAAATAAAAATGCTGCTCCTGCCTGTAGATTCTGAAGATGACAAAAATGCAATTATAGAGATACGTGCAGGTACGGGCGGTGATGAAGCAAGCATTTTTGCCGGTGATCTGTTCAGGATGTATTCAAAATACTGCGATGAAAAAAAATGGAAGATAGGAGTCAATACTTTTACTGAAGGTACTGTAGGCGGCTTTAAGGAGATAGTATTCACGATAACCGGTAATGGCGTTTATGGTGTAATGAAATATGAGTCAGGTGTACACCGTGTGCAGAGGGTTCCACAGACTGAAACACAGGGAAGAGTACATACATCGGCGGCAACCGTTGCTGTACTTCCTGAGGCTGATGAATTTGATATTGAGGTAAAACAGGAAGATATAAGAAAAGACACCTATTGTTCATCCGGGCCCGGGGGACAGTCAGTAAACACTACATATTCAGCTATCAGGCTTACCCACATACCGACAGGGATAGTAGTAACCTGCCAGGACGAAAAGTCCCAGATCAAAAACCTCGACAGGGCTATGAAGGAACTAAGGACACGCCTTTATAACCTTGAATACCAGAAATACCTGGATGATATCTCTTCCAAAAGAAAAACAATGGTATCAACAGGAGACCGTTCTGCAAAGATAAGGACATATAACTATCCCCAGGGGAGGATTACAGATCACAGGATTAATCTGACCATGTATAACCTTGAGTCGGTATTGAACGGGAATATCCAGGAAATAATTGATAAACTGCAAATGGCAGAGAATGCAGAACGACTGAAAGAAAGCAACATGTAAAAACCGGCTTACTATGACCAGAAACGAAATATTTGGAAATATACTTAAGAAAAGATCCTTCCTCTGTGTGGGGCTGGATTCTGATATAAACAAAATACCTCCTTTCCTGCATAAGACCGATGATCCGGTTTTTGAGTTCAATAAAGGAATCATTGATGCAACAGCTGATTTTGCTGTGGCCTATAAACCAAATATCGCATTTTATGAATCAAGGGGCGCCGGGGGATGGATTACACTAAAAAGAACTGTGGATTACCTGAAAGAGAACTATCCTGATATATTCCTTATAGCTGATGCCAAGAGGGGCGATATAGGCAATACATCAAAACTGTATGCCAGGGCTTTTTTTGAGAATATGGATTTTGATGCAGTAACAGTTGCTCCTTATATGGGTGAAGATTCTGTCACACCTTTCCTTGAATACCCCGGCAAGTGGGTTATTCTTCTTGCATTAACATCGAACAGGGGTGCTGATGATTTCCAGTATCACCCCGGTGATGAAAACAGTCTATATAGACTTGTCCTTAATAAATCGAAGTCGTGGGCTGATAAGGAAAATATGATGTATGTGGTTGGAGCAACAAGAGCTGAGATGCTGTCTGATATAAGGGAAATAGTACCTCATCATTTTCTGCTTATACCCGGGATAGGTGCACAGGGTGGAAGTCTCGACGATGTAGTAGATCATGGAATAAACAGCAGCTGTGGATTACTTGTCAATTCATCCAGGGGAATAATATTTGCCGATAATAGCGAAGAGTATGCCAGGGCTGCCAAGGTTAAAGCCCATGAACTGCAAAAACAGATGGAAGCTCATCTTGATATGCGCGGCTTACTATAAACCTTTTGGTTTTATACATAGATAATACATCCAAATTTCATATCTTTAAGTGATCGCTGCATAGTATGAATTATGAAAGAAGAATTTCTCCATTTCATATGGAAAAACAGCTTATTCGGCTCAAAAGAATTGGAAACAAGCTCTGGGAAGAAGCTGATAATTATCAATCCTGGGACATATAACAGGGATGCAGGTCCTGATTTCTTTAATTCCAGGCTCAGAGTTGGAGACACTGAATGGGCAGGGAATGTGGAAATACACATAAATGCTTCCGACTGGTACAGGCATAAGCATCACCTTGACCATAGTTATAACAATGTAATCCTGCATGTGGTTGTCAATAATGATGCTGGTATTAAAACAGCATCAGGTACGGAGCCCGACACTTTTATTATTACCTGGGAAAGCCAGATTGAAGACAGGTATAATGATTATTTAAATAATCCTCAGGTAATAGCATGCAGCAGGGATATAGGCAATATTCCGCGGTTCAGCCTTAGACACTGGATTAGCCGTATGGCTATAGAACGCCTTGAGAATAAGACCATTAAGTTTAAAGATACATTGAGAGCTACAAATAATAATTGGGATGAAACACTTTACAGGTTATTATCAAGGTATTTCGGTATGAAAGTAAATTCAGATCCTTTCTATCTCCTTGCCTGCCATATGCCATTGAAAATAATAAGGAGACATGCAGACAACAGGTTGCAGGTTGAATCTCTCCTTTACGGCCAGGCTGGTATGCTTGAACCGGGGGTCTTTGAAAAGGAGATCTATGATGAGTATTATTCAGCACTGCTAAATGAATACAGGGTCCTCAGGCAGAAATACGCCCTGAAACCCATTGATCCATGGATGTGGAAATATCACAGGTTGAGACCGGTTAATTTCCCAACAATAAGGATATCACAGCTGGCTGGCCTGCTGTGTACCGGAAGGTCATTATTCGGTATGGTTAAAAGCAGTAATACCCTGGAAGAACTTGGTAAAATATTTGTGTGCGAGGCGTCAGGATACTGGGACAACCACTTTATCTTTGGCAGCTATAAAAAAGGAAAGACAAAACGAACAGGAGGCACTATGAATAGTATTTTACTTATAAATACCATAATACCCTTATTATTCCTCTATGGAAAGGAGACCGGTAGTGATGAATATTGTGCAAGGGCTACAGATCTGCTCGATAATATTAAACCAGAAGACAACCGTATAACCAGGGAATGGACACGGACAGGTATCACTGCCTGCTCTGCCTTTGAAACACAGGGCCTTATACACCTGCGGGAGAAATATTGTAAAAATAGACTTTGCCTTGATTGCCAATATGGAAGTAAATTAATAAGTTTGGGTAAGGATATTAATCCTCAAATGAAGTATATGCTGGAGGAACCCGGTAGAAATCATTGATTGCGATGGCAAAACCTTATTTTGAAAATAAGGCAGCACCCATGATAAGGTCTGCTATAACAGGGGTAACCCTGGCATTAGTTGTCGTAATTATAGGGATGGTAGGGTATATGACAATTGAAGGATTGTCACCTCTTGATGCTCTTTACATGACCGTTATCACAATAGCAACGGTAGGCTTCAAGGAAGTTGTAGATCTTCACGAAGCCGGCAAATTATTTACAATATTGCTAATAATCAGCAGTTTTGGTATTTTTGGTTATGTGGTTACTATGGTCACCCGTTTTATTGTAGACGGGGTATTTACTCATTATTTTAAAGACAATAAGGTGAAGAAGAAGATAGACAAGCTCACAGATCATGTTATACTTTGCGGCTTTGGCCGAAACGGTAAGCAGGCAGCTGCTGACCTAACAGATCATAACAAGGAATTTCTGGTTGTTGAAAAGAATCCTGAAGTAGTTGAATACCTCCGCAGATCAACAGGATACCTTTATATAGAAGGCGATGCAACTCAGGAAAACGTACTCGAACTGGCTAATATTGAAAATGCCAGGGCACTGATCACTACCTTGCCCATTGATGCCGATAACCTGTTTGTTGTGCTTACTGCAAGGCAGATGAGGCCTGATATTCTGATAATCAGCAGGGCATCAGATGATAATTCAGATGTAAAACTGAAAAGGGCAGGAGCATCAAATGTTATTATGCCTGATAAGATAGGAGGAACACGGATGGCCAGGCTGGTTGTTGATCCCGATGTTGTGGAATTTGTGGATACAGTCCTGATGGAACCTTCAGGAGTAAGGATAAAGGAATTATCATGTAAGGATATGGCAGCCTTCTTTAACGATAAATCGATCAGTGAACTGGATATACATAACCGCACAGGTGCAAATATCATTGGACTTAAGAACAAATTAAAACAGTATATTATCAACCCCCCTGCAAGCACTATACTTTCACCCGACGACCAGCTTTTTGTCATTGGTACCTCTGAAGAAATCATGAAGCTGAAGGAATTAATGCAGAGGGGAATATGACCAGCCCCCGGATACTTATTGACGGTTTTTGATGAAATGTCGAAAATATTTGACAAATAGTCGAAAAAAAACTTTCTAATACGCAACCCACGGCATGATTTATGCGTCTTAATTACGAAAGAGGTTTATATTTTCTTTCGAAAAATTTTATTTAATATCAATTTGGAAATTGCCTGTACAAATTATGTTAAACGATTTTTCTTTTTTCAGAGTATGTTTGATTTTATTGATAAAAAAGTTATATCTTTGCGTTCCAAATTCAGGGAGGTAATACTGAGAACTAATAATATTTATTTGACAGATATGTACTTAACTACAGATAAGAAGCAGGAAATATTCAAACAATATGGCGAATCCGAGATGAATACAGGGAGTGCTGAGGGCCAGATTGCATTATTTTCATACCGTATAACCCACCTTACTGAACATCTTAAAAAGAATAAAAAAGACTACAATACCCAGAGAGCGCTTGTTAAGCTTGTAGGTAAACGCCGCAGGTTGTTAGACTATCTGAAAGGTAAGGATATCGAACGATATCGTGAAATCATTAAAGCTTTGAAGCTGCGTAAATAAACGATAGACCAAAAAGGCAATTTCAGATTGCCTTTTTTTATTTTATTTACGTAATTTCGTCACCTTAATATAAGGATAATAAAAATGTATAAACTAATTGAGAAAACTATTGACCTCGGCGATGGAAGGTCAATAACATTTGAGACTGGCAAGATGGCCAGGCAGGCCGATGGTGCTGTTTTACTGAAAACCGGAAATACCATGTTACTGGCCACGGTTGTTTCTGCAAAAGAAGCTAAGGAAAATGCTGATTTTATGCCACTGTCAGTTGATTATAAAGAAAAGTATGCTTCTCTTGGAAGATTCCCGGGGGGCTTTATGAAACGTGAAGCAAGGCCTTCAGATTACGAAGTACTGATAGCACGGCTTGTAGACCGTGCATTGAGACCTCTGTTTCCTGAGGATTATCATGCTGAAACTTTTGTTACAATTAACCTTGTCTCTGCAGACCAGGAAGTAATGCCCGATGCAATGGCCGGATTAGCTGCTTCAGCTGCCCTTGCTGTATCTGATATACCTTTTGCCGGACCTATATCTGAAGTTAGGGTAGCCCGTATACAGAATGAGTTTTATATTAACCCTACAATCAGCCAGCTTAAAAATGCTGACCTTGATATTATCGTTGGTGCAACCTATGAGAATATACTCATGGTTGAAGGAGAAATGAAAGAAGTACCTGAGGATGTAATGCTAGAGGCAATTAAATTTGCTCACGGGGAGATTAAGAAACATTGCAAGGCACAGATGGAACTGGCCGAGATGGTAGGGGCAACTAAGAAACGTGAATATTCTCATGAAGAAAATGACGATGAACTGAAGAAGAAGGTATGGGATGAAACATATCAGAAATTATATAAAGCTGTTTCAAAAAAGATAGCCGATAAGCATCAGAGGTCTGAAGAGATTGAGAAGGTGAAGGAAGAGTTTTTGTCTCAATATACAGATGAGGATGAGGTGAATGAGTTACTTGTGGATAAATATTTTCATGAGGTGCACAAAGAGGCAGCAAGAAGACTGGTGCTGGATAAAAAAGTAAGGCTGGATGGAAGAAAGACAGATGAAATAAGACCTATCTGGTGCGAAATAGACCCGTTGCCCGCTGCTCATGGTTCAGCTATTTTTACAAGGGGAGAAACACAGTCGCTTACTACTGTAACATTGGGAACCAAGCTTGATGAAAAAACTATAGATGAAGTGCTTTTCCAGGGGAGTGAGAAATTTGTTTTGCACTATAACTTCCCTCCATTCTCAACAGGTGATGCACGGCCGGCAAGAGGGACAAGCCGTCGCGAAGTTGGTCATGGTAACCTGGCCCACAGGGCTCTGAAAAATATGATGCCGGATGAAGATGATAACCCTTATGCAATAAGAGTGGTATCAGATATTCTTGAATCAAACGGATCATCATCAATGGCTACAGTATGTGCCGGAACACTGGCCCTGATGGATGCAGGTATAAAAATACGTAAACCGGTTTCAGGCATAGCTATGGGCCTTATTACTGACAAGGAAAGTGATAAGTATGCAGTGCTTTCGGATATCCTTGGTGATGAGGACCATCTGGGCGATATGGATTTCAAGGTTACCGGCACCAGGGAAGGCATTACTGCAACCCAGATGGATATCAAGGTTGAAGGACTGTCATATGATATACTGGCTGAAGCACTTGAGCAGGCACGAAAGGGAAGGCTGCATATACTGGATAAAATGGAAGAAGTCATTTCGGAACCCAGAGCCGATCTTAAGCCTCATGCTCCTAGAATAGAAAAAATAATAGTACCGAAAGATATGATAGGTGCAATAATAGGACCGGGAGGCAAAGTTATCCAGGAGATACAGCGCGAGACTGAAACAACTATAGTTGTTGAAGAGATTAATGGTATGGGTGTCGTTGATATTTTTGGAGAAAATCTTGAAGGTATCACCAAAGCACTCAACTGGATAAACAGGATTATTGAGGTACCTGAAATAGGTAAGGTATATCACGGTAAGGTTGTATCTGTTGTCAGTTTCGGTGCTTTTGTTGAAATATTGCCCGGGAAAGAAGGACTGTTACATATTTCTGAGATAGAGTGGCATAAGATCAACACTGTTGAAGATGTGCTCAAAGAGGGTGACGAAGTGGAAGTCAAAGTACTGGATATTGATCAGAAAACTGGAAAATTGAAATTATCACGTAAGACATTATTGCCAAGGCCTCCGAGGGAACAGGAAGACAACAGACAGGAAGGTGGAGGGCACCGTCATACAGGTAGTGATCACCGGCATGACCGCAGGCCGGGGCACGATAAAAAAAGGGACTACCGGAAATAAGGAAAGACAAAAGACAACCGAACCCCGATAATTCGGGGCGAGCTCACGAGTCCCGAATCTTTGATTCGAGGATCCTCGAAAAAGCTCCAGCTTTTTCGGGACGGGTAATGATTGTGACTTGCGGGAGCGAGTAAAAGGCCAACCGAGCAGTGCTAGTCTGATTTAACATGCGAGTGCTGAGAGCTCGATGAAGCTCGAAGAGCTGAGTCAAAGACAAAAGGATAAAAAATTACTTTTATCTTTTTACTTTTGTCTTTTATCTTAATGTCTAAACAGTGGAAACCAGGTACCAGTATATAGTTATAGAAGGTAATATAGGGGCAGGGAAGACCAGCCTTGCCCGAATGATAGCCGACACTTATGATGCCCGTCTTATACTGGAGAAATTTGCTGATAATCCCTTTCTTCCAAAGTTTTACAACGAGCCTGAAAGGTATGCATTCCCTCTGGAACTGTCATTTCTGGCTGAAAGGTATATGCAACTGAAGAATGAAATAGGATATTTTGATATGTTCAGTCCCTTTACTATTGCCGATTTTTATTTTATGAAGTCGATTGTATTTGCATCGGCCACTCTCGAAGAAGACGAATTTAACCTGTACCGGCAATTATTTCACATAATATATCAGTCATTGCCTAAACCTGACCTTTATATATACCTGCATGTCGAACCTTACGGGTTGATTAAAAATATTGCTCAGAGGGGGAGGGGTTACGAGTCAACAATAGATGAGAAATATCTGCTGAAAATACAAAACAGCTACTTTAACTGGTTCAGGCAGAATCCAGAGCATACCTATCTTATCCTTGATATTAATAATATCGACTTTGTGAATAATAAGAAGGATTACTCGAAAATTTTAAATGCAATTTTCAAGGAAAAACACAACAAAGGCCTCAACAGGGCTATTTTAAAGTAATTTTACCCCCCGCTTGATACATATTTTGTATTTTTTTATTAGATTTGCATTATTATCCTTTTAACTTGATCAACAATTAAATAATTAATATTTGTTACCATGAAAAAAATCAGAAACTATTCTATTCTTGTTATTGCTGCTGCACTTATAACAGGCTGTAGTGGTTTGAATAAGATGAAACAAGATGCCAACCAGGTCAGGTATGAAGTAATTCCTGAAGTGCTGGAAGCTCATGCAGGCACTGTAGCCCTGACAGTTAACGGCACTTTCCCTGAAAAATATTTTGATAAAAACACAGTACTTGAAGCAACTCCGGTTCTTGTATACAGTGGAGGAGAAACTCAATTTGAAAAAGTTACACTCCAGGGAGAAAATGTACAGGCAAATAATGAAGTCATACAGAACTCAGGTGGTAATTTCACATATAATAGTTCAGTTTCCTATGACAAAGCTATGCGTAAATCAGAGCTTATGCTCAGAGTTACAGCTACCAGGAAAGGCAAATCACTGGATTTTGATCCTGTGAAACTGGCTGATGGTGTAATTGCCACATCAACCCTTGTTGGCAGTGAACCCATGACGATATCAATGGCTGATAATTTCAAGAGGATTATCCCTGAAGATAAAATGGCTGATATACATTATCTGATAAATATGGCCAATATCAGAAATACAGAACTTACGTCTGAAGATATTGCGGCATTGAAAGAATATGTCGCCCTTGTTAATGAATCAGAAGATCTTGAATTCATTGATATGCTTGTAAGTGCTTATGCATCACCTGATGGCCCACTGGATTTTAATGATAAGCTTTCAGTAAAAAGACTTGAATCTGCCAACAAGTATATCGCACGTGAATTTGAAAAAGCTAAAATTGCTGATATTGATAAGGAAAGTTTCGTTAAGAGTAAATCAACAGCTGAAGACTGGGAAGGTTTCAAATCTGAAGTAGAAAATTCTAATATTGAAGATAAGGATCTTATACTCCGTGTTCTTTCAATGTACTCAGATCCTGTTGTACGTGAACAGGAAATAAAGAATATGGCAGCTGCCTTTGAGGTGCTGAAAGATGATATCCTTCCTAAGTTAAGAAGGTCAAAGCTTGTTGTTAATGTAAATAAGATAGGTCGTTCCGACGAAGAAATAATCGAACAGATCAACTCTGATCCTACAGTACTCAATATCGAAGAGCTGCTGTATGCTGCAACATTAACTGATAATCCTGAAGAGCAGCTCAAGTATTACCAGATTGCTGCCAATCAGGTTCCAAAATGCGTGAGAGCACATAATAACGTCGGTGCTGTTGCTCTTAAGCTTGGAAATATTGACGAAGCCAAAGCTGCTTTTGAAAAGGCAAAAGCTATTAAAAATGACGATGTTGTTAAGAATAACCTTGGTTTCGTAGCACTCATTGAAGGTAATATTGAAGAAGCCGAAGAGTATTTCAACTCAATGACCAGTTCAACCAAAGAGTCTGCATATGGCCTTGGGACAATTGCTATCATAAATGGTGAGTATGATAAAGCTGTTAATTATTTTGACAACGAGCCATCATTTAATAATGCACTTGCACATGTGCTTAAAGGAGATCTGACCAAAGCCAAAAATATGCTGGATAATATGGAAATGTGCGAGAGCGGTACTTCTTCATACCTCAAGGCAATAATTGGTGCAAGGATGGATAACACCGACTATATGCTTAACGGCCTGCGTGAAGCTATCGAGTTCAACCCCGACTGGACAGCATATGCTGTTGAAGATATCGAATTTGCAAAATTCTTTAACGATCCTGCGTTCACTTCATTGGTGCAATAAATAATAATTAAATCATTGTTTAGATATGGTGCCTCGTTTTCGGGGCACCATTTTTGATTCCATTTGTCCATTACCCCTGGAAGTACAGATCCCGGCCTTCCGGCATGCAGGCTTCGGTTGCTTCACTCATTCAGGATGACAGGTAGTATAATTTCGAGAAAAGATCCCACATCACTATCCCTGCACTTACCGATATATTGAATGAATGTTTGGTCCCAAACTGGGGTATCTCAATGCAAAAGTCGGATATATCAACTATGTGCTGCTGAACCCCTTTAACTTCATGGCCGAAGATCAGGGCATAACTGTTGCCTTTTTCAGGAAAGAAATTCTGCAGGGGGGTTGATCCTTCAGCCTGCTCAAGTGATATTATCTTATAACCCGATAGCTGCAATTTCTTTACTGCATCAAGTGTATTTTTAAAATAGGTCCACTTTACCGATTCAGTGGCACCAAGGGCTGTCTTATGAATATCCCTGTGTGGTGGTGTAGCAGTTATTCCGCATAAGTAAACAGCTTCAGCCTTGAGACAATCAGCAGTTCTGAATACAGAACCTATATTATTAAGGCTCCTGATATTATCCAGTACAATAATAAAAGGACTTTTATCTGATTTCCTGAATTCTTCTATTGTTTTCCTGTTTAGTTCCGACATCTTCAGCTTCCGCATAACATCTGCATTTTTTACTAAAATAGAGAAAAAAAATGTAATTTGGCTCTCACTTTGAAAAGCGCTAAATCTCAAATGGTAAAACACTTAATATGAATATACATGAGTACCAGGGGATATCAATCCTGAAAAATAATAATGTACGCATAGCTGAAGGATTTGTTGCTGAAACAGCCGACCAGGCTGTTACGATAGCGAAGCAACTTAAATCCAAATTCGGATCAGATAAGTATGTAGTAAAAGCCCAGATCCATGCAGGAGGAAGAGGAAAGGGAGGGGGCGTAAAGATCGCTAAATCGATAGATGAAGTTGCAGGTATAGCTGATAATATACTGGGAATGCAACTCGTCACAAAACAAACGGGCCCCAGAGGTAAGGAAGTGAAAAAGGTATTAATTTCCGAGAATGTTTATTATCCCGGTGAATCTGAACCCATTGAGTACTACGTGGCTATTTTGCTCGACCGTGATAAGGAGAAACATGTTGTTATGTATTCACCGGAAGGGGGAATGGATATTGAAACTGTGGCGGAAAAGACCCCTCAGTATATTTTTAAGGAATATATTGATCCATGTCTGGGATTACAGGCTTACCAGATGAGGAGAATAGCTTTTAACCTGGGTCTCAAAGGAGAAGCATTTAAGGATATGCTCAGATTTCTAAAAGGCTTGTATGGTTCATTTATTAATAGTGACGCACAATTACTGGAAATCAACCCTGTGCTGAAAACAAGTGATAATAAAATCCTTGCTGTAGACTGTAAATTCAGTATTGATGACAGTGCACTTTTCAGGCATAAGGATATTATGGCCATGAGGGACCTGTCAGAGGAGGATCCAACAGAGGTAGAGGCCGGCAGGCATAACCTGAACTTTGTCAAGCTTGACGGTAATGTTGGGTGTATGGTTAACGGCGCAGGACTGGCAATGGCCACAATGGATCTTATCAAACTCTCGGGTGGCAGCCCTGCCAACTTCCTTGATGTTGGTGGCACTGCCAGTGCCGAAACGGTTGAAGCAGGGTTCAGGATAATACTCAAAGACCCCAATGTTAAAGCTATTCTTATCAATATATTTGGAGGTATTGTGAGATGCGACAGGGTGGCTAACGGCGTGGTTGAGGCATGCAAATCACTCGGTTCACTACCGGTGCCTGTTATAGTAAGATTGCAGGGTACAAATGCTGAAGAAGCAAAAGAAATAATCGATAATTCGGGATTTGAAGTATTTTCTGCTATATCATTTGCAGATGCGGCAAAATTGGTTAAGGAAGTGATCTCATAGGATTACCGGCTTATCAACTTTCATAATGCGGGGGAAGCGATATTTTTCTTTAACCTTTCACTGCTTCCCTGTGTGAACCGTCACAAAAAGGCTTGTTTGAGGATTTCCCGCACCTGCAGAGATATACTTTGGATGCTGATTCAACAGGGTAATTGTTTTCTTTTAAAAGTGTGAAATTACCTGCAACTTTCAGGGGGCCGTTTTTTATTATTGTTATTACCGGTGACTTTTTATTTTCTTCCATCATTTAAAAGATTAAGATTTAAAATCTATTGCCCGGTGTGATCCATCACAAAATGGTTTCAATTTACTTCCCCCGCAACAGCATAAGGAAACCTTTCCACTGAATTTGGAGCGTGAACCATTCTCCCTTTCAAGAAGAAAACCACCGTTTATTACGAAAGGTCCATTCTCCATGATTTTTATTGTGGCTCCCTGATAGGTGTCAATATCATCATTTTTTAATAATGACCTCCTGCGGTTCTTAATATGGTTTGGATGTTCCCTACCCACAGTTTTGTTTTTCTCCTCATCGTTCCACTTCCAGGTAAGCGCATCAACCGGGCATTTATCAACTACCTCAATTATTTTTTCCGTTACTGATCCATCCATCCTTACCCATGGTCTTTTTCTGGGATTGAATACCCTGGGTAGTCCATTTATACAGGCTGAAGCATGAATACATGATATTGGTTTCCAGTATACAGTAATATCCTTGTTTTTATATTTCCTTTCACCTGATTCCATATCTTGTGTTATTGCTGTTTAATATGTTAACAATAATTAATAATTTTGGTTGTACCAATCCGGATTAATTGATAATTTTACACAGTCTTTTTATATAATTAATTGACAATTAAGGTAAATTAAGGTTTTTTCAATAAATAATAACTGTCTGATTCTTCTTTGCTGATTTGATTGGTTTCGAGGTTGGATCAATTAGGTAAAGAAAGCTTTAACACGTATAATGATGTATCAGCATGAATTTGTTCATATATTTTTTATATTTAATATGCTGGTAGTTACCTTAACGGGTACCTTCTCATCATTACTGGGATTTCCGTTGCTTGAGAAATTTGAAGAACTGCCGTCTGGTGTGCTGGAATTATTACTTACCGTAATAAGTGCTTTCATTGTGCTGGTTACCCTTACAGTAATTTTCCTGAGGAAAAGAAGGAAGATGACCATTGAGTTGAAGTTGAAAACAGAAGAGATTGAACAGGCTAACCGGAATCTTGAAAAACTAAATAAAGAACTGCTTGAACAAAAGGATAATATAGCACGGGAACTGGCATATTCAGAAAGGTTATACAGTATTATGCTGGATGCTGCCGACGACGGGATTATTTTTTATAATACTGATTGGTCTGTCAAATTTGCCAATCCGGCTATCTTTTCAATTATTGGATTGGAACAAAAGAATGATAATCTTTTTGATATTCTCAATAATATAGAACTTCTTCATCCTGACAATTCTGATTTTCACAGGGAAAGATCAAAGGCGATAGTTGAAAAAGGCTTTTACGAATCTGAAATAAAGGTTAAACATAAGAATGGCAAGTATGTTGTTTTGTCGACCAAAATGGTGGAAGTTAAGGATGAATCAGGTTCACCACTGGGAATATTATTGATCTCACGTGATATTACATCCCTCAATGAGACACAGACCCAGTTGATTATAGCCAAGGAAAAAGCTGAAGAGGGTAACAGGTTGAAATCAACTTTCCTTGCTAATATATCACATGAAATACGTACACCCTTAAACAGTATTGTTGGTTTTGCAAACCTGTTGAATGATATAAATGCTGATCCTGATTTGAGAGAGGAATATGTAAATTTTCTGAATCAGAATACAGAGAAGCTCCTTCAGGTAATAACCGACATAATAGACCTAAGCAAGCTTGAAAATAACGAGATTGATATATCTTATAACCCGGTAAGGATAAATTCAATACTGGAATATGTTGAAGAATATACAAAAGACCTCATAAAGCGAAGTGGGAAAGATATAAAGTTCTCAGTTGAAAAAGGCCTTCCCGATGAAAGAGATATTGTATACTCTGACGACCTCTGGATGAAGAGAGTTTTCAGGCACCTCCTTGATAATGCTGTTAAGTTTACCAGGGCAGGAAGTATCGAACTGAAGTCGGCCCTGGCGGGTTCCTCCGTAATGTTTACCATAAGGGATACAGGAATAGGGATAAGTAAAGAGAATCTTAAAGCCATTTTTGAGCAATTCAGACAGGAAGAGAATGGACATCATCGCTCCTTTGAGGGACTGGGGGTTGGTTTGACAATGGCACGCAAGGTAATTGAAAATATGGACGGCTATTTATGGGTTGAATCCGAAAAGGGCAAAGGATCAGAATTCTTCTTTACAATACCATACAGACCGGTTGATGTTAATGCATTTATAGAAGCCGAGAAAAATGAGGATCAGATTATTCTTAAAAAGGACTGGTCAGGTAAAACATTACTTGTGGCTGATGATAATATTGATATTCTAAGATATCTTAACAGGGCTCTCTCCAATACCGGGATTAATGTAATACATGCCCGCTCCGAAAGGGAGATAATAGATATAATAAAAGGGAAAGAACCCATAGACCTGGTGCTGCTGAATATTCAGATGCCAGAGGTGAACGGGCTCGAAGCATTGACGGAGATCAGGAAAATAGAACGTAATATCCCTATTGTAGCTCAGACAGCATCTATCGTTGATGAAGAACGGGATGACCTTCTTAAGGCTGGTTTTAATGCATGTCTCATAAAACCAATAGGCCAGAACCAGCTGTTGTCAGTAATATCAGGTTTCCTGAATAAGAACTGAGAATTATACTGCTGGCAGGGAATAACAATAATCTTATTGATTATACTGTCATATTATTTATGACTATTTTTAGGATATTAATAGTTCCATGCTATGCCGGAGTATATATATGCCGATATTATTCTACCCCTGTCTCTGAGTGAGCTGTTTACTTACAGGATCCCTCCGGGCATAAGTAAGGAAATAAGAAAGGGTGCAGGCGTTATTGTCCCTTTTGGAAAGAAGAACAGGTATACCGGTATAGTCTTTAAACTGCATAATGATAAGGCTGACCTTACCAGTGTAAAGGAAATAATAAGTATAACTGATACCGGTTTATTCATTTCCGAAGAGCAATTAGGTCTGTGGCAATGGGTAAGTGAATACTACTACTGCAGCATAGGCGAAGTTATGAATGCAGCGCTTCCTGCGGCATTACTTGCTGCCGATGAAAGAGGGAAGTTCAAGAGGAAAACTGATACAAAACTTGCACTTAGCCGCCCATATACCGATGCAGAATTATCTGTATTGCTCGACGGGCTTCAAAAGACCCCTGCAAGGTACAGGCTGATGATCAAATTCCTTGATATGACCTCATATGGCCAGGAAGGAAGTATAACAAGCGTATCAAAGAGTGTCCTGCTCAAGAAATCAAATACTTCTTATTCAGTACTGAATAATCTGGTTGAATCAGGCATTCTCAAAGAAATACTGGAGGAGAAATCAAGATTTGCAGAAAGCAAGGCCGAAGAAAGAAGGCTTAAACAACTGAGTGATTTCCAGGAGGAAGCATATGATGATATCTGCTCAGCATTTACTGAAAAAAATACTGTCCTGCTTCATGGCGTTACTTCAAGCGGTAAAACAGAAATATATATTCATCTTATAGAGCAAGCTCTTAACAGGGGAGAAAAGGTATTATACCTTTTGCCTGAAATAGCTCTTACGGCACAGATTATAAACAGATTAAGATTTCATTTCGGTGACCTCGTAGGTATCTATCATTCAGGCCTTAGTGATAATGAAAAGGCAGAAGTGTATAGAAGGATATGCGGCAGCTCAGCCCTGGGGGAATATAGAATATTACTCGGGGTGAGATCATCAATATTTCTTCCGGTTAATAATCTTGGACTTATTATTATAGATGAGGAACATGATAGTTCGTATAAGCAGTTTGATCCAGCTCCACGTTATAATGCAAGAGATACAGCCATTATGAGGGCTCATATATGTGGTGCGCGGGTAGTACTTGGCTCGGCAACCCCATCAGTTGAGTCAATGTATAATGCAAGAACAGGTAAATACGGATATGCCCGTTTAGACCGTAGATTTGGTGATATTAAAATGCCCGAGATTATATTGACCGATTCCAAAGAAGCCCACCGGAAAAAAGCCATGATATCCCATTTTACACCCGGGCTGGTATCAGCCATCGATGAGGCACTTGACAATGGAGAACAGGTGGTTCTGCTACGTAATCGAAGGGGGTTTGCCCATTTTATTATTTGTGCCGATTGTGGCTGGACACCCATTTGCCCAAACTGCTCGGTAAATTATACTTACCATAAGAAACCCGGCAGGTTGTACTGTCATTATTGCGGATCTTCCGATTCATTGCCTTTAAGGTGTGCCAACTGCTCATCCACCAATATTAAACTGAAAGGTTTTGGTACCGAAAAAGTAGAAGATGAAATCTCAATATTATTTCCCGATGCAAAAATTGACAGGATGGACTATGACAGTACAAGGAGAAAAGGATCGGTGGAAAAACTAATACGGGATCTTGAGGAGGCCCAAACGGATATACTTATAGGTACGCAGATGATATCCAAAGGACTGGATATTGAGAACCTGACGGTGGTGGGTATACTCAATATTGATGGGATGTTATTCTACCCTGATTTCAGGGCGCATGAACGATGCTTTCAGCTTGCAGCTCAGGTAAGCGGGCGCGCAGGAAGAAGAAAAACACGGGGCAAAGTAATAATACAGACCGCTGATCCTTACCATCCTGTAATGAAGCAGATCCTTAATAATGATTATGATGATATGTATCAAAGCCAGCTGGAAGAAAGAAAGGAGTTTCACTACCCTCCTTTCTCCAGGTTAATCAGGATTTATCTTAAGCACAGAAACATGGCGGTGGTTACAGGGGCAGCTGAAATAATGGCAGCAAACCTGAGGAAGTTTCAGGGTGCAAGGGTGCTTGGACCTGAATTCCCGCCTCACTCCAGGATACAGGATTTGTATATCAAATCAATACTCCTTAAGACTGATAAGAGTAAATCATACATGTATATAAGGGAATTAATAAAAAGAAATGCATCTGCATTACATCAGAACAAAGAATTCTCATCAGTGAGGATTTACAGCGATGTTGACCCTCAATAGCAAATTGTAAAATAATGATAATTTTACCGGAGCATAAACAAATAACCAATTAATTAGGATGAAAATAGAAGTGCCTAATGGTTAGATAGTTGATAAGCTGACCCTTATAATATTTATCTCTTTTGCTGATGGTTATAAGAGTCTGATTTTTTCAGCCAGCAAATAAAAATTCTTAACCATTGTTTCCCAGCTGTATTTATCTTTTTCTGCTATTATGCCTTTAACATATTCATCATACCGGTTATTCCTGAAAAAGTCGGCCAGTGCACTTGATACTGCCAGGGGATCAGGCTTTACAACATATCCGCCTTTACCGTGAGGGATGATTTCTGCTAAGCCTCCTACATCAGTTACAAGCATGGGTTTATTAAAATGATATCCTATCTGGGTGACACCACTCTGTGTTGCAGATTTATAGGGCTGTGCTATTATATCTGATGCACAAAACCAGTATGCTACCTCCTGGTTGGGTACGAAATAAGGATGTATAATTATATCATCCTCCAGGCCATGTTTTTTTATCAGTTCATCGTACGGAGCGCGTGATATATAAAACTCACCTACCACAAGCAACCTGATTTTCATGTTTCTCAACTCTTTATTTGCAAAAGCATTGATCATGATATCAAGCCCCTTGTATTCTCTTACAAGGCCAAAAAACAAAATATACCTGTACCCGGCATCAAGTCCAAGTTTTTCCATTGCATTATCCCTGCTTATGATTTTGCCGAAATTATCAAAAACCGGATGGGGCGAAAATATTCTTGGCTTGTCACTGTTGAAAATTTCCAGTTCACGCAGAACAGACCTTGACATAGCAATGAAACCATCTATGGGTTTTACGAAATACTTTGTAAGGATCCTGTCGCCAGGCCTCTTCTCATGAGGTATTATATTATCGAGTAAGCTTATAATCTTGGTATGCCTGTTTTTCTTTATCAGTCGTGCCATGGTCCCAAAACATGGTGCCATAAAAGGAAGCCAGTATCTGAAAATTACTATGTCAGGCTTTTCTTTCTTTATCCTCCTGGCTACTTTAATCCAGTTAAGGGGCCAGATGGAATTTACACTTCTCTTGATTTCAAGGTTACCGGGAGCAGACCCGCCTGAATATTGTGTTTCCCCCGGGAATAATATGCCGGGATACTGCAGGGTGAAAGTTTCAATCCTTACACTGTTGCCTCCGGATTGTATCTCTGTGGCAAGCCGTTCGTTGAAAGAAGCCAGCCCACCACGATAGGGATGGCTTGTACCTATGAATATTATCTTAGCCATAAAAGTCTGATGAGCACTGTAAATATAGTTAAGTAAATACCAGTTTACCAAGAACCCGGCAAGGAAAAGCAAAAAACGGTTCTGATAAGCAGAATAAATCCAGCATACTTAATCAGGCTGATATATTTAGCATTATTTTGACTATTTTTGATTTAAAGCATGTTGTTAAAGGATATTAACCAACTACTTAAATTAATGAAGAAGGGCAAAACAGTATTATTTATATACTTAATCTCTGTATCAGCATTTGGCCAGTACTCAGAAATATTTAAAAGAGATATTCTTCTTGCAGAAAAAGCAAATAATTATTATGAGGGATATAACAGAAGTTCAGGCTTGAATGATTTCATATACCATTCATTTCGTGAGGATGTAAGTGAGTCGATGCTTACGCGGTGTACCGATGGCAAAATGTCAATACAATGGGAAACAGCCGGGATTCCTGAAAATGTGGATTCTGATTGTGGCTTTATATGGATGGCAGCCATGGATCTTACAGAAGAGGAATGCAGGTTTGATATGTATATTGATGGCGTAAAACGATTTGAGATATTCTCAGGACCTGAACCTGAATTACAGACAAGTTGCATAGATGGCGGCAATCTGACCTTTTACCCTGTAGATATTGATCATCATGGTGATGCCCATGGATACATGACACTGGAAGCACCTTCTGACTGGGTTTCCCCTGGCAGGCCACTTGAGATTAGAATAACGGGATCAGATTCAGAATCAAATACATGGATAATTGTATACAAGGCTACTGATGCCCTGTCTTACCTTCAAAACAAAGGAAAGTATTCATTCCAGCTAATAGCCAGCTTTACAAGAAAGGATGACAGTTATGATGTGCTATTACATAGTCCGGAATGTTTTGCTGGCAAAAAACTGGAAATAATGGCAGGTGAGGACAAAATAAGC
>Ga0315543_1000198_pt1 | contig 75303 bp, 68 predicted proteins | sample SalMarSW160210MG_2_FD_203098 | JGI IMG/M metagenome (GOLD analysis project Ga0315543, IMG submission 203098) | Salt marsh sediment microbial communities from the Plum Island Ecosystem LTER, Massachusetts, United States - Salt Marsh Sediment SW1601-210 ... | reverse complement strand
CGAAGGGGTGGCGGCGAACGTCCATTACATAAACATTCAGGGCAACACCAGGACCAAGGGAAAAGTGATCAGAAGAGAGCTTTCCATCCTGCCCGGACAGAGATTCCGGCGCTCTCTTTTGATGCGCAGTCTGCGCGATGTCACCTATCTGAATTACTTTTCAAAGGTTGAGCCGGATTACGAGGTTTTAGAAAATGGGGACATTGATCTGATCATTGAGGTGGAGGAGAAGCCCACCGCACAGATCATGTTTGGAGCAGGATACGGTGCCAGAGATAAGTGGGTGGGCAATATAAGCCTGGGTATTCCCAATTTTCGTGGCAATGGTCAGAGTCTCAAACTTAACTGGGACTTTGGCAAAACAACACAAACCATTGAGCTTTCCTTCACCGAGCCCTGGTTCAGGGACACTCCCACCTCGGTCGGTTTTGATATCTATAAGACTAACCGGAAATGGTATGACGATTTTACTGAAGAGAACAAGGGATTTGGGTTAAGATTGGGCAGAAGACTCTCTTGGCCGGATAATTATTTCAGAGTATACTGGCGTTATCGCTGGGAGCAGATAAGGTATTATGATTTTGCCCCCCCTCTGATGGTAATGGACTCTACAGGCACGGATACCACTTATATTCCGCATTATCTGTCAGAGGTGAACTGGCCCCGAAATAGTGCCACCACCTCTTTTACCATAGTTCGGGACTCCAGAGATCTTCCTCAGTTCGCCACTAAAGGTTCTATCCTTTCATGGAATACAGAATTGGCGGCGGAGTTTTTTGGGGGGGATTTTTCCTATCATAAACACATATTTCAAGCCAGCTACTATTTGACCACCTTCTGGAAATTTGTCCTGGCGACTCACCTCAAGGTGGGCGTTCTGGATGGAAGGGACAAAGATTTGCCGGAAGTTTACGGCGAGCGCTTCTCACCGGGGGGCACGGATCCGGATGGGATGATCCGGGGGTACTCTGATGGTTCTATTGGACCAGTCGACGAGCAGGGAAGAGAACAGAGGGGAAGAAGCGTGTTGATTTACAATGCGGAACTTCAATACCCTCTGGTGGAACAACAGATGTATTTCCTCCTTTTTGGTGATGCGGGGAATGCCTGGCTGAGTGGCAGAAGTATAAGACCCTTCGCCTTCAGACATAAAGCCGATCGCGACCTTTTCCGGGCGCTGGGTTTGGGGGTGAGATTGGTAATTCCCGGAATGGGAGTGATTGGGTTCGATTTTGCCTATGGATTCGATCATCCGGAAAAAGGAGAATGGAGACCTCATTTTCAATTTGGAACCACATTCTAAATACTGCTAAAGTTGAGCAAAAATAACTGAATGGAAAAAACATATCAGTGATACTCAATTTCTCAGGAGGAAAAAAGTGAAAAGGAAAGTCATTGTGTTTTCAACCATCCTGTTTTTTCTGACCGGGATGTTTCTTCTGTTCTGGACAAGCGAGACCTCCTCTCAAGAGGGGAAAATCGGTTACGTGGACTCGATGAAGCTCCGAACCGAGTTTGGTGAATTTGCTGATGCTCAGGCCGAGTTCGATAAGGATGTAAAAGCATGGCAGGAGGAGATAGATCAAATGCAGAAAAACGTTATAGATAGCCTGGTAACTGATTCAGTCAGATACAGTTTGGTTTTAAGCGAAGCTAAAAGAAAAGAGAAAAATGAGTATCTGAAATCCAAAAGACTGGAACATCAAAAGCTCGTCAATGACATCTTTGGTCCCGGTGGAAAGGCGGAAAAAAGGAATGCCGAGTTGACCAAGCCGATTCTGGATAAGATCAACCAGGTTTTGGAAAAAATCGCCACCGAGGAAAATTTCGTAATGATCTTCGATTCGGTGAATGCCAACATCGCCTATGCCAAAAAGGACCTGGATTTAACTGACCTGGTTTTAGAAGAGCTTAACAAACTGGAGTAAGATTTTGAATTTTAAAGATTCCAGGTCGCCCAGAGCGAGGATACCTCAAAAAGTGGAAAGAAACTTAAGCGAAATTTCCGAATACATAACCGGAGAGTTGGTGGGGGATCCTTCCATCAAAATAAGGGGAGTGGCTGGAATCGAGGATGCCCAAACAGGTGATCTCACCTTTCTGGCTAATCCCAGATATGCAGATTTTCTGGAAACCACCTCTGCCTCAGCGGTGATTGTAGGGAAAGAAACGAAAACAGAGGGGGTCAAGGTACCTTTGATCAAACATCCCAGTCCCTATTTTGCCTTTGCCCGAGTGGTGGAGCTTTTTGTTGACACCAAAAAGACTTATCCTGAAGCTGTGCATCCTACCGCGGTTTTAGCAGAAGAGGTGGAACTGGAGACGGGAGTGCACATAGGTCCTCAGGTGGTCCTGGAAAGGGGAGCGTGGTTGAGGCGCAACTCAACCATTCTGGCAGGCAGTTTTATCGGAGCCAATTCAACTGTGGGAGAAAACTCGCTTCTCTATCCTAACGTCACTATAAGGGAAAACGTAAAGATAGGGAATGGTGTGATCATTCACTCCGGCACGGTGATAGGATCGGATGGGTTTGGTTACGCAAAAGAGAAGGGAGCCCACCATAAGATTCCCCAGATCGGAGGGGTGAGGATAGAGGGGGATGTGGAAATTGGGGCGAACGTGACCATAGATCGCGCCACCTTAGGTGTCACTCGAATAGGAAGGGGAACCAAAATAGATAATCTGGTTCAGATCGGACATAACGTAGATATAGGAGAAAACTGTATCATCGTGGCGCAGGTGGGAATAGGAGGAAGCACGAAAGTGGGAAATGATTCGATTCTGGCTGGGCAGGTGGGATTGGGGGGACATATCAGGATCGGCAATCGGGTGGTGATCGGTGGTCAGTCGGGCGTCACCAAAGATGTTCCCGATGATGCAACCATGTTAGGCTATCCAGCACGTGAGATTCATAAGACCAAAAGAATCGAGGCCCATCTTTCCCGTATGGATCTTTATGTTCAACGATTGAAAGAACTGGAAAGGATGTTAACAGAAATGAAGCAGACTTTACATTGATTTGTAAACTTTTGGAGGTAAAGATGAGTGAGCTGGTTGAGGTTAGCGATAGCAATTTTGAAAATGAGGTTTTAAAGTCTGATAAGCTCTGCCTGGTTGATTTCTGGGCAGAGTGGTGTGGACCCTGCCTAATGGTGCATCCCATCCTGGAGGAGATCGCCAACGAGTATGCGGAAAAGCTGAAGGTGCGAAAGCTGAACGTGGATCAAAACAGTCAGACCGCCGCCAAATATGGAATCATGAGCATCCCCTGCCTTCTTTTCTTTAATGATGGAAAGGTGGTGGATCAGGTCATCGGAGCGGTTCCCAAAAAGCATTTTGTGGAAAGAATTGATAAAATACTCGAGTAAGCCTTTTTATGCTTGGTATGAACCATACGGTTCATACCTTGCTTTCAAAAGGATTTTTTATCATTTACCTAAAATTGGATGCAAGAAAGATGATAGGTCATCCAGTGGCTCTCAGAGCTTTCTCAAACCGCCTTCTATGGTCAGCGGATAGATTTGTTCTGAAAGATTTCCAAAGCATTCTGTAATGGATAAAGTTTCAGATAAAACCAAGCATGTTTGTTCCCTAAACAATTCTTCAAATAAATCTGAAGGGACCATTGAGATTCTGAGGGAAGGACAGGAGTGTCCCTTTTGTCATTTTGCTAAGCTAAAAAGAGAAGCTGACGAGTTAGTCTGCCCCATCTGTGGATACGGACACAAACCCGTCACTTGATAGAAATTTATGAGGGAGGAGTTTCCTTCTGATTTCCTGCGTTCCCTGTTGGTGAAGAACACTAACAGGATAACTGTGCTGTTGGTCAATCACCAGGATCCCGCAAGAGACAGGAGAAGACCAACAGCCAGCAAAGGTTTGATTCGCAATTTGTGAAGGAGAGACAATGTTTATCAATATGTCATGGAAGGGAAATTTGGCTTTTGAAGCGGAAACCGAGTCCTGGCATCGAATTTTGCTTGATGCCAAGCAAGAGGTGGGTGGGGAGGATAAAGGTCCCCGACCCATGGAGGTTTTGCTGGTCTCCCTGGCTGGATGCACCGCGATGGACGTTGCCTCCATTTTGAAAAAGAAAAGAGTGAATCTGCAAGACATGACCGTCAAGGTTAATGCAGAACAAGCTCCCCAGCATCCAAAATATTTTACCAGAATAGACGTGGAGTTCAATTTTGAGGGGAAAGACATCAAGGAAGAAGATGTCAAACGAGCCATAGAGCTTTCCAAGGATAAATACTGTTCGGTTTCAGTTATGTTAGAAGTTAAGGCTGAAATCTCATATCGATGGAATATTGTGAATGAATAAATAAATCCCATTTTCACGCTGAGAGAGATGGGGACTTTCTGGTATAAACCAAATAGAAGAAAGGAGGAGCATGGTAAAATTTTATCAAAGGATGAAGTAAGTTATTTTGAACCAAAGATGTTTTGCTTTGAGCTTTAAGTGAGAGAAGGAGAGAAAAGGCTCTGGTTTCGAGAAACTTGGCTAAAGATACAAAACAGGAGGAATGGAAGATGAAAACCTATCTAAGAATTTTATGTTTGTCACTGGTCGCGATAGCCATAATTTTGGGAAGCTGCACCAAGAAAAAATCAACCGAACCTGGTGACGGCACGCCAACTGACACACAATCGCCCTCTGTCACCATCACAATCCCGACCAGTGAGGCGGTTTATGTTACCGACCAAGAAACTGTGGATTTGAGCGGAAGCGCATCTGACGATCAGGGAGTGGCAAGCGTAACCTGGGCAAATGTGAGCACAGGGACAGGTGGAAATTGCACCGGAACCACCAGTTGGTCTGCCACCGGAATTACCCTGCAAGAAGAGGATAATTTGATTGTGGTGACCGCCAGCGATGCCGCAGGCAACACCGGATCAGACAGCCTAACGGTCACCTACAACCAATATGTAAGTTTTACCACCGATCCCACCACAGATCCTTCAGGAGTAATTATGGCCCAATCCACGGATGTGACCATCCGCATCGGAATTGCTCCCAACCCAAATCTTATGGATTCCTCTGTAAGGCTTCTAAGAGTAGATAGTCAGGGTAACGTAACCGATTCCTTGAATTTTCTTTATGACGATGGAGAGTGGTTCACCCACGGTGATGACATCGCAGGAGACGGTATCTTCAGCACCAAACAAAACTTCATCGAGTCGTTTGAGGGAACCATTCGCTTGCGAATAAGGGTGTTCACACAGGAGAGTGGAGGAGACGTGGTGGCTTATACCTCCATTTTCACCATCCCTGTGGTCGCAGCTATCACCACCCAGGAATTTGAGACCGCTTTGAACCTTCAAAATTCGAATTCGGACAAATACGATAGCTTGGTAGCTCTGGTGGGTGAGGATGCCGCCAAACAGCAGGTTCTTGACTCGATAAAAGCGCAAAGCGGGGTGGATTCTGCAGGAATAACTGAGGAAGGGGATGCCATCTGGGTGGAATATCACTCCGGAATCAGCGGAATGATCCTGCTTTACGAAGACGACGTTAAAGGCGGATCTTCAAAGCGCAATCGAGAGAGACAACAGAAGATTCCCCCATCTTTGCAGACCAGAGGAGTTCTTGATGCAACCAAGGTTGGTCGTCTGGTTTATGCTGTGGCTGACGAGGATACGGTGGGAAGCACCAAGGTGTTGATCTATGATGCATTCCATACCCAGTTTCCAACAGAAGGAAATGAGATCTGCAGCATATTTGTGAAATCAGAATGTCCTCAGTTCACCGTGACGCATGTAAAGAACACTCAGTGCACGGTGGATATGGCTAAGAACTTCAGCCAGTATGGGACCATCTATATCAGCACCCATGGTAGCGTTAGAAATGGACAGGTCAGATTCCTGACCGGAGACCTGGCTGCTGGATTTGACCTCCTGCGTTTCATAGACCTCAGTCTGAAGAGGCTAGGCTTGGGAACGGTAAAAGGAAAGACTTACTACACCATCTACCCCTCCTTTATCACCAGTTATACAGGAAAATATCCCAAAAGCATCGTGTTTAACTCCTCTTGCTACAGTAGCGCCAACCAGACCATGTCCAACGCTTTCAGAAACAAAGGAGTCTTGACCTATCTGGGCTTCGACAACTCGGTAGGCGGGACCTTCGCTAGAACCTCTGGCACCGGATTTTTCAAGAAGATGGTCAATGATAAGAAGAAGAGTGGGGAGGCTTTTACTCCTGGTCAAAAAGACCCTGGTCACAAACATGCGGAATTTATGATGTTCGGAAGCAATAAGGCGATTTATCAGTCTGACTTCTTCAATGGAGGATTTGAGACGGGAAACCTGCAAGGATGGACCAAAGATGGTGATGGGCGAGTGATAACCAAGCTGGTTTTCCTCACCCCGCAGGAAGGAAGCTTTATGGGCATCATTTCCACTGGACTGGGCTATACCACCCAGTCAGGGTCCATCTCCCAGTCTTTCTGTATTCCAGCAGGTAAAACCACTCTTTCATTCAAATACAACTTCTTGTCAGAGGAATTCATGGAGTATGTGGGGTCGCAATACCAAGACTATTTCAAGGTGATGCTCAAAACAAAGACAGATTCCACCACCTTATTGCATGACTATATTGATGGTCTTGCCGGGCAAGTTGACTCAGTTCCCACCATTAACTTTGATGTAGGAGACGTCTGGATGACCGGGTGGCGCATAGCATCATTAAACATCTCTGCGTACGCGGGCAAAGCAGTCACCCTTATCTTCAAGTGTGGGGATGTGGGCGACAGCATTTACGATACCGCGATCTTGTTAGATGACATAAAATTCGAGTAGCTGAAAAACAGAGGGGAGCTGAAACGTCAACCTTTCAGCTCCCCTCAAAGCTTAAATTGTACCAAGTGAAAGCAAGTTCAAAGCTTTTTGTCGTTTTTGCTTTACTCATATTATGGGTGGTTATGTCCGGATTCTCTTGTAAGGAAAAGGGCCAAGACGTCAAAATCATTTTCTTCAGCCAAGGGCAGAAGACTATTCTCAACCCGGAATTGTCGGGATTTTTGGATTTGATAGAAACAGCAAAAGATCTTCTGGTTACTGCTGATGATATGCTGAAACTGATGGTCGATCCTGAATTAATCAAAGAGATTAAAAAGAAAGATAGTGCAATCGAGATCATATATCCGAAATCGATCGAGCTTACCAGTGACTACGACAAACAGACCATTTATCCTGATCGTATTCTGATTGCCTTATCAGGTGAGTTTGTCGGAGAAAACAAAAATAGTCCGGCCGTCATTTTTCATGGTTACCCGGCTTATTCTGCGGGTCCTTACACTAACAGCAAGGGCATAAGAGAGCTTAAAGAAATTTTACGGAAGATGGAAATAAAGTGAGACCGTGTGTGGTATTATGTGTTGATCTGAACGCCATTTTCCAAAGGTAGAGTATTTTGGCTCTATTTTATTTATAGTTTCTTATTTTTTATTCATGGATGAGACGTCCCGCCTTTTATGCTTTACTTCTTTTTGTCGCAGGTATTCTTTTAGGCAATCTTTTTGATCTTCCCGTTGTTTTACTCTTTTCAACTTTTGCCCTCACACTTCTCTTCTGCGTCATTTTCCTCCTGCGGAAAGAGAGGCAAAGCGCCAAATTCTTTCTAATCCTGTTAATCATACTGGCAGGATTTTTCAGATATGAGCTTCTAACCCGTGATTTTCCCCCCAATCACGTGAGCAATTTCTTGAATGTGGACTCCAAGCTGGTCCTTACCGGAAAGATAGTTGAGGAGCCTGATGTCAGAGAAACCAAAACTTTCATAACTCTTGACACAGAGAAAATATCAGTTGGTGAAAGAACATACTCCACCACCGGTCAGATAATTCTGAAAATAAAAGAGCCCACTTTTAGGTTTGACTACGCTGATAACATCAGATTCGAAGGATATTTGAACGAGCCCACATCCAAAAGAAACCCGGGAGCATTTGATTACAAAAAATACCTTAACCGGAAAAAAATCTACGGGATTGTTAGTCTATCTCATGCCGATCAGGTTGAAATCCCAAAGCAAAGTAAAGGAAATATCTTCTTTTCCAAGATAGTGATTCCCTTGAGAAGGTGGATTTTAGTGGTCTTCAACAGAACACTATCGGGTAATCATAAAGCCCTGCTTGCCGGGTTTCTGTTAGGGGAAACCAGAGAGATTCCCAAACAGGTTTATACCATGTTCAGAGATACCGGCACAGTTCATCTTCTGGCAGTCTCTGGCTCCAATGTATGGTTGGTTATCGGGGTGATCTTGGGAGCTTTAAGTTTGCTTCGAGTGCCCAAGATTTTTGCCACCTTATTGACTCTGGTTTGCATCCTCATTTTCGCCAATCTGGTGCATAATGATCCTCCGGTGGTGAGAGCGGGCATTATGGCAGGGGTGATGCTATTGGGCGTTCTTTTATATAAAGACGTAGATCTGATAAACGTGGTCTCATTTGCCGGTTTGGTCATTCTGTTTTTTTCGCCTCTCTTTCTTTTTGATGTGGGTTTTCAGCTTTCCTTTGCCTCGGTTTTTGGAATTCTTCTTTTATATCCACAACTGAGCAAGCTGGTGTCGAAATATGTAAGCAGATCTCACAAGAATTTATGGAAATGGATAATCATGCCTGCTCTGATCTCTGTATCTGTAGAGCTGGTTCTTTTTCCCATTTTAGCCTATTATTTCAACATGATTCCTCTTATAATAGTGGTGGCTAATATATTCATAGTTCCTCTGGCTGGATTGTCCGTGGTGCTAGCTTGTTTCACCCTGTTCTCAGCTATCTTCAGCAATTTTCTGACAGGCATCTTTTCCGCTTGCAACTGGCTATGTCTGGATTTGACTTTAAGGTCGACTGAGTTCTTTGCCACTCTGCCCATAGCAAAACTTTCCATTCCGGCTCCCTCAATTTCCAGCTTCATACTCTACTACTTTTTTCTCTGGATTTTGGTTAGCTCCATTGCTTCAAAGAAAAAAATTCTTCTTTTTTCAGTTCTGATAATTGCCAATGTGCTCATCTGGAGGGAGGGACTTTCACACAGCGATAGACCTCTCAGGGTAACCTTTCTGGATGTTAGCCAGGGAAGTTCTGCCATCATCGATCTTCCAAATAAGAAGACCTTTTTGATAAACGCAGGAGAAAAAGGGGAAACTTTCGATGCTGGCGAGTATATTGTTGTTCCATTTCTAAACCATAAAGGGATTACTGAAATTGATAAGTTTATCCTTACGGATTCTGACTCTTTGAATCTGAATTCAGCCCGATCGATCTTAGAGAATAGACAGGTAGAACAAATCTTATTGCCAGATCCTTCATTTCTCACGGACGAAATCTATGAAAATCTAATTAAGAAAATGCCGGATAGATTCATCTTTTTGGATTCTATTGACGCCATAACCGATAAGAAAGAAAAGCTTTTGATTCGGTTTTTTGATTATCCAAAAACAGATAAATCAGGATCGATTTCCAAGAAAGCGCTGATAAAGATTTTGTATAAGCAAATCTCTTTTTGCCTTTTTGATGGAATGAAGAGGGTTCATTTTGACCCAGAATTTGATTGGGATAAGTTGAAAAATTGTTCGGTTCTGGTCTTGCCTGAACTGGGAAATACAAATGAAATTATCCAGGTCATCTCCACCATCAGACCACAGAAGATCATCTTCACCCGTCACTATTTTCGTTACCAGAAAGACAGAATTCCGACTCTAATGCAGGCAAATTTCCCTCAAACTGAATATCATCGCACCTTAGAAAATGGGGCGATAATTTGCAAAACTGATGGCGAGAAATTGTGGTTTGATCTAACAATTAGATGAAGCTAAGAATGAGGCTTGGTAGGTCAGGTTGCGATCCCCCCGCCGTCGGCGGGGGAGAGCTACCCGACACCTATGGTAAATTCTCTTGTCGGGCAGTCCAAATGGACAGCCCGACCTACCGCTAAAATCAATATCTTAATTGGTTATGACAACAGTAGAAATAGTTTTGCTTGCCGGTTTTATTGTTTTGATTGGGCATTTCATCAAAGGACTATCCGGTTTTGCCAGTGCCCTGTTTGCAATTCCTCTCTTAGCATTATTCCTGGATATCAAGTTTGTTGTCCCCGTATTCTTGTTGTTTGATTTCATTTCCGGAATAATTCTGACCATACAGACCAGGAGATTCATTGACAAGAGATCTGGTCTTTTGATTCTCTCAGGTCTTATAATCGGGACGGCAGTTGGGACGTACCTTCTGGTCTCTTTTGGAAATGAAGCGTTGAAAAGGGTTTTTGGTGTGGTGGTAATTTTGTTTGCGCTGAAAATATTGATTTCAGACAACGAGGGGGCAAAAAAACAAATCAGCAAAATTTGGGCGCCTGTCTCCGGGGTTGTTGGCGGTTGCACAGGCGCAATGTTCGGTTTGAATGGTCCACCTCTGGTGCTCTATCTTACCCATCAACTACGGGACAAACAAGTCTTTAGAGCTACGCTTTATGGCTTGTTCTTTGTGGATGCTTGCTACAGACTGATTCTATATTCGTTCAATAAACTGATCACTATAGAGACAATCAAATTTGCTTTGTGCCTCACACCATTTTTGTTGGTCGGGCTTCTTCTGGGATCGAAAATGCACGCCAAGATCAAAGAGAATACCTTTAAGAAGATCATTGCTTTGATTCTTGTGATAACTGGAATATTCCTAATCATTTAAAACGAAGGGCATCTCTCTTGATGCATTAGCGTTAGGAAATGCCGATGCTTTTCTTTGCCAGCTTCGGGAATTCTCCCCCGCCTTTGGCGGGATCTTCGACCCCGCATTTTGCGGGGGATCTTGAGACTATTCCCGAAACATCACAACGGTGAATTCTTACAGGATGAATCTGTAAGAACAAGGGACAGAATCAATGCTTTTTTGAGTCCCTCATAATGTGTTTTGCAAAAAAACGGGCAATCTGCTTTGAAAACAGATGTTCAAAAATGAGGCAGAGAGAAATTGTTACAATCTAAAGCTATAAAGGGCGTGGTGTTGAAAAAGAGCTAAAGTATAATAAAACATTCGGTATGCCTTTTGCATTAGACAGAGTGGATAAAAGTATTTGAGGATAATGTATAAATAAAGGAAAGGGGTGATAGTATATGTTGAGTACTTTTCATAGAGATTCAAAAGGTTTCACCCTGATCGAGTTGATGATCGTGGTGGTCATCATTGGGATCTTAGCCGCACTGGCGATCCCTCGTTTTATGAGAGCCACCACCAGAGCCAAACAGTCTGAGGCTAAACAAATTCTGAAGCAGATCTATGTGATGCAGAGGGCTTACCGACAACAGTATGAGACCTATGCCTGCAACGGTAAGACTATGTGTTCGGCTTGACCGAACAGCTTTCACGTCCTCGGGATAGAATACATGCCGAGTGCCAGATATACTTATAGCATAACTGCCAATGCCACCACGTTTACTGCTACGGCTACCACCTCTGATCTGGATGATGACGATACCAAGGACATCTGGCAGATAGATCAAGATGGCAACTTGGTCTGCAGCTCCGATGACGCATCCAGCTAAGTTTAGCTGGAAAAAGAAGAGCCAAAGAATGGGGATTCTTTCAAATCCCCATTTCTTGTAAGCAAAATTTTTACATGGCTTAGTGGTAACGGACACTTTGTATGTTGCTATCTTTCTCAATGTAGAGCAAAGGACGTCCGTAGCCGACAAATCATTCTCTCTGACTGAAGTCAGGACAAGGGTTAAGACCTGAACACCAGAACCTAACTTAAGTTAGATTCTGGTGCTTTTCACTATCTTAATGAGCTTTACAGACACATGAGGACATGATCCTTCCGTGACGAACAGGGGAGAGGTCTGCGAAACATTAGACACCAAGGTGAAGAACTATGCCACAAGGCGAGAACCCCAAAAAAATTCTGAGAAAAACCTTGACTTTTGTCAAATGATATCGTAGAAATTATTTAGAGGTAAGATTGGAAATATGGTTGGTGTTGTATCAGTTTCAAGTTAGAAGAAAGATGAGGAAGAAAAACAGATGGGTTTGTTGAGTAAGTTACTTCATCATCATCCACCGAAATCCGCCATGCATCTTGGGCGTAACAACCCTTGCTGGTGCGGCAGTGGCAAGAAATACAAGAAGTGTCATTACGAATCGGATCAGAAATACTTCTCCAGTATGGTTGCCAAAACCTGCAAAACTTCCTCTTGAAGTAGATAAACGAGGTGAGTTTCACCTCATAAGAAACCTTCTGCTTTACAATCTTTAGATTTTTTCGTCGCACTACAGATCGTCTTTCAAATGACGTCCTTGATTTAAGAGATCACATATGTCCTGTGTTTTCGATTTCTCAGCATTTTTCTAAGATGTAGTTGAGTTTTCTCTTGACAAAAGCATCATGGTCTTTTAACTTCCAGCAAGTTTTTTTAGTCAAGGAAGGATGCGATAGCATATTAGCAACAAAGTGTGGTGATCGGCTAAACAATGATTAAAAGACAAGATGCAGGTATCTGGCAATCATTCAATGTTAATAAAGGAGGTATATGCTTAAATTTCCTAAACATTTTACCTTAAAAAGCCCAGTTGGTGCTACCTTAGCTTGCATTTTAGGCCTCTTCTTCTTTTTATCAGCATATGTGTCTGGGGAGTTCCCACTTGATGCAGTACAGGTTGGTGATGAACTTTGTTCTGCATGCCATGACCAGATCAATCAGCAGTTTCAGAAAAATATCCATGCCAGACTGGCTGTAGGAGATGAAAATACCTGTGAAGCATGTCATGGTCCTGGTTCGAAACATGCAGAGGAAGGGGATCCGGCATTGATTTATAATGCTCCCAAAGATTACTCTGCCACCGGAAAAAATATGTGCATCACTTGCCACCAGGGAAGGGCTTTCAACTCCTGGCATGGGTTGACTCACTTTGAGGCAGTAGAAGGATGCAGTGACTGTCACAAGATTCACTCAGAAGAAAAACATCTTCTGGCAAAGCAGGAGCCCCAACTCTGTTTTGACTGTCATACCCTAAAAAAATCCCAGGCTCGTATGCCATCCCATCATCCGGTTATGGAAGGGTTGGTCAGCTGTTCGGACTGCCACTCGGTTCATTCGGGAGAGGTTAAGTATACGGTTGGAGACGAGAGCCGCGAGCTATGCCTGTCCTGCCATAGTTCTCTTTCGGGCCCGTTTATCTTCGAGCATGAGCCGGTCAACGAGGACTGCGGCATCTGTCATGATCCGCATGGAACCATTGCTGACAAATTGCTTATACAGAATGAGCCGTTCCTATGCTTATCCTGCCATCCGATGCACTTTCACGTCACCTTGGTTGGATATGAGGGAGAATTTTCTGCTCCCATGCATCCAGAGCGAACGGGCGTCTCTACCCGCGATGGTATGAAACAAGCGATGTTGACCAAATGCACTCAATGTCATTCGGAGGTTCACGGAAGTGATCTTCCCTCCCAGTCGATTTCAGGTGCCGGAAGAGCATTAACCAGATAGGACAAGGAGAAAAATATGAAAAGGCCATTTCTAAAATTTCTTATCGTAGCTATAGCAGTTTTGGTCTTGCCGTTTTTTTCATCATCTGCTATTTCACAGGAAGAACCAACTTCCTCTATCTGGAGTCTTTGGTTGGGAGGACATTACACTGGCTATGAAGACTTCTATAAAAAGGTAGGGGAGTTTGATCGCGGCGAAAAGGAAGCGATGCCCGAAGTATCATTAAGCTATTCCGGGTATAAAGAAGATCAAAGTTGGGATTTCTTCGGGCATTATTATGATCCCAAAAGAATATCCTTTGATCTGAGCGGAAAATCAAAGGACGTCTTTTCCGGGAAGGTCTCCTACCTCTCCTCTTACCGTCAACGGGCAACAGACCTTCTTGAGAACCTGATGGCTCGTGAGGCGGTAAACCAGGAGAACAAGCCCGGCGGGAAAATGTTTACTTACGAACATGAGAATCCAGATGCCGATTTCGGCTATACAAGGCATGAGGTAAAATCCGATTTCCAGGTGAAAGTTCCCGGCTCTGCCAAATTGAAGATCAAAGCATTTCACCGTTCGATTCTGGAGAAAGGGGACGATCAGAAAGTGGTATCTATGCACTGCTCCTCCTGCCATATGGTTTCCAAATCTGCAAAGGTGGACCGCCGGACTCACACTGTATCTGCTGGCGCAGAGGCTACCACTGGTCCAGTACTTTTCTCCTATTTGGGGAGTTACCGCACCTTCAAGTCGGAAGCATCCACCCCGGTGGCATTTTACGACAAGGCAGAACACCCGACAGAGAAGGATTCGGCTAAACAGGAGGGATATATTAAGGAGTTTGATGCCCGGATGGTCTTCAACGATGAGAAGGTGCCGTTTGGGCAAATACCAGAGACCGAGAAGATGGCGCATACGCTGAAGGTCAAAACCGACATGGGGAAGAAAGGCGATATCTTAGGAAGCTTTACTAACTCGCAGGCTAAAAACAAATCTGCGGGGCTGAAAGTCCAAAGCAATAGCGGCGGCTTGAAATACGTGGTCAGTCCCAGCCAGAAAACCAAAATCGTCGCGTTAGCTTCGCTTTCCCGGATAGAGAGTGATGAGGCACAAATAGACTTGCCCTTGTGGCGTGATGGATTGACCGGTGGGGGCCAGGATTTTGACTGGATCCGTTATTCCAACCTGACACGCACTGTAGCTAAAGGCTCTGCGGAGTTCATCTATCAGCCCAACCGGAAATACCGGGTCTTTCTTTCCACCGGATACGAGGGTACGGAGAGGGATGACTATCCCGACATTGAGGCCAAGGGAAAGACCACCAAGCTTAAAGCATCAGTAGGTGGTAAATACCGTCCGAATTCGAAATTCTGGGGACGAATCAAATACTCGTTTGAGAACATCAAAGATCCTGCTCCCTACAACCAACTTTTCGAAGCTTCAGGCGACACATTAGCTAAACTCTGGTACTTCGAGCGTGAGAAACTGCGTTATGGGGACGTAACCAACCAGCCTACTAACCAACACGGGATCGATCTCACACTCAACTTCCGTCCCGACCGAAGAACCAGCCTATCGGCAGGTTTGAGAGCAAGCCTGGAGACCAACGGCGACACCGACAGCCTTGATTTTGAGCGAACTAAATTACAGCCCCAAGTTTCTGCAACTCTGGCTCCTACGCCGGAATGGAATCTCTTCGGTAGCATCAGCTACGCCTATGATAAGTCAAATGGCTTGGCATCTGTGGCAATGATGGATGGGTGAGGGGGTCTTGTCTCCGCCACAGGTGGTGGCGTTGGTTCCATGCACTACGGCTCATTTTTCTCTGAAACCGAATACAAAAGCGAAACAGTCTCATTCTCTGCCGGCATTCTGTTCTTAGCCAGCGAGAAGGTCAACCTAACCTTGGACGGCAACTACATCGACAGTAAAGGCAATCTAAAGATGGGTGAAATGCCTGAAGTTCCACAGGAGGTCACGGACAATATTGCCGCCGCGGATTATGATTTTAGCTCAATTAACGAATACTCTGATTTAGCCTATACCCAGTTCAATGTCTCGATGGGAGCAGAATATATGCTTTCTTCACGTGTATCTCTCACTGCAGATGCAACTTATTCCGATTTAACCGATGATAAAGGGTATGTTTACGGTATTGAGTCAGGCTCAATATATGTGGTACGAACCGGGGTGAAAATAGGTTTCTAAAGTAAAGTCCAAACTAATTTCTGATTTGAACCGAACGGTTTACAAAAGCCGTTCGGTTTTTTTTTATTTTTTTTCATGGTGAGTATGTCGAACCAAAAAAGTCCAGGATAAAGGCTTGTCCTGAAGCCCGCCTTCGGCGGGACTGAAGGATACCCTCGACCAAAAAGTTAATCAGGAGACCTTGAATCTTACCGCTGTTTCTCTTACATCTTCTCTTTTTACTTCTTACGGGTCATTAAGGTCATAAACTATTATGTGGAGAATGTATTCTCCTTTTGGAAGATCTAACGTTCCTTTTAAGAAAGGCTGACTGTCAACTGGCCAATTGGCATATCCCGTGTCAGGTTTCGCATAGAGGGCAAATTCATCATTCTCTGTCCGAGAAAGAATTCTATAAATAATTTTAGCACTAATGCTATCATTTTTACTTTTAAGCTCATATACTTCACAATAGTAAGCAGGCGACGATTGTCCTTCCAGATAAACATTCTGTGGATGGGGCATAATCACTAAGGAATTTCTAATAAATTTGCCTCCGTTTTTTGCCACATAGAGTGAATCAGCCACCCAAATAGAATCAGCCATTATCGATCGACTGATTTTTTCCTGATTAGTTTTAATAGCATGAGGTACCAAAATAAGAGTGGTTCTATCAATCCCAATTTTTTGAGAAACACTGTCCCTCACTCTTACAGAAACGATGTAATCCCCCGGCGGAAGAGATTCCCAACTAAACTGATCTACCCAAAGTAAACCCTCCACCTTCAAATTCATTGGCTGTTTGTTTATGATGGTCGCATTATCTTGAGCAACAGTCTTCATAGATTTTGCATCAAGTATTGTCACTCTTTCTTCAAAAGCAGACCAAGCCACTTCAGGATTGAGAGAATCGGAGACTGATCCTAATTTTTCAAGAGGGATGCCTAAATTAACTTTTAACTCATAAGTATCCCCTTCATTCCAGAATTTCCACCAGTCCCAGGCAAAATTCAAAGGTTTACCAAAATCAATTTCAACCTCCGCTTTAGCCATATCAATCTTTTCTGTTCTGGTTGATAAATAATCTATTAATGAAAAACTATTATCTCTGCCGTCGGCATACAGCTTGCAAGGTGCCAGTTCCCAAAAACCCGTTGCTTTATAATCCTGAAACTGGAATTTCCCGTGTTTATTATAGATCCAAACTTGAGATCTGCTTCTCATATCTTCTACTTTTTGATCCATCAGCGTAAATGCTTTTTTGCCAAATGAGGATATTTGCTCAAAATCACCATGGCGATCAGAGTAATAATCAGCCGGTTCTATACCATCAGGTTCTCCGTATAAAATATATACATCACCGCGATCGTCCCAGGGTTTTTGCCCAAAAATGGTATGATAAAAGGTAAGGACATGTTGAACTCTCTGGTTAAACTCTTCTTTGAATTCATTCACCTCGGTAGTGAGATCCGGGTCTTGTCTCTTCCGCCATATTCTTAGCCATTCTTCTCTAAGCGAATCCGGAAGCAAAAGAAATGTGGTTATTTCCGCTTTAGACGCCACGACCTTAAATGAGTGATAGAAAATTTTTCCTTCCTCTGTTTTTAGTAACTCATCTCTTTTTTTGTTCTGGAGTTTTTTAATAAAACCTCTTCTATCTTTTTCGTCTTTGAGAGACAAATATTTTGTTTGAGACAGAGGATCACTTAAAAAAGTATGATAGATTGCTTTTTCTTCGGCGTTTAGGGCTTGATACCTTCTGCCCCAGAATTCTTTCCAAATAAAATCTCTTTCAGATTCTAAAACTGGGGTCAGATGATATAGGAGATATGTCTTTAACTCCTCGGGGGTAGCTTTAGCCTTTTTTAAAAGCTTGTATTCCTCTTGTTCTTTTGGATTGAGATTCTTAGGTGAGAGAGGGCCTGTGGCGGCACAACTTATAACCAGTAAGGTTAGGAATATTCCTAAGAATAGTGCTAAATAAAAGCTCTTTTTCACTTTTTTCTCCCTCCTATTCTAAGAGAGAGGTATGCCATGTATCTGTTTACATCAGACAGCCTTTAATTCTACTCAAAACTTGGTTCCACGATCTTTCCTATAAAAAGTATGGTTTGAGATTGATTTTCTCGAATCATAAACACAAATGGTCGATTCACTCGCATCCGAAAACCAGAGGGGCCCGGCCCCAATGTCCCCTCAACGGAAGTAACGGCTGCCGCTTCAGTGCCTTCTTCGTTCACCTCCACAAATGTTTTATGTTTCACAGTATCAATCCACACTCCACCCTCTCTATACATTTTGGTAAAGTCAGCTTGGTAAGGATTGAAAGCGATTTCCATTCCCATTACCTTCAGTATATCATTCAATCCCCGTTCATATTCGAGTTTGAACTTTGGAATGTGGATATCCCCAGAATCACTTGAAAAACAACTCAACCAATAATTGAAGTTCTCATGATCAAATTTCATAATCAGAGAATCGACACAAGCTCCATAGGTTGGAAGAAAAATGGTCATGCTAAAGCGCCTCTCACCATAAGGTAAATCAACGGCTTTGAAATCATCATTCGAGAAATATTTGTATAGGCTTCTCTGCGACATCACCTGGCAAAGCTTTCTTGAACCATCAGGCAACGTAAACCAGTCATCTGTGGTCAAGTTTTCATCAAACTGGTAAGTCCAGGTGCCTTTGAAATAGATGGCGTTAATCAGAAACATCACCGTCAAAGGATGAATTGGGGCATCCACAATTTCTTTGATCTTCCCGTTGGTATTCTCATCAACCCATGCATTGATTATTTTTGCGGCATTTGGGTCGCTAAAGTCCAGTCCGCTTACTAAGGCATTAAAGTATTCCTTACATAGATTGAGGAACTCCTCTTCCGGGGTTAGGCTCTGACGGTACCAAATCGAATTCGCAATCTGGAACTGCACTTTGGGATCGAGTCCAGTCAACAACTTGATCAAATTCTTGTAGGATACATTTACCTCTTGAATCGTCAAACCAGAAAGTTCCAAAGTCTTTTGCATCGCCTCTTGGGTGCTTCCATTGGCGCCGTTGTAAGTCATTCCCAATGCCATGGAAACGCTCAACGGAGAGATAAAAACGTTTTTATCCTTTTCCTCTTTAATAATTTCCTTGAAAAGTTTGAGCCCGAATTTGTTGTCTGATTCGACCAAACCCGGTGCGAACCAGGTCGATCCCGGCGTAGGATCATCCTTCGCTGTATCAGGAGTTGAAACCGGATTCTTTGAACATTGCAAGAGACAAATGCCGATTAAGAGCACGAGAAAAAGATTTAGTCTTTTAAACATGATATACTCCTTTCTTTTTGAAATTATAATTCATACGGGGCGGAATTTCAATTCCCATCACTCTTGTATAGGCTACGCTCAATCCTGGATTTGAATTTGGGATCTCTCTTGGTATTTTACTAAGGGGAGCATATAATTGTTTACATCCCCCCTTTAGAAAAAGGGGGGAAAGGGGGGATTTGAAACTTGGAAAATCCCCCTAAATCCCCCTTTACTAAAGGGGGATTCGTATGAATGCATACGCATTTCAAGTCAAGCCAAAAACAGGTGTGGGAGAAAAAATCAATGCGAAGCATTCATACGAATAATAAGATGTAAACTGTTTCCTGCTCCTCTTAGTAACCTCCTTGAATTTGATGATCGTTGTTTTCGTTTTCCAAATAGATCATTTGATCAGAGCACGAATTCTTACAGCGAGTTTGATAATTGTTGCCAAGAACTCTTCAAACACCTGCCCTTACTTTTACTAAACAAACATTGTGCCAAGTTTTATTCTTGCATAATTCATTTAGCAAGTGGTTATGAAACAAAGGGATATGGCGGGGGATCTATTGTATCATTTAGGTAATCTGAGTTTCAAATCGCCAATTTTGGCGAAGTTAAAATCTGATGCGATTCGCAATTTGTGCTAAGTATCAAAACTTAATTAGGTTACACAAATTCGTTGAAAATTGCGATTACAGGCAAAAGATGTGGGAGCTTCTGCTTTTGGCAACGAACACTTTGTGCGTTACCTTTTTCTTCTATATCTCATGATTTGTGGCGAAGTGCACATCTGATGAACCCCTTAGGACAAGTCTTAAATGCCACATTTAAGGTAAGACCATAAAAGGTCGAGGGTAAGAGTAACCTCGACCAACAGATCGGAAGAAAAAAGATTGCGGTTCGGTAGTTGGCAGGGTGACCGAGAACTCCAATTGTGTCATTCTGAACGGAGCCCTTTGGCACTTGTCACCCTGAGCGAAGCCTTGCCTAAGGCGGGCGAAGCGAAGGGTCTGGAGTGCCTCAGGGTAAACTCCGCGGAGTGAAGAATCTTGGTTTTATGCGGGTTGGGAAGCGAGATTCTTCCCCATATGGGTCAGAATGACAATTCTCAGTCATCCTTTTGGCACACGGCATAAGACACAGAACTTTTTTCTTGACAAACCTTAAAGAGCAACATAAATTAAGACAAGTTATGTATGGTTTAAATTTTAGCGTTGAAAAACAAGAGGCACAAAAGGGATTTTAATTAATGACCGTTCCAGCAGAGAGCAAAACATATCTTGACCTTTGCCAAAAGATAGCTGAACTTAGGTCCGCTTTCAAAACCAGGTACCAAAAGGGTATAGAAATCCTGGATGAGGAGATTCAAAAACGGGTAGAGGAAAACAAGCCCCTTTTAGACATCCAAGATTTAAAGATAGAAAAAAAGCTTCTGGATGAGTTTTCGCGAGATTTCCTTCCTCTTCTGGAAAAACACGATGTTTTTAGCCAGGAGGAAATCCGAATTTTTCTTGCCAATAAAGAAAAAATTAATTTGAGCAAACTTGTGCGTTCAATCCTCTCTAAAGATTTACACAACCTAAGATCTCTGTCCACCCAATATCAGGTCGGGACAGATTTTTTCATATTCGTTGGTCTGAACCTGAGCCAGGCTGTGCTTGAACTTTGTGCAAGCGAACTCAAACAGAAGGTGGATCAAGAAAATTGGCTCAAGGGTAATTGTCCGGTTTGTGGAAGTTACCCCGCCATTGAAAAACTGAGAAAAGATGATGGTAAAAGAATACTGCGGTGTGGTTTCTGCGCAACCGAGTGGCATCACAAAAGGATTATGTGTCCCTTCTGTGGCAACGAAGATCACAATAGCTTGAGATATTTCTTTATAGATGAAGGTTCATCTACGGAAAAATCTGCTTTCCGGGTGGATGTATGTGACAAATGCAAAAGATATATCAAGACGATAGATGAAAGAAAGCTTCCCCAATCTGAAAAGCCTGATTTATACCTGGAGAATCTCAATACCATATACCTGGATGTTTTGGCTCAAAAGGATGGTTACAAAAGCCCCACTTACTGGATGGTGGCACCCTCTGAGGATTTATTTGTCTGAGAGTCCATGTGAAAAAAATCACAAGATGTGAACTTTTTAAACAAAGTCTTGGAGGGAGGTGACAGTTTATGAAAAAATCAAGGCTGGCCGTCGTCTTTTTGGTGATCCTGTTGTTGATATTCGTCTGGGCTTTCGCGCAGACCTCGAAGAAACCAGCTCCAAAGAAGGTGGAACCGACAGCTTTTCAGACCAGATGCTCGATTTGCCATTCCTTGAGTGAAGTTAGAACGGGGATGGAGAAAATCATCACGGACATGCACAAGAAAGCAGGTGTAGAAATCAGCAAGAAGTCTTTGAAGGAAATTGAAGCCACTTTCACTCTGCTTCCCATGGAAGATCCACATAAAGGACTCTTTCAGGAGAAGTGCGGCAAATGCCATTCCGTGGATAAGGTGGTCATGGCTCATCAGACCACAGATGAAGCAGGGATGAAAGAGGTCATCGAAAAGATGGCAAAGAAGGAGAAGTCTGGAATCTCAAAGGAGGAAATTGAAAAAATTCATGAGTCTATGATGATACTAAACGAGATTTACGAACCGGATGTAGAATTGAAAAAAGAAGAGAAAAAATAAAAGGAAAAACTCTTAAGGAGGTGAAGAAAACATATGAAAATCTCAAGAAGGGGTTTTCTAAAAATCTCCGGGGGAGTGACAACCGGGGCGGTTTTGGGCACCTTCGGAGTTCATCTTAAAAGCTCACAGGCACACGCCCAAACGCTAAAGACCAAGTATGCTAAGGAAACCACCACCATTTGTCCATATTGTGGTGTGGGATGCAGTGAGATCGTGTCGGTGAGCCAAGGCAAGGTGATCAACATCGAGGGCGATCCAGACCATCCCATCAACCAAGGCTCACTTTGCAGTAAGGGAGAGGCTCTAATTCAGGTGGCTAACAACGAAAGAAGGATGACCAAAGTTTTGTATAGAGCTCCTTTCAGCGACAAGTGGGAGGAGAAGAGTTGGGATTGGGCTCTGCCAGAGATCGCCAAAAGGATAAAGAAGACCAGAGACGAGAACTGGATGGCAAAGGATACAAAGGGACGGGTGGTCAATCGCACCGAAACCCTGGCCGGATTAGGTGGTGCCTCTTTAGATAATGAAGAGTGCTATCTCTGGTCCAAGTTAGCCCGTGCTTTGGGCATAGTCTATTTAGAACATCAGGCGCGTATATGACACTCTGCCACAGTCGCCAGTTTGGCGGAAACTTACGGCAGAGGGGCAATGACCAACCACTGGATCGATATCAAAAATGCGGATTGCATCATGATCATCGGTTCCAACGCAGCAGAAAATCATCCCATCTCCTTCAGATGGGTTACCAAGGCGATGGAGAACGGCGCCAAGCTCATCAGCGTTGATCCACGCTTCACCCGCACTTCATCCAGAGCAGATATCTATGCACCTATAAGATCGGGAAGCGATATCGCTTTCGTCAACGGGTTGATGAACTACATCATACATAACAATCTTTACAACAAGGATTATCTGGTAGATCACACCAACGCCAGCTTCCTGGTTAACCCGAAATTCGGATTCTCCAATGGCCTTTTCACCGGTTACGATACAGCCAAGAGGATGTATGCCAAAGACACCTGGCAGTATCAGCTTGACGAGAATGGAAATCCCCAAAAGGATCCTACCCTGCAAGACCCCAATTGTGTGTTCCAGCTTCTAAAGAAGCACCTTTCCCGATACACTCTGGAGAAGGTCTCCAGCATCACCGGATGCCCCACAGAGTTGATTGTGGAGGTGGCAAAAACTTACGGAGCAACCGGAGCCAAGGACAAATCCGCAACCATCATGTATGCAATGGGGACTACTCAGCATACCGTGGGGACGCAGAACGTGCGCACCTATGCCATGCTTCAGCTTCTTCTGGGAAACGTGGGAGTTGCTGGCGGAGGAATCAATGCGCTGAGAGGGGAGTCTAATGTTCAGGGCTCCACTGATATGGCTCTTCTGTTCCATATTATTCCCGGTTATCTTAAGACTCCGAGAGTGGAGAACCAGACCTTGGCCGAATACTTGGAAAAGTGGACGCCCAAGTCGAATGATCCCAAGAGTGCTAATTGGTGGCAGCACACACCCAAGTACGTGGTCAGCCTTCTTAAGGCCTTCTGGGGAGATAAGGCGCAAAAGGACAATGAATTCTGTTATCAATATCTTCCAAAATTGAGTGCTAATTGCGACCACATAGCCATGTTCGAAGCCATGTATGATGGGGTGATTAAGGGACTGATCTGCATGGGACAGAATCCAGCCGTGGCTGGACCCAATGTCTTGAAGGAGAGAAAGGCGCTGGAAAGGTTGGATTGGCTGGTCGCAGTAGACCTCTGGGAGACCGAAACCGCGGGTTTCTGGGCTGAGCCGGGAGTGGATGCCAAGAAGATAAAAACAGAAGTATTCATGTTGCCCGCTGCCGCCTCCATGGAGAAGGAGGGGAGCATCACCAACAGCGGTCGCTGGATGCAGTGGAGATATCAGGCGGTTCATCCTCCGGGAAATGCCAAATCCGACCTGTGGATACTTGACCGACTCTATAAAGAGTTGAAGAAACTCTATGCCAGCGAAGGTGGTGCGTTCCCTGATCCCATAGTAAACCTGAATTGGAATTATGGTGCAGGAGAAGAGCCAGACGTGCATTTAGTAGCTAAAGACATCAATGGCTATGATCTCACGACTGGCAAATTGCTTCCATCCTTTGCCAAACTCAACGACGATGGTACTACCTCTTCAGGCAACTGGTTGTATTGCGCCAGTTACACAGAAGATGGGAATATGGCGGCTCGCAGGGATCCCACAGATGCACCCAACAAGATCGGACTGTATCCCAAGTGGTCCTGGTGCTGGCCGGTAAACAGAAGGATCATCTACAACCGGGCCTCATGTGACCTTCAAGGAAACCCGTATGCTCCTCATAAGTGGGTGGTCAAATGGAACCCAGAGGAGAAAAAATGGATAGGCGATGTGCCTGACGGTGGTTGGCCTCCAGGAGAGAAATACTCATTCATCATGAAACCTGAGGGTTATGCTCGACTGTTTGGCTTTGGCCTTGCTGATGGTCCCTTCCCTGAGCACTACGAGCCTCTTGAGGCACCGGTCAAGAATGCCATGACCTCTCAGCAGACCAACCCTGTTATCAAGATATGGACTGGTGAGATGGACGATATAGGCACAGTCGAAAAGTTCCCGATTATCGCTACCACTTATCGGGTCACCGAACACTGGCAGGCAGGTCAGATGACCAGAAACAATCCTTGGTTGGTAGAGCTTATGCCCGACATGTTCGTGGAGATGAGCAAATCTTTGGCTCAAGCCAAGGGAGTTAAGAATGGAGATAGGGTGCGGGTATCCACTGCGCGGGGACATATAGTTGCTTATGCGGTGGTGACCAGCCGGTTCAAGCCATTCAGGCTGAATGGAAAGGCGTATGAACAGATCGGTCTTCCCTGGCATTTCGGTTTCAAGGGATTGGCAAAGGGAGATAGTGCCAACAGCTTGACTCCCCATGTGGGGGATGCCAACACTAACATTCCTGAATACAAAGCGTTCCTCTGCGACATCGAAAAGGAGGTGGGATAATATGGCAGAAAAAGCGATGCTTCTGGATATGGAGAAATGCATAGCCTGCCGCGCATGTCAGGTGGCTTGCAAACAATGGAATGAGCTTCCGGGCGAGAAGACCACCTTCTTTGCGGCAGCAGGCGGCTACCAGAATCCAATTGGACTTTCTCCCAAGACTTACACCCTGGTGAAGTTTTACGAGGTAGAAGAGCAGAACAAATTAAAATGGCTTTTCCGGGTGCACCGGTGTATGCAGTGCGTTGATCCGGCATGCGTAAAAGCCTGTCCAGTAAGCCCCAAAGCCATGACTCGGGATGAGAAGACCGGAGCAATATATGTGAATCGGGAACTCTGCATAGGCTGTGGCGCCTGTCGGGAATATTGTCCTTTCACCGTCCCGGTGATTGACACTGAAGCCGGCAAATCAACCAAATGCACTTTTTGCTTTGACCGCCTGGCCGATGGAATTGAACCGGCCTGTGCCAAGGCCTGTCCCACCGACTGTCTGGTTTTCGGTGAAAGAGATCAGATACTCGAGATGGCTCACAAGGCAAAAGCAAGGTTGGAGAAAAAAGGAAGACATCCTGTAATCTACGGAGAGAAGGAACTTGGCACGGGGACCAAAAAGATCTACGTGCTTCCCGAACCTCTGGATTACTATCCGGATGTTATCAAGAACCCGAAGGTTTCAGAAGATCTGGGCTTCTTCCACCAGATGCTGAAACCCTTCGGCACTCTGACCTTAACCGCTTCCTTGGTGGGAATGGTACTGGCCAAGATGAAGGAGGCAAAAGAGAAAGACAAGGTCAAGCCTTCTTGACATTCACAGATTAATCCTTATGGATAAAAAGGAGATGTTATGATGGACAAAAAGAAGCTGATTTTAGGCATAATCCTTTTCGGATCGATCTGGGGAGGCCTGGAGGCTTTGGGAATCAGGGCGATGAGAGGGGTGGAGTTCTTCCCCACCTCGCCGGTCCTGGCTTTGGGCGCTATTATAATCCTATCCGCCTCCCGTTTGATCTTGAAGCGTCCGGGAACCACCTTAGCCTGTGGTGTGGTGGCAGCGGGCTTTAAGGTCCTATGTCTACCTACCATATTTTTCTGTCAGGTTACTGCAGTCCTTCTCACTGCTGCCATTATAGACTTAGCGTTCACCTGGGCTGAGAGCAGAAAACTGTCCAGTTGGTTATCCTGGGGGTTTGTTGGCCTGGGAGCCTCTTATTTGAATTATATAGTATTTGGCTTGGTCAATACCTACCTGCTCAAAAATATCTACTGGGTGGAGGGTGTCCACAGGATAGCAGATTATGTGCTGATAAGTGGAACCTATGCCGCCCTTTTGAGCTTTCTGGGAATACTTCTGGGAAGAGAATTAGGCAAGCGGACAGAACCTTTATTTAGCCGAATGGAGCAGATCGAGGCGAAAGCTTTCAGTGGCGGAATTATCCTGGCCTCCCTGGGCTTTTGGCTTCTGGGAATTTTTCTTTATAGATAATTTCCTGCTTTAGGCTCAGTAGACTTGTGGCAGGAGGAGAAGAAACCGAGTTGTGAAATCTCTTTTTCTCCTGCCTTTCTATTTTCTTTTGGACACGAGGGAATGGGTTATTAAAAAAACAGAGTCTTCTTCTACCTCACCCCCTATCCCCCTCTCCATGAAGAGAGTGTGTCATAATGTCATTCTGAGGCGTTAGCCGAAGAATCTCTATTTTGCAACTTATTGTAACTACGAGATTCTTCGCTTCGCTCAGAATGACAGAAGCAGGTTTTTGAGAATTGTGACACAGTCTGAGTGGGGAGAGGGGACAGCTTCGTGTTAAAATGAATGTGTCTGCAATACTCTGCTACCAGTTCTCACACAAAAGCTCGTAGTATGCTTTTGGATGGGCACAGGCGGGGCATTCATCCGGTGGTTCAGTACCCTCGTGGATATACCCACAGTTGCGGCACCTCCACTTCACCACCTTTTCCCGCCTGAAAACTCTGCCCTTCTCAATGTTCTCCATCAACCCCAGATATCTTTTTTCATGTTGTTTTTCCGCATTGGCTATGGACATCATCACGCCTGCTATTTCGTCAAAACCTTCTTCCTCGGCTATGCGGGCGAACTCCGGGTACATGGTGGTATGTTCGTAGTTCTCTCCATCGGCAGCGGCTTTGAGATTATCTACCGTATCCCCGATCACACCTGCGGGAAATGAGGCCGAAACTTGTGCCTCACCACCTTCTAAGAATTTGAAGATTCTTTCCGCGTGTTCCTTCTCATTATCCGCCGTTTCCAAAAAGATGCCGGAAATTTGTTCATACCCCTGCTTCTTTGCTTTCGAAGCAAAGTAGGTATATCGATTCCGCGCCTGTGATTCTCCGGCAAAAGCGGTTAAAAGATTTTTCTCTGTTTGGGTTCCTTTCAAGCTTTTCATTTTTTTAACCTCCATTTTACGTTAACTGGTTGCAATCTACTGTTCGCCCTCAAAGAATCTCAGACTGTTATCGGCAGACCGTTTAAACATCAGTGTTCCATTATCCCCGGTGTATCCAGGCTGAACCAGTAAAACTGACCTATCAAAGCCTGCTTCTCCGCCATCAGAATATTAAAATGGCGGTCCTCCTGTTCTGCCAGCATCAAAAACATCTTCTTGGCATCGGGATCTTGAGTTTCCTCAGCGTTTTTGCTATAAAACTCGTATGCTTCTTTTTCCGCTTTGATTCCGGTATCCAAAGCTTCTGAGGCAGTAGTGTTATCCCTCACATCCACGTTAACGGTTTTTACCTTATCAGGATCAAAGGGAAACCCTTTCCCGCCACTTGTCTTTTGGTAGTGACCCTCCAGCAGTTCCCGATGCCTTTTTTCATCTGAAGCTAAGAATTTGAATTTCTGTTTGCCACTTTGGTTTTTGATGATACCAGAAAGCTTGGTATAAAAATCAAAGGCGGACTGTTCATTGTAGATGGCCACAGAGAGTGCCTCTAAAGCACTTATTTCCGGTTTGATTTTGCCTTCTGCCTCTTTATAAACCTTCTCTTCATCTTCTTTCATTTCAGCGCTCCTTAAATGTCATTGTTCAAGCCCACATCAAGACGTTTTCATCGTATTCGCTTTCCAGGCGAAGTTTATGTTTTGATTCCTCCTGTGCCAGAGTCGAGAATAACTTTTTAATCTCCGGATCATCCGCCTTTTCCGCCATTAGATTATATAACCTATGTGCGAATTCTTCCCTTTTTATGGCCAAACGCAAGGCGGACGCATAATTCATGTCCGGCGAAAACTCCTGCTCATCCACAAAATCACCGATTTTCATATCAGGAATTTTTTCCAGTTTGTATTCAGAGACATCCTGCTTTTCCACTCCCAGAAGGATCTCCCGATGTTTTTGTTCCTCTTTAGCCAGCTCTTCAAACATTACTTTTGTGCCGGGATTTTTGACTAACTGGCTATAGGTGGTGTAAAGATTATAAGCTTCCGCCTCTTTGCGAATGGCAAAGGTGATGACCTCTTTGAAGTTAGTTAGATCCATTTCCCCTCCGATTTATGGTTAAACTACTTTGTTACTAAGAGGAGCAGGAAATAGTTTACATCTTATTATTCGTATGAATGTGCGTATGCACTCATACGAGCTTCGCATTGATTTTTTCTCCCCTGCGTGTTTTGGGCTTGACTTGAAATTCGTATGAATGCATACGCATCCCCCCTTAGCAAAGGGGGATTTAGGGGGATTTTTCAAGCTCCAAATCCTCCCTTCTCCCCTTTTTCTAAAGGGGGGATGTAAACAATTATATGCTCTCCTTAATAACTTTTCTTCTTACGCTTTCGCTTTAATTATTGTAAGCAAAACTGAAAATCTCGATTATGATAGCCGCTATGCCGCGGGAAGTGTGTTTTTAATAATTCAACGATGCTGTTCCTCATTTTCATCTTTATTGGAAGGCCTCCTCGGGCTTCCAAACTTCCCATACCTTGCCCACTAGGTTCGGACCGGGCTTTAAAGTCACCTTGCCTGGTTGCCAGCCAGAGGGTGTGGCCTCCCCGGTTTTACGTACATGCTGGAATGCTTTGATCTGCCGGATCAATTCTGCCACGTTTCGACCTACCGAAGGAGTCAGAACCTCCATGGCTTGAATCACCCCATCCGGGTCGATCAGGAAACGCCCCCTGATATTAACACCGGCTTCCTCATCATAAACCCCGTATACTCTCCCGATGCGCCCACCGGCATCCGATAACATGGGAAACGGCACTCCACCCGAAACCATTTTGGAGAGTTCCTCTTCCTGCCAAATCTTATGAGTGAAACGGCTATCGGTGCTCATTGCCAATACTTGCACTCCCAGCGCTTTGAGTTCCTCGTGTTTGGAGGCAACTGCCGCCAATTCCGTCGGTCAAACGAAGGTGAAATCGCCAGGGTAGAAGCACACAACTACCCATTTACCTTTGTAGTCTGAGAGTTTGACGTTGTCGAAACCCCCGTTCACAAAGGCACTGGCCTCAAAGTCCGGGGCTGGTTTGCCAACTCGAGCCATCATCTTTTGTTCCTCCTTTTGTTCTTGAATTTGTATCGCTTGGGGCACCTTTGTCTCCGGCACACCGATTGGTCCTCGTGCCGGTTTTACACATGAATCCTTTGGTTCAGTCATGTCACTTCTCCTTAAGTTTTCGCTCAAATTATTCTTAGCAGAATTGATATTTTCGATTGTGATAGCCGCTGTGTCAAAGGAAATGGTCTGGTATCTGCTCGGACACAACGGCTACCCAATCAACTCCTAAACTTCCTCAAGCAAACCTGAGAAAATATCGTGATGCTCTTCTTCATCTGAGAGAATCTGCCGGAACAACCGGGCTGTGGTTGTATCACCCTCTTTTTGAGCCATCTCAATAGTTTGTCTATACAGCGCTATGGCGTCTTCCTCAGCCTTCTTGTCTAGCTCCAGCATTTCTTTTAAGTTTTCTCCAACAAAGATAGGATCGGGTTTTGTCGTGGGTGTACCACCGAGATATGCCAGCCTTTCGGCTATGGCTTCCGCATGCTTCATTTCGGTTATGGCTATCTCTTTCAGTTCATCCTTCACAGCAAATCCCTTCACCCCTTTCCACAAAACATGCTGCCACATATACTGAATGGAAACCTGAATTTCCCTGGCTATACCTTTGTTCAGCATATCTTGTAATTCCTTTGACGCCATCTTTTTTACCTCCTTTACTTTTTGGTGGTCCACAGCCCATGAATATTACAGTATTCCCTTGTTCCTAGGATGCCTTCTTTAATTTCAAACTCTGCCTCCGGCTGCTCAATAGGACTCAAAAACTTCCTGAAGACTCCCCGCTCAGTGTCAAGTGCCACCCACTCAATATAATGCTTTTCCTCCATGGGATGCGGCACCGAGCCAACCTTGACCTTAACTCCCTTATCCGTCTTCTCGATCACGGGAACGTGCTTCTCCTTACCCTGCTCCTCTGTCTGTGCTTGCATGAGCTTCATGGGTTGACCGCAACAGACCAACTCTCCCACACCTGTGTGCAAAACCTCCACAATGTTCCCGCAGATTTCGCACTTGTAGACCTGCAATCTTTCGGTCATCTTAACACCTCCTTTTTTGTGGAATTATGAACTCCGAACGTATCTGAAGCCCAGACCAAAGACTGAATTTGGCATAAGGCGCGAAACAGTCTTGCCAGATACGCTCTCATGCAACTGAAATTTTGTATTTCACTTTTTCTTAGCTTGGTTGACTCTCCGTAACTCTTCAGCCATTGTTTTTATCTCTGTTAAGTCCCGTTGCATCTCGCTCCAGCCATACCAGAGGGCATAATCCGGGTTGGCGTGGAAGGTCCCCTGGAAGGTTCTCATCCGATGCTTAAGAAACATCAAAAACAGCTTCTGCTCGATCACAGTCGGCGCATCATGGAAGGTGAGCAAATCGGGGAATGGACAAGGGTAGTATTCTGGCTTTGAAACTTATCCCTTTCGTTTAAGGTTATTTTTTGAATACTCCTCTAAACCTTTTCCCCTGGAAGCAAGCTCATAGATCAGCGCGCCACTTCATGCCATACCAGGGGCCTGATTCAAGGTCCTTGAAGAAAATATCTTTGTCCTCTTTTCCCTTTATCTTCTCTCCTGCTTCTTTTGCTAATTTAATGTATTTTTCACACTCCGACTTTTCCCCTAAAGCGGCATTTGCTCTTGCCATGGCTTCATAGGCAAAGGCAATGTCAAAATCTCCAATATTGTTTCTTTCGCAGATTTCCAAACATCTCTTGGCGTGATAGAGTGCGCCTTGGGGGCGATTCAGAACCGAATACACACGCGAAACCTGCCATTCGCCTCTTTCAAACTCCACAACTGTTCCAATCTCACCCCAATGGAAACGCGAAGCATGAGCAGCATGAACCATCTTATCATCTTCTTGTTTGGTTCTGTCTTTTTTATCCAAGAGACTCCAAACCAGATTAAAAGAATCAACTGCAAACTTCTTATGACATTCTTCTAACGAATACTTTTGTTCGTCAGTCATATTATTACCTCCCGTGTTTGTTTAACCCGATTAATGTTTTATTCAATCAGCAATAAGAACGACAAGAAAAAAAGTATGAGTGAACGTCTTTTCTTGTGCAGATCCATGTTTCATTGGTCCTCTTTTGTTTCGCCTCCTTTCTTCTTATAATCTTTAATTGCCGCGTGAAGGGCATCCGCCGCCAGATTGGAACAATGCATCTTGGCGGGAGGTAAGCCTTCAAGTTCGGTAGCCACGTCGTTGCGGGTCAGTTTTAAGGCCTCATCCACGTGCATCCCTTTTGCCATCTCGGTCGTCATGCTGCTGGTGGCAATGGCTGAACCACAACCAAACGTTTTGAACTTTATGTCGGTGATGATATCGTCCTTTACTTTAATGTACATTTCCATCAGGTCTCCGCAGACCGGGTTCCCCACCTTTCCATATCCATCAGCGTCTTTTATACTCCCCACATTCCTCGGATTCATGAAATGCTCCAACACCTTTTTGCTATAACCTATATCTGCCATATAAATCACACCCCTTGTTTTACAGTGGTGAAAGTTGCCTCAACCTTTCAATGGTTTCTTTAACCGCTTTTGTGATTTGAGGTACCTCTTCAAGTTTATTCGATCGTCCCAGGGTTATAACCATGGAACCGTGTGCCTCTTCGTGTTTTAAGCCTATTGCCAGAAGAACGTGTGAGGGCTCCAATGTCTTAGAAGAACAAGCAGACCCGGTGGATATCTGTATGCCGTGCCTCATGTCCATATTCAAAAGTATGCTCTCGCCTTCTATGCCGCTGAACCGAAAACTTGCGTGGTGAGGCAACCTTTGAGTTGGGTGACCGGTGAGATACGATTCGTCGATCTTTGTGATCTCTTCGATGAGTGCATCCCTAATTTCCTTAAGCCTCTCACTTTCCTGACTCATCTCCTTCTTTGCTATCCTTGCCGCTTCCCCCATTCCTGCAATGGCGAATATGTTCTCTGTCCCGGACCTTAAGCCCCGTTCCTGTCCACCTCCGGGAAGGACAGTCTGAAGCCTTACCCCCGGTTTGATATACAATGCACCAGCCCCTTGAGGACCGTACATGTCGTTGGACGATAGCGTTAACAAATCTATCCCATCATTTTGCACGTCTATGGGTATACGCCCAGCAGCAGCCGTTGCATCCACGTGTAAATACAAACCCTCCTGGTGAACTATCTCGCTTATCTTTTTGATAAGCTCTATCGTGCCTATTTCGTTGTTGGCATACATTATCGAGGTTAAGGTGGTCTCTCTGGTCAAACTATCGTCGAGTCTTGCTAAATCCACTATGCCGGTTGAGTCCACCGGTATGATGGTCAGTTCGAAGCCACTCTTCTGAAGCTCTTTTATGGGATTGATAACCGAGATGTGTTCTATGGCGCTGGCTGCAACTTTTTTACCCTTTCCCGTGTTCCTGAGTGCGGTTCCTTTTATGGCTAAGTTGTTGGATTCGGTTGCGCCACTGGTAAAGATAATACAGGTTTCCTTCTCCGCATTAATAAGCTCTGCAACTTTTTTCCTGGCATCCTCGATGGCCGTTTTGGCGGTCAATCCTGCCGAATGGAGAGAGGAGGGATTTCCAAAATCACTTTTAAGATACCGTTCGGCAAAAGCCAATACCCGGGGATCTACGGGCATGGCTGATGCGTGATCTAAGTATATCCTTTTCATAGGCATACCTCCGAATGGGAAGATGGCGTCAGAATCTGGAGTCGAGTCGAAAGAAGTCGCCATCTTTTCAATCAACACTTATATCCTATAAAGTCAAATCTTTTCTTCCCCTCAAATCAAAACCACATGGTTGCACCTGCATCCAGTGCCAGATCGTTTAAGGTTGCCGCGCCTACTATTTTCACTCCCGGTATCAGTTCCACCTTTTCCCAACCAAGCATCTGCTTGGACGCTTCACACACGTATATTTCAATTCCCATTTCCAGAGTCTTTTGGATCATCTCCGCAACAGTGGGAAAAGCCCCCAGTTTTATCTTCTCAGCTTCTCCGGGAATCAGCATTTTTAATCCCTGGCCTAAATAATAAACTTTGGGGTTGAGATCCATCGCCTTGGCGGTTTGCGCCAAAACCAGAGGCGAATATTGCCTTTCCGGCTCATCGCTGGTCTGCACATACAGAATTGATTTTTCGTCTTTCATTCTATGTCTCCCGTGTTCCTTCTCAAAAACAGGTTATCTGATTTATCTAATCTAATTTATTTCATGCGTTTTATAAAAAAAGTTAAAATCGTCCCCTCTTTTTTGAATTTAAGAATTTCGTGTCCGGTCCTCTTGGCCCATCGTTTGATATCTTCTTCTGCCGCCGGGTCGTCTGCCTCTACTTTCAACACCTGCCCAACCTCGATCTTGTCGATCTCTTCTTTCGTCATGGCGATCGGCATGGGGCAAAAGAGCCCGACACAATCCAGTTCTGCGTCCGGAACAATATCTGAACTCATCGTCGCCATCTCCATTTCAATGTCGACAACCCAGAGCCAAATCACCGATATCAACCATTTCCCATCAGCTACCTTTTTAGATTCTTCAGGAAATCTATTATTTCATTTATATCAGGCAACTGGCTTATTGGGTAGGTATTGAAGAATACTATTTTCCCATTTTCATCCACCACTATATTCGCCCTCTCCGAAAATCCGTTTTTCTCCCGGAAAATACCGAAAAGCTTTGCCACCTCTCCGTGCAGCCAGAAATCCGCCAAAAGCGAGGTATCCTTTATTCCCAAACTATCTGCCCAAGCCTTCTTGGACGGTATAGAATCGACGCTCAGACCGACTGCTACGGTGTTGAGGGAATCAAAAGCAGCCTTGTTGTCCTCCAGAGATTTCATCTGCTTGGCACAGACATCTGTCCATGCCAACGGATGAAAGGAGAGTAAAACCTTCTTCCCTTTATGGTCTGACAGTTTGAACTCCTTCTCGTTCTGGTCCTTTAGGGTAAAATCCTTGGCTTGCTCACCAACTTTTGCCATTTTGCTCCTCCTTAGTGTTTGAGGACCATACCTGGTTACGGTGTAAGCAGAGCTTCCACCTTTTTCAATCTCTCTTCTTTTGAAATTCGCCTGGTTACCGGATTGAAGTCTCCGTAAAGAGATTTGTGAAATACCGGCTTCTCTTTTTTGTATATGATGCCCAAAGGTAGTTTGTCGGTTTTCTTGGCAATGGACATCGCCTCCTCGTAGCTTTCCGGAATGTGATCTAAAATCTCCGCCAGTTGGTTGTATCTCTGATAGGTGTTGTTGAAGCTCACGCACGGCTGCAGCACGTCGACGAAGGAGAAACCTTCGTGCTCTATTGTCTGAACGAAGATGTTGTGTAAGTGATCCAGCTTCACCGGATAACCCCTGGCCACAAAAGTAGCTCCCGCCTCCAACATTAAGGCCAGTGGATTGAAAGGTTCTTCGATGCTCCCCTTTGGTGTGGAGGGACCTTTGAAACCCTTATCGCTGGTGGGCGTGAATTGTCCGGTGGTAAGGCCATAGACGCCGTTGTCATGCACGATCACCGTGATGTCCGCATTTCGCTTGGCGGCAAACATCATATGGGCCATTCCCTCACCGAAAGCATCCCCGTCGCCGGAGAAGATAACCACCTTCAGATCCGGATTGGCCATCTTGATTCCCTGCACCGTGGCCATGGATCTGCCGTGGATAGAGTAAAGCCCGCTTAACTTGAGATAATCGAAAATCTTGCCATGACAGCCGATGCCTGCGGAGATGATGATCTTCTCCCTTTCCATTCCCTTTTCCTCAAGCGTCTTAACCGCCTTCTTGAAAGCGCTCAGTATGCCGAAGTCCCCGCAGCCGGGGCACCAGGTATTTTCTGCATAAGTGCCAAGATCGTCCATTTCTTTTCGTCTCCTTCAGTCCTTTTAGAACTTCTTGAACTTATCGCTGGAAGCACCGCACACCGGACATTTCTCCGGCGGCTTTCCCTCATGGGTGTATCCACATACGGGACATATGTAAACCTCGGAGATCTCAAGGTCCTTCCCCTTGCTCACTTCCTGCTTTGCCTTCCGGTACAGCTCGGCATGAATCTTCTCCGCCTCGATGGCGTAATGCATGGACAGCTCCGCCCCCTTCTCCCCCTGCAGCTTGGCTATGGCCATGAAGGCGGGATACATCTCCTCCACTTCATAGGTCTCCGCAGTAACGTAAGTGTCCAGATTTTCTGCGGTATCCTTAATCATTCCCAATTGTCTGGCGTGATTGGTGGCATGCACCTGTTCTGCATAGGCAATCGCTCTAAACAACCGGGCTATGTTGGGATAGCCTTCTTTTTCCGCCTTTTCGCTGAAGATCAGATATTTCATGTGAGCCTGGGACTCACCGGCAAATGCCTCCTGCAGTGATTTTTCTGTCATCTGTCCCATCTTTTTGGTCATTTCATTTCCTCCCTTATCTTATCAGCCAATTCAACCGGATCGAATGGTCTTCCATCATACTTTTTGATAATCTCCCTCGCCTCGATTCCCGCCTTCTCTTTGAGCAGGGAGGCAAACTGTCCCGAGCAACTCTGCTCCACGACGATCACCTCACCCTCTTTGTATTTCTCAAGCTCCCATACCGGCAAAGGTTCTAAGTATATGGGCTGGACGACTGTGGCATCTATGCCACCTGCTTTAAGCGCCTCCAACACGCTTAAGGTTGTCGAGCCATAGGTGAAGATCACAGGACCCTTCTCGCCAAATACATTGATGGTGTGCATGGTTTTCATATGCTCAACAATTGCTTTCTGTTTCTTCTGTCTTTTATCCTGCATCTTGGCAATTGTGTCCGGGTCTTCCGTGGTTATTCCCAGTTCGTCATGCTCATAGCTGTTCCACTTGATCAACTCCTTTGCAGGCGGGAATAGAAGTGGTGACACGCCGTTCTCTGTATCAAGATACCTTTTGTACTCTCCCTGGCCATGCATATTCGGCTCAGGCCACTTCGCCTTGCTGATGTCGACGTCCACCGTCATCCTGCTTTCTGCCAGATGCTTTTCGGTGAGCAGAATGCCCGGCGTCTGGAATCTCCAGAGAAGATGCAGCATCTCAGCCGTCAGATAGAACGCCTCCTCCATGCTTCCCGGCGAAGCCACGATCCTGGGAAACTCACCGTGCCCCTGATAAAGGGCGAAGTTCAGGTCTGCTTGCGAGGTATAAGTTGGAACGCCCGTGGACGGTCCGGGTCTGGAGCCCAAGTAACATAAAACCGGCGCCTCCACCATTCCGGCAAGCGAAAAAGCCTCCTCCATCAGGGCAAAGCCCCCGCCGCTGCTACCCACCATGGCTCTGGCACCAGCAAAGGTGGCACCGATGGCCATATTTATTACAGCGATTTCATTCTCCGGATGCACCGCAGTTAAGCCCAACTCCTCGCTGTGTGCTGCCAGGTAATGCAGCACTGCTGAAGATGGAGTCATGGGATAGCCAAAGTATACGTCTAGACCTCCTGCCGCTGCTCCCAGCGCTATGGCTTCGTTTCCGGTGAAAATCGGTCTTTCCTTATCACCGTTTTCCAACCGGAACTTCCCACCTATTTGGGGCTTCACCATATCATAAATGGTCTCCGCATAAGCGATGTTGTTTTCGATATCTCTGGGATACTCCTGGTCTATGAGCTTCTTCAGACAATCTTTTTCACATCCTACGGAGGCAGCCAGTATGGCTACGGCTCCCACACCTATCCTTAAATCTGGATTGGGGTATTTCTTCGCCTCGGTCGTCAAATGCACTCCCAATCCCTCGACTTCCTTTATCGCATCCGAGTTGTATACCAGGATTCCGCTATCCGCCAAGTGTTCCTTGTGCATGTCATAGCTTCTCTTGTCCGGAGCCACCACCACATCCGCTTTCATGTAATGGCTGGTGATTTTTCTGGTTGCCGAGCTGACCACCGAGAAGTTATGACCGCCCTTGATTAAGCTTCCGTAGTCGTCCATGTGAAAAACCTTCCGTCCCATACTGGCAAATAGCTTGGCGGCAACCGCTCCCGCTTTTCTGACCCCTTTGCCTGCCTTCCCCCCGACTATAAATGTGAACACATCCTTCGCTGAGTGACCACTCATCTTTCAACCCCTATCTTCTTCACGAACTTTTCAATCTTTTTCCTTATCTGGTTTCTCACTTTCCTGAAAACCTGTAACCTCTCTTCATCGCTTCCTTCAGCCTCTGCCGGATCGAAGAAATCCCAATGCAATCGGTTTCTGGTCCTTCCCGGGAAAACCGGACAGGCGCGCCTGGCATTTTCACCGCACAGGGTAACCACATAGTCGAACCCCTGACCCATATACTCAGCCACTGCTTTGCTTTTCTGATTCGAGATGTCTATTTCTGCTTCTTTCATAACCTTTATCGTTATAGGATTAACCGAGGTAGCTTCCACTCCGGCACTGAATACTTCAAACTTATCCTTCCCCATGGTTTTTAAGATCCCTTCTGCCATTTGAGAACGGCAGGAGTTGGTGGTGCATAGAAAAAGGACCCTCTTCTTCATATTTCAACCGCTTCCGCTTTTTGGCGTTCCAGCTGGATTTTGTCAGGCTGCTTATTCCTTTTTGCTTTCATCTTTCAGCTTGAACTGCAGCCAGTCATGCATTTCCTGAACGTTCTTGGACATATACCATCGTCCGTTGGCAAAGACACCGTAGTCGGCTCCGGCCATGGCTGAGGCGTAGCGGGTGGAGTTGGCAAAGAAAAGCCACTGCTCCACCCATTTCTTCTCGATGGCTTCGTCAAAAATGTTAGCTCCCTGAGGCAATCCTTGTGCAACGCCCTTTTCCCATGCGGTCAACAGAATTTTGGTAGCTGTTAAGGTCATCTCGTTTGTGGTCTTGATGGTGTTCTCGAAGCGGGTAAATTGGTTGTCCACCCATTGGATGCTGTGGCAAGAGAGGCATACCTTTTGCATGGTCTCTTTTCGCTTGAGCATCTCATTTTCATCGATCAGATATTCGGATGCCGGCTCACCGGTAAGTTCAGTGGGCAAAGGCAGTCCAGCCTTGTTCATTATGATAGCGGTATTGGGAGATTTGGGATGAGGGTGCGCATAGATCACACCAAGGATCCTTTTCCAAAGACGATCATTCATCTGGTGACTCCTCTGGTTCACAATCTCTCCATCGCCAGTTACAACCAAGCTAACATGGCAGGTGGCACAGGTGGGTGCGGTGAAATCCTTCCCCACCACCCAAGGAACTGCATCAAAGTCCCAATCTTCATTAAGCGAAAAGAAAATGTTTCCGTGCTTGCTGACCTGATACACCTTGTAGGCTGGAACGTCCGGTCCCTTGTGGCATTCGGAACAGGTGTAAGGTTTTCTGGCCATTTCAATAGAAAACTGATGTCGGGTGTGACAGGCGGCGCAGGAACCCATGCTGCCATCAGGATTCAGACGACCCACCCCTTGATTGGGCCAGCCGGAGAGGATGGGAAACTCCATCTCACCCAGCACTGTCTCCCGGGTGGTCATGCCTTGCACCATAACCTCGGTTCCGTGGCAATACAGGCACGATTCAAAGTTAGTCTCCTCATCCGGATCTTTCAGGGATGTCTTGGTGCCATCAAAATCCTGAATGCCGTTGATTGCAACCATCAAGCTATGATAAACCGGATTATTGGTGAGAATGATGTGAGCATAGGACATGATGTTTTTTTCATACTCGGCCTTCTCCGTTGGATGGCAGGTGGCACAGTCCTCAGGCGTGACCACAGCGTGAACCTGAAAGCCGTTGTGCCCAAAGGTATCATTGTGTTTTTCGGGATTCATGGTGTGACACTCGGCACAGCCTACCGTGGTCATGGTCAAGTGTTCTGGAATGCTGTCCGCTGAGACTCGCCGTGCCAGTTTTTCCTTCTTAACAGCTTCAGCCGGGGTCTGTTTGGCGTGAAGGCTATTTTGCCAGTCAGCCACAACTCCTGGAGTAACCGAGGCGTGGCAGGAGAGACAGCTTTCTGTCTCGTCGCTGGAGTTTGGCTCTTGAGCATAGCCCACCCCAAACGGAGAAGAAAGAACCAAAAATATCACCAATCCAAGTATGTTTCCCTTCAACACCCCGCAAGTCGTCTTGATGCCAATTCGGCATCTAATAATTTTGTCCCAATTATGAGACATCGCGCCCTCCATGGTTAAAGCTTCTTATTAACAAAGCTTTTGCTCTTCATGTTTTTTGAGGATTTCGTCTGCCAACCTGTGCAAAGATTTAAAGTCTTCCTCTTTAGGATGACCTTTCACCAGAACCGGTTGAAGCATCTCCGCCTTCAGATTGGTCAGCATACCTGTAATTTGCTCTATCACCTTTCCTCCCCACCCATAAGAACCGATCACCGATGCAAATTTCAGCTTCGGTCTTAAGGCATTTGCAAGATAAGCGGCATAAACAACATTCGGATGAGGACCGACTAAGACAGTAGGTGAAGCAATTACTATGGTGGCAGAATCTACAAGAGCCATGGCCAGCTCTCCGATGTCAGTTTTTGTCAAATTGAATGGCTTTACAGTGATGCCTCTTTCCATCAATGCGTCCACAAAATAATCAACCATGCGCTTGGTGCTGCCGTGCATGGAGATGTAAGGTATAATCACTTCATTTTTTACCTTATCAGATACCCAATCCCGGTAAGCGTCAATAATGAATTCCGGTTTGTCATAAACCGGACCGTGGCTGGGAGCAATTATCTTTATGTCCAGATTCTTTATTTTCTCCAGGTTTTTCCTGATGGGGACCCGAAAGGGCATCATTATCTCGGCATAGTATCTTTTGGCAGATTCATAAACCTGTGCTTGGTCGGTAACAAACAGCTCGCTTGTCGCCAGATGAGAACCGAAAAAGTCGCAGGAGAACAAAATCTTATCCTCACGCAGAAACGTAACCATAGTCTCAGGCCAATGCACCCACGGGGTGTAGACAAACTCCAGGGTTTTGTCTCCTAATGACAAAGTTTCCCGATCCTTCACCGTGATGAACTTATCATCCCCAATCAACAATAAATCCATCAGCATGGATTTGCATTTTTGGTTGGTCACAACCTTTGCGTTGGGATAAGCCTTAAGCATGAGGGGGATTGCTCCTGAGTGATCCTGCTCGGCATGATGGGCAATGATGTAATCTATCTTTTTGACCCCCAGTTTTTTAAGGTTTGCTAAAAGTTCATGCTCTTTGGTGGGATCAACCGTGTCTAAAAGCGCTGTTTTTTCACTTCCTGCTATCAAGTAAGCGTTATAACTTGTTCCATCCGGAAGTGGTATAAGTTCGTCAAATAACCTTCTATCCCAGTCGATTACACCGACAGAGTAAATGTTTGGTTTTAATTCGCGGACAACCACATTAACCTCCTCAATTTTTTCTTATTCCTCTGTACCAATTTGATAGTTTTCAGTTGTCATTAACTTTCCCCAAACTGTTCTAAAAGTCTCATATTTGATCCGAGGAATCTTAGATGAGAATCATCACTTTACTCTTTCTCCAGCATTATCAGATCAACCGGCTTGGGACCTTTAACCGACAAAAATGCCGCAGGCTCATCCCCGATGTTTTCAAATGTGTGGGGTACATCCATCTTTCCTTGAACAACGTCGCCCATAACGGCAACAAGTTCCTTTTCGCCAACTTTAAATTTTATTCGCCCTTTTAAAATGAAAAAAAGTTCATCCGTGGTGGGATGTTTATGCAAGAGCACACGTTGTCCTACAGGAAGGTTGTATACAAAGGGTGACAGCCCAGAAAAGTTCCCAAAGAAGGGATTGACATCCACTTGTTCACCATAGGAGAGTTTTTGAGCATAATGCATATGAATCTGCTCGAAATCATCAAATACCTCTACGAACTTTTCTTTGGGAGCTTGACAATTAGGGCACCTCTCTGGTGGTTTTTCTCCCCGGTGAATGTAGCCACAAACTGTGCAACGCCAATATTTCATTTTTCACCTCCTCCGGTTAACTCGAATGCGCTCTTGTCTGCGCCACAAACCGGACACACCCAGTCGTCCGGCAACTGCTCGAAAGGGGTCCCTGGTTTTATTCCAGAATCAGGGTCGCCTTTCTCAGGATCATAGATATAACCGCAAACTGTGCATTTGTATTTTTTCATCTTCTTTGCATCCTTCTTATTATCTCCTTCATTGTATGTTGGCGCTGTTTTTGGAGTCTTACCTATTTTTATTTCGCGATAGTAGACATAAGTCATGGGCTCCTCATCTTTGATGATTTCGGCGCCGATCACCTTCCCGATAAAAACGGTATGCGTTCCTACATCCAGACTGTCGACAAGTTCAGCCTCTAAGTAACCTATGGCATTTTCCAGAACTATGGGGGCGCCACTTATGCCGACCTTGTAATTTATGTCTTTAAACTTATCAATGTCACGACCGCATCTGAAGCCAAAATGTCCTATGAATTTCAACGGCGTTTCTTTAGATAGAATGGATACTGTAAAAACTTTGCTTTCCCGAATAAACTCATGAGTCAAATTCTTATTGTTGACACTTACCGCTATGGTCGGAGGTTCTGATGTCGTTTGAAATACCGTGTTAGCAATTTGTCCGTTGAAGCGTTCACCTTTTTTTGAACTAATAACGTACAAGCCGTAACTGATTTTGTGTAAGGCTTTAGTGTTCATTGTGCTCTTTCCTTTGCAGTATAGCCAGCTTTTTCCAATTGCTCCGTTATGGTTGTCTCATTCACATCCCCATACACCTTTACCAATCTTTCATCAAGCAACACCTCCACATTCTTGGCACCGGGAATTCCCCTCAAGGCTTTCTCAACTGCCGATTGACAATGTTTGCAATTCATGTCTGGAACGAAAAAGGTGTATTTTGCCTCCCCCATTTTTTCCTCTTTCCTCTTCCAAAAACTTTTGATCACCAAGCCAACAAACAAAAAAGTGGAAATCAGCTTGACAGAATAGGGAATTTCTCTTCCTTTAAAAAGCATATCTTTAACCACTACCTCACCCAACAAAGTGTCAAGCAAGATTCCAGATACAAGCGCAAGAAAGACTATGGAGACAAGATAGATAAAAATGACCTTCTTTCCAAACTTTTTAGCAACAAAAGCAATGGTTACTGCATTGGTGGCAGTGCCGGCGATCAGAAAGGCAAGCGCCGCTCCCGGCACCAATCCCTTGGTCATCATAGCGGCAGCCACCGGCACGGATGCGATGGCACACACATACAGAGGAACAGAAATGGCAAGCATCAGAGGATAAGCAATCACTGGATTGGAAAGATATACTTCAGATACATCCTGGGGCAAAAGAGCGGACAGGATGCCCCCAATTAGAATTCCCCAGAAAATCGTTTTGCCAATGTCTTCCGGTAAGGCTCCGAATCCGTAACTAAAGCCATTTTTTAACCTATCCTTAAGAGAATGAGCATGTGTTGGAACAGATTGAAAATCTCTTTCTTTGGTTTTTTCTTTTACAAAAAGAATTACCAGTGCCCCTACCAGCAATCCACCCACCAGGGCGGATAGGGGTCTTACGATGGCAAATGCAGTCCCCAAAAACGCATAGGTCACGAATATGGAATCGATCCCGGTGGTGGGAGTGGAGACCAAAAACGACATAGTTGCCGCTTTTGACGCACCGTCATTCTTGAGCCCGGCAGCAAGCGGAATCACGCCACACGAACATATAGGAAGAGGTATGCCGAAAACTGTCGCTTTCCATACCGACGAGAAACCTCCTCCTCCCAGATGCTGCCGGATGAATCTCTCGCCGATGAACGCATGAATCAGACCGGAGAAGAGAAAGCCCAGTATCAACCAGGGACTGACTATCAAAGTGAAGTCCCATATCTGTTTTATTACATCGACTAAGAGGTCAATCACTTCTTACCCTTCTTTTTCAAACATTCCTTGCAAACACCTTTGAAGTAACAGTGTATCTCTTCAATCTTGTGTCCGTCAAATTCTTTTTTTTCCACATAAGGGCATTTGATATCGACATCTATTATCTTTCCACATTTTTTACACAAAAAATGGTAATGAGGAGAGACATTGTGATCATATCTTGTCTCTGTTCCTGTAATGGTTATTGAATTTATTATTCCCTTCTCCAAAAGGGCATTTAAGGTATTGTAGATGGTGGTTTTTGAAATGGTGGGGATCTCCCTGGTCAGATACTCATATATCTCCTCCACAGTCGGATGAGTCCTATGCTTTTCCAAGTATTCTAAAATCCTAAGACGCTGGTATGTGGGCTTCAGTCCCTTGGCCTCAAGAAGCTCTTTGTATCGATTCGCTTTTGAACTCATTACAAAATAGTATACGATACAATATTGGATTTGTTGAGGTTTTTTGACACATTGTCTATCTTTTTGATAATAGTCTGTAACACAAGGAGTTGGCGATAATTCTGCGCCCCAATCGACATGGCGTTGTGGCAGAAGCTGTAGGGGCTGGATTATGGTCATCAACATTTTGGTTTTACATGGTTAACCCCCTGTGGTCCGCCTTGTCAGGGGGACGGGAGCGGTTCCCTCCCTGATAAGGGAGGGTCAGGGTGGGTTATTATCTCTGAGTGCAGATCTGACAGAATAGGGTTCATTCACCCACCGTTTGGGCATAGATTAACAGCGTGACTATGTGGTGCGATGTGGTATTGTCAAACTAACCAGTTAAAAGCCATTATCGAGCCCGCGGCTGGCAAAGCCCCGCCAAAGGCGGCGGGGGTGGATACATCCCGCCATAGGCGGGATCGAATGAATCCGACCCCTACTTAAAACGCGTGCCCGAATCAGACATTTGTAACCGGAAATGTGGCGCAGAAAACAGTTGACAATGTCCGACGAATCCCTATAATACTGCCGGTAACATAACGGATGCACTAAGGAATTCTGTCACTAAGTGAGGGTTTTTGCGATCATGAAACTGTTTCTTTTGTGGTGCGCACGTGGCGTGAGCTACAAGGCTAAATGATAAATCCGGCCTGGCAAGTAGGTTCCCCTAAGGCGGGCAGGGCTGAATGCCCCGCCCTATGATTGTAGGGAGGTGCTACTTCCCACATAGAGGCGGGAATTCATCCCGCCTCCGCGCGTAGCAGTCAGAGCAAAAAAAGTCCCTAAAACTGACGGGTGGCCCACAGCTCTGCTGCGGGAGAGTCGTACAACCCTCCCTTTAATTCCCTCCCGTAAAGGGAGGGAAGAGAGAATTCCCTCTCCCTTCATGGGAGAGAATGTAGCGTCCGAGCTTGTCTCGGACGAAAACCAAAAAGCGTCGCACACGGAGTTGCGACGCTACACGTCATCCTCAAGATCAGGGCGACGGGCGGCCCACACCACTACTGGGGAAAAGTAAAGGGTTCAAACTCACTCCCAAAAGGCAATCTCACCACAATTCTGACGGTGATCGAGATAGCCCACATGTTATTGAGGAGAGTTATATGCGAGAAAAGAACGTTCACATTCATAGAATCAAATTCCTTCGATCCCCTTTTCCACCATTATCAACTTATGGATGGTTATGCCTATCCCTCTGGGTAAAAAGGGGATAAAGGTGAGGACATGATTACAGATGATGAAAAATTTTTAAAATAACCCTCAGTAATGTCAGTAACGTCAGTAAGTCCGGTGCCGACATCGAAATGTCAATAACTTACAAAGGTTGACTTACTGGTGGTCCTCAGTTCTTCTGCGGAATCGTAAAGGTTTTGAACTCAACTTTAAGACTGATCTATTCACAGCAAATGAAACGGATTAAACAGATAGGCATCGCTCGCATCAGTTTAATCTGCTTAATCAGCTGTGAAGCGTCGTTTCGACTTCGCCCCCTTGTTCGTCACGGACACCTTATCCGTGATGGCAAGGTAATGGATGGTAGAGGACGAGGGCATCCTCTACCAACGAGAAAAACACCTCGCCCCAAAAAAGAAAAGCCCCCCAAATGGAGGACTTTCCTTTTTCTATTTAAAATGCCCCTTATTTTCTAATTTTCATCTTCTTTTGTTTTTGATCGCTCAAGGTCTACCATTCGCACGTCTCCGGCATATTTCACAATCACCGGTTCCACTATCTTTAAAAGCCGGTTGGTCACCTCCTTTATCCTGAGAGCGCCGGTCTCGATCTTTTTCAACTTGTCCATGGTATCGGGGTCCAGATTCTCCGGTCTGCTTAAAATAAGCTGAACGTATCCCAAGACTGCGGCCAGCGGATTGTTCACCTCATGGTTGATGGTGACTGCGGTTTCGATCATGGCTTTCAGCCTTTCGGACTTTATCAGATCCTCCTGAGTCTCTCCTTCTATCTTTCCCTCCCACAAAGATGCCCGGGTAAGAGCTATCCCTAACTGGTGGCTCAGCGCTTCAAAAAGCTCCTCCTCACAGCTTAAGTTTTTGTATCCTTCCACCAGCCCGGCGATGGCGCCGACTGTATGTCCATCTCTTTTTATGGGATAGGAAAAAACGCTATGCGGTCCCTCAATGTCAAAAGTAGCATAGACAGACTCCATACGAATTTGCTTTCTCATCGCCTCCATCACCAGTTGATCAAAATCGCGCAGAATCTTGAGCTTTTCCATCGCCCCGGAAGCTATCTGATTGGTTATCTTTTTCGTCTTTTCATCCCACAAGATTAGGGAAGCACATTTTAAGTTGAGGATCTCCAGAAGCCCATCCAGCGCCTCCTGAAAAATCTGGTTCATCTCCACCGAAGAGTTGATCTTTTGTGCCAGATTCTTCAAAAGCAGAAATTTTTTATATTCTATGCTCTTTTCCATTTCCTGGGTTTATCTCCCATCATTATTTGTTTGCTTCGACCTTCTTTTATCTCCTCCTCCCGCAGGAAAAAGAAAGGCAAGCCCCATAACAATGAACAGAAAAACAACCGTTATCCATACTGCACAATTCTGTTCCATCGCTTCCCCTCTTTCCTTTTTTAATTTGCTACCTTAAAGCTATGCTCAACTAATATATCTTAATTGAGCGCTAAACTTCATCTTAGGAAAGAGCAAAATATATGCCGTTACAGAAGGCTCATATTTTGGAATGACGTTTGAACCTTTTGATTCAAAAGATTTCTTTATCCGAAAGTGCCAGGTTTAACGAGATTTACCATTCTTTCTGGATTTTCCGCAGGATCCATAGAACCTGATTAAATATTATCACAAAAATTTCCAAAAGGTCAAGAAAAATTGTATTCTGGTGTGCAATGATGTTCACACAAATTGCAAAGTAAAGCACTTTTGAATGAAAAGAGCCAAAGACAAAAGATATTTATCTAACTTTTTGAATTAGGAAACAGAATTTGAGGCAATTTTACCTCACCCTCTGTCCCTCTCTCCATTTCATGGAGAGGGGGAGATAGGGCGAGAGGTCGTTTTGCAAATTACTGGGAATAAAATTATTTCAAAGCTTCCGAGGGGCGGGTATAATCCCGATACAGGCTAAAACTTCTGAAGATCTCTTCTAACAGAAGAGGCTTTCCCTTTGTGATCAGGTTCATCAGATTTAAAGCAATCCCCGGACCAAGCATAAACCCCTGTCCGCAGAAGCCGACAGCCACGTAGAATCCATCTGAGTCTTTCAGCTCATCCACAATGGGAACCCCATCCGGGGTCATGGGATAAAGTCCACGCCACACCCTGCGCACCCTTATGTTTCTCAATCGAGGAAATAGTTCGATCAATCGCCTGGCGGCTTGAGGAAGAAAGGAAGATGTGGAATCACGATTAAGTCCGGGCAGTATAGGCTGGGGAGTGAGACAGAAGATTATGTGACCTTCTTTCTCCTGATAGAAGTAAAAATTCTCTGATCCGGGAAACTCCCTGATGTCCACCACCAAAGGTTGGAAGAAAGGCTTAACCGGTTCAGTTACGCCGGCTTCGTGTGAATCCGGAAAAACGGGTAAGTCCACTCCCATCATCTTTCCCATCTCCCGGGCATTAGCTCCCGCCGCATTTATCACCTTCTCGGTTGTGTAAGTCCCCCTATTGGTTTTGATCTTTATCCCCGAATCTTTCTCTTTCTCCACTCCGATCACCTTCTCCTGAAACTTAAATTTTGCTCCCCGCTTAACCGCCTGCCGATAAAAAGCTCTCGCCGTGAGAATGGGTGAGACATTACCGTCTTCAGGAGAATAGGTCCCCCCTTTCAAACCCTTTGGATTTATCCCGGGGAGAAGCCCTGTTATATCTTCTGCCTTAAGCCAGTCTATGTTCAGACCATATCTTTTCTGAAACCCAACCAGATCCTTTAAGCTTTTTTCATGTTCATCTTCGTAGACGGCAAAGCAGTATCCGCCCCGTTGAAAATTAATATCGTCACCGTATTCTTCCTTCCAACCAGAGAGAACCTCAAGGCTCAACTGGCAGGTTTGAATCTTAGCCGGGTCTGAATGAGTAGCTCTCACACCTCCAATGGCACTTTTGTTTTGACCCTGCCCGGGAGAAGGAAGCTCATCTATCACTAAAACTTTGATTTTCTCCTGTGCTAAGAAGAATGCAGTGGGCAACCCCACACTGCCTGCGCCGATTATTATCACATCGTAATTGGACATTTTGGAAATCTCTTAAATTTCAAGCTATAATAGTTTTATATTTTGACCGCTTCAAAATCAAAGGACTGCTGAAAAAATGCCTTACACGCTTTCCCAGACGAGTTCCCGTAGAGTCTGTCTCAAAACTTTGGCAATTTTGAGAAGCTTCATGCTTCAAACAGCAAAATGAGGCTAATGATTATTGAGCCTGACTTCTCTTATGGAGCCTGTGGACTAAATCCCAACTTGTTATAAGGTCTGGCTAATTCTGTGTTCACGATCCCGCCTCTGGCGGGACCACAGACCTTTTTTCTTTAAGACCCTCCATCACCATTCCCAATTTCTCATCCCCGGTCCATTTCCTCTGCTTCATTTTTACTTAACTCCAGTTTAAAGGTTGTCTCTCTTCATCCAGAGAATCTAACCTCTACACCTTCGGTGTGTCCAGTCTTTTTGGGTCTCAGTATGATCTTTTGGCACAAAGTCTTCCAATGACGGCGGAAATAAATACTATTGATTATAATTTGCACGAATCTCATAACTCATTTAAAACCTCCTCTCAAAAATCCCCCCCTCCTATTATAATCACATACCTCCATAGAAGCAAAAGGTTTTGAGACAGACTCACAGGGGAGAGGGATAGGGAAAGAGGACAACTTCGTATCAGAAATATTCTTATGAATGCATACGCAAATACGTTTGTATTAAGTTAGTTTTCTTTTTCAAGTCGGTGAGTTGCCGTTACGTAAAATCCTCCCAATGGAATTTTTATTTGACCCCGACCTTCTTGCCGGCGATTATCCTTTCCACCCACGACCTTTCTCGGGGTTGAAATTTATTAAAGACTATTATTGGCTGAGATATCTGTTCTTCCACCTCCTCTGGAACGGAGGTGAAGAGAAGCTGTTCTAAGGTTCCACCCTTGCTTTCCCCCATGAGCAGGAGGTCCCCTTCCTGGATTTGTTCAGCGATGGCAAAAGCTGGTTTTTCAGCTTTGAGGATTTTTTGGTCACTTTTGATCTTTAGGTTTGCTTTCTCCATAAAGGAATCGATCCACCTCTTTGCCTGAGTTTCTTCTTCAGCACCGGAGTCTTGGGGAATGGCGTGCAATACTAAAAGATCAGCTTTGAATTTTTCCACCAGGGCAGGACTTAGCTCTGCCGCCAACCGAGAGTTAACATTATCCGTGGCGGTGATTATTATTCGTTTCACCTGATTCATCTTCTCTCCACACACGATAGCGACATTGCAGGGCGCTTCCTTAAGCACGATATCCATAACTGTGGTCAAAATCTTCTCCAGCATCTTCTCCGGTTTGGAGCGTCCCATAATGATGAAGTTGCAATCTTCCTCCTCTGCCGTCTCCAAGATGCCATGGGAGAGGCGGTGAGAGAGCTTGATCATCTTGTCAAATCTCACCTTTTCTTGTTTGGCGATATTCTCCGCTCGAGACAAAAGAAGCCTTTGCTGGGAGAAATCAGCCAGTCCCTTTCTTAGAGGTGTTCCGTGAGGAATCTCCACCACACTCAGTGCGATCACCTCCCCATCGAATTTTTTGGCGATGGCACAGGCAGTAGTCATAAGCATTCCCACCGTGCCTGGATTGGCTAAAGCCACCAAAATCTTGTATTCTTTTCTCTCCTGTCGTTGCAGAATCTCCTTCAACCGCCGGTGTTTTTCCACTGTCTCCTTCTGCCCCTTGGAATAAACCAGATAAACCAAACTCCCCAGACCTAACCAGCCAGCACCCAGAAGGTAGGTTTGAGGGCGCATAAACGCTAAGATCAAAAGATTGCAGGCTATTGCCAAGAGCGGGATTACTGGATGCCAGGGTAATTTAAAGGGACGTTTAAGCCGGGGTTCCTTTTTGCGTAACATTATCACTGACAGATTCACCAGAATGAGAGCAAAAAGATAGCAGAAATTAGCCAGGTGAGCTACAAACTCCACTTCACCGGAGAGGGTAAAGAATAAGATAATCACCCCCACCGCGGCAACTGCTGTATATGGAGTTTTGAATTTGGGATGCAGTCTGAAGATTTTTCCCGGAAGATACCCGTCCCTTCCCATAGCATAGGTCTGACGCGCCGCCGCCAGAACAGTAGCATTTAAAGCGGAGATGGTAGCCAAAAGCCCGGCGATCAAAACAAAAAGAAGCCCGTAGCTTCCCAAAACCTTCCCAGCGATCAAAACCAAAGGAGCGGCAGAAGTTCCCAGGGTTTGATAATCTAAAATCCCCACCGAAACCAAAACCACACCCACATAGATCAACATGGGGATAAAAAGGGAAAGCAAAATCGCCTTGGGAACTGTTTTTTTCGGGTTTTTGATCTCTTCGGAGGCGCTGGAGATGAGCTCAAATCCAAAAAAGGATATATAAATTAAAGCGGTGGCAGAGATTATGCCGGTAAATCCAAACGGAGCAAATGGCTTCAGGTTTCCCACTTTCACATGAGGAATACACAATCCTATGAAGATAATAAGCATGGCTATCTTTGCAATGGTGAAGAAATTTTGGGTCTTCCCGCTCTCTTTGGTTCCCTTTATGTTGATCAAAAGTAAAAGCAGGGCTATGGCAAAAGCGCTGAACTTGATAGGGGGTGAAACCTTCATCACCAGGTCTAACAGTGGATTGAAATGCTCAGCGAAACCAAGGGCGTAAAGCGCACAAGCCACCACGCTTCCGAAGATCAGCGCCCAACCGCTTAAGAATGCTATATAACCACCCAGTCCCTGATGGACAAAGGTATAACCACCACCGGCTAAGGGAATAGAGGAGGAAAGCTCGGAATAGGAGAGGGCGGTAAACAGAGTCATCAGTCCGCAGAGGATGTAGGAGATGGTAGCCGCCGGTCCGGCTATGCCTGCGGCCATTCCGCTTAAGATAAAGATTCCCGCCCCTATCATGGCTCCCACCCCTAAGGTGGTCGCCTCCAAAAGCCCCAGTTCCCGGCTGAATTTTATCTCGGCTTCAGTGGACAAAACCTCTGCTGTTTTGTTTTTATCCATAAAGGAGTATCCCCTTTTGTCCTCTTAACCGTTGATGAAATCTCTTTGTAGTTGCCCAATTTATACCGCTTTTAGCGGTATCCCGCCAAAGGCGGTGATTGGGCTTTTTTAGCTCGATGAATCGAGCAACTACAAATTCAAAACAATATTCAGAATTACATAAAATCTCTTGTTCAACCCTCAAAAGACATCTGTAGTTGCCCAATTTATACCGCTTTTAGCGGTATCCCGCCAAAGGCGGTGATTGGGCTTTCTTTAGCTCGATGATGGTTAGCAACTTTTTAACTTGACAAATTTATAGCATTGGCTTTTTTAAATTTGGTAGATGGATTGTCTCAGTTTGTAGGTCAAGCATGGCGTAGCCTGCTTGACAAATCCTTATTTGTCAACCCCGCCTTTGGCGGGGTTGACTACTACGATTGGGTGATCGCGAAAAACATATAAATTTATGACCTGACTTTCAATCTCAAAATACAACAGTCTCCTGATTTTTTAATTCAGTCCCCAAAGCACGTTCCCACGGCTTTAGCGGCTTGGATCAGAGGAAGATCCGGTGTCACTTTTTTCAATCTGGCAATGCCGGATTGGATGGGGACGGAGGTGATCTTTCCTCCTTGCAGGCTGGTCATATAGCCGAATTTTCCTTCCATGACTAAATCCACCGCCTTTTTTCCGAATTGGGTAGCCAGAATGCGATCGAAGTCGGTGGGCTTCCCTCCTCGCTGAAGATGTCCCAGAATGATAACCCGGGCCTCCAGGCCTGTAGCATTCTCAATTTGTTCAGCAATTCGATAGCTTACTCCACCCAGCCTGATGGGATCGGTACTTCCCTTTACCCTTCTTTTAATCACCAATTTTGAATCAGCAAGTCTAACCCCTTCCGCCACCACCACGATGCTGAATCTCTTTCCGATTTTGCTTCGTCTTACCAGCTCCCGGCAGACCTTTTTGATGTCAAATTGAAGCTCTGGGATGAGAATCACATCCCCTCCACCTGCCACTCCAGCATATAAAGCCAGCCAGCCGGTATATCTTCCCATCACCTCCACAATCATCACCCGATGGTGAGACTCAGCCGTGCTGTGGACGTTGTCGATTGATTCCGTGGCTACTGCTACCGCCGAGTCGAAGCCGATGGTGAAATCGGTTGCTTCCACGTCATTGTCTATGGTTTTGGGTATGCCCACAATGGGCAGTCCCATTTGGTTCAATTCGTGAGCTATATGCAGGCTTCCGTCTCCGCCAATGCAAATCAAGGCATCCAGCTTCAGGCGGCGAAAGTTTTTTAAAGCTTGTTTTGATAAATCCTTTTTCTTCTCTCCATAGGCAAAGGGATTGGCACGATTGGATGTGCCAAGTATGGTTCCACCCTGGGTCAGAATTCCGGAGACGTCCTCCCAGGTCAATTCTCTTGTTTGGTTCTTAATCAGTCCCTCATATCCATCCTTGAAACCGATCACCTCGGCTCCGTGACAAAAGAAAGAGGTTTTGGCAACTGCCCGGATAGCCGGATTCAATCCGGGACAATCCCCTCCTCCGGTTAAAATTCCGATCCGCTTTTTTCTCCTCATGTTTGCTCCTTCAGGATGAATCCTTTTATCTTTTGCAGATCATGATAGCTTAAAATTTTAAGTTTATCAAGCATATTCTTGGCAAAAAGACAACATAGGATGAACTCGGACATGCACTCGTAGGTCCGAAATCCCCCATATAGAAAAATGTCGGATAGTCCTACCAAAGGCGGGGCTGCCCGACACAGAAGAAAAAAGTGGCAACAAAAATTGAAACTGGAATTCTATCCCGGCGCTGTGTTCGAGATACAATCCCCAATACCTCAGTAGGCTCCAACAGATCTTAAGATCGGAATTTGTCTATGGCGACAAAGCGTTGCACACGGAGTTGCAACGCTACGGGCTAAGGTTTAATTTCTTTCGCTAATACAATCACAAAAGTGTAGCGTCCGAGCTTGTCTCGGACGGAAAAGGCATTATACACGAAAGCTGTCACACAAGAATTTTGAGAAAAGATAATTTTTGTTCACGCAATCTTTGAGAAGAAAAACTGCGCGATCAACCCAGCGATGGGTGGAAAGAAGAAGGTGCAGGCTAATCTGATTGCGGCAAACTTGGGGCTGATCAAGCTGATCTCATAAGGCAATCGCCCCACCGCCACCAATGACCAGGCGGTGACGAACGCCACTACCGTTCCAATACTGGCACCGGATTTATATATGGAAGCTACTATGGGAAAGCTTATAACCGGTCCTCCCGGGGTCAGTCCTCCAGCTAGCGACCCAAACAGAATCCCCTCGAACCCTGCTTCCTTACCCAGCCATTTCACAATAAACTCCTTCGGAATCAAGACCTGAATTAATCCTGCGATTAAAAACGCAGCGATCAATATGGGCATAACCTGCCCAAACATTTTCGCCGCCGCTTTTAGCCCTAAAATATGAAGGTTGTCCCCTTGTAAGTAAGCCACAACCAACAAAACAATAGCAATAATAAACATCACAACAGTTGCAGTATTCATCATATACCTCCGAAATATTTAGTTTGCGTTCCATAAATCAGTTTAAGTAAAATTGAAAGTGGAGTCATTGGTAATGTTTGAATTCATGTGTAAAATTATTATGACATTGTTTAGGTGTTCCTTCCTCAATGGGTTTTAGGCTACCATTTTAAAGTATTCAGCCACAGGATGGATCCGTTGTGACTTTCTTTCCCATTTAACATATCCGCCTCTGGCGGAAAAAAACGATGCGTATGCTCGTCCCGCCGTTGGCGGGACGCACATTCATATGAATGGACGGTTCTATTCAACCAATATAATTGATGCTTATGGCCGTCGCTGTAGCGTTAATCCTATACGCAGACAGACCAGAATAGACATCATCAATACCTTAATTCACTGCTGGCAGACTTTAGGAATACCTACGTCTGCTAAGCATTTATACGAATCTCCAGATGGATAACAAATTACCTGCACGTGGTAGTAATCGCTATCCTCGCTCCTTTGGATTGGTAATACGTCTGTGTCTTAAACTTGGGATACAACCAATCTTTATCCCTATAAAAGAACCTTGGAGAAATGGGATCATAGGGCGTTTTCAAGACGTCTTTGATAAGATGCGTATGCTCGAATGTAGCGTCGCAACTCCGTTTACCCTGAATGGAGGTGAAGGAGTGCGGTGTTTTTAAGTCCGCAGGTGTAAACCATTCGGTTCATACCGCAGGATCCAGGGGATCGGAGAAAGGCTAAAGCACTGAAGAGATGGTGAGAGAAGCAAACCTGAACCTCAAGCAGGCGCCATAAATGATCCCCCTACAATTCCGTAAGACAAAAGCGATGATTCTAATTAATACTTGAGGAAATAAGTCCAGCAGCATAAATCTGTAAGGGTTTGATTCATCGAACCCGAACCTCAAGCAGGTGCCATAAATGGCGCCCCTACAACTTCGTATGATAAGAGAGACGATTCTGATTGATGGTTAAGTGAAATGAGGCAAGCGACATAAATCTGCAGGGATTTGATTCATCAAATCTGAACTTTAACGGGCGACATAAATGCCGCCCCTACATCCAGTTTTAATAAAGAAACACTGATGCTGCCTGGTTGGCAAAGTCGAGGAAAATATTGGGGTAGATGCCGAAAAGAAGAACGCCTATGACACAGATGATCAGCGCGGTCTTAAGTGCAGCACCTGTGGCGATGGGATTTTCTTCAGTTGAAGTTTGAAAATACATTTGCTTGACCACGCCCAGATAATAATACAGGGAGATCACGCTGGTTAAGATGGCAATCACCACCAGCCAGATATATCCCTGTTCGATGGCGGCGGAGAAAAGATAATACTTTCCTATAAATCCAGCCAAAGGTGGGATTCCCACCAATGAAAGCATGAACACCGCCATCATTGCCGCCAGAGCAGGCGACCTCCGGGAAAGACCAGCATAATCCTTTATCTGGTCACTTCTGGTTTGGTTGCTGAAGGCGATAGCGGTGATAAATGCTCCCATGTTGGCGAACAGATAAACGAAGGTATAAAATGCTACCGAAGAAACTCCTCTGGAGGTGGCGGCGACTACCCCTAACAGAATATATCCTATCTGGGCAATGCTGGAATACGCCAACATCCTTTTGATATTGGTCTGAAGCAGGGCGATGATATTTCCGATGATCATTGCCAGGCTGGCTAAAACCGCCATCAGAAGAACCCAATCCATCTGGAAGAGCAAAAATGACCCGAAGAAGACCCTTAAGAACGCCGCTATCCCAGCCGCCTTCGAGGCTACGGAAAGAAATGCAGTTATAGGGGTGGGTGCGCCTTCATAAACGTCCGGCACCCACATGTGAAAAGGAACCAAAGCTAATTTGAACCCAAAACCAGCGATCATAAATATTAAACCTAAAACCAGGGCGGGACCGATTTCCCCGGTAGATAGAAATCTCACAATTAAGGTGGTCTTCACCTCAGTTAAGAAGGTGGTTCCGGTAAGACCATAGATTAAGCTTATTCCATAAAGCAATAGGGCGGAGGATATTCCCCCCAAGATCAAATACTTCAGTCCGGCCTCTGTGGATTTCAGTTCATCCTTGCGATAGGACGCTAAAACATACAGAGGTATGGTGGTCAGCTCCAAAGAGACATATAAGGTCAAAAGTTCACCTGAGGAGGCTAAAAACATCATCCCCACCATGGAGAGCAAAATCAAGCCAAAGTACTCCCCCTTATGTGATGGGATTTTCTTGGTAAACTCAACCGAGGAAGCGATGGTCAAGAATCCGGTAAGCAGGAATATCAAATTAAAGAATGCGGAGAAAGAGTCTGCTTGAAACATCCTCCCAAAAAGCTCTCCCTTCTGAGATGTCAAAACCAGAATGATGGTTATAACTATGCCCAAAAGAGCCACATACGACAGATTATGTTTTTTCTCCTTGCGCGCGAGGTCCAGAATGAATATAAAAATCGCCCACAAAAAGAGAAATATCTGAGGTAATAACAATTGGTAGTTCATTTTAAGATTTAAGATTCAATATGGTTTATCCCGTTTGCTCTTGGGGGATGTTATCATCCCCCAATTTTCCCCTGTGGATGATAACATCCACAGGGAGCATGATTGACAGTTCATATTAAGAAACGTAAAATTAAAAATTAAAAATTAATTTTGCATTTTTCATTTTGAATTTTGCATTTCGTTCATCCGGTTACCAGGTGAACGATGTTCTCTATGGTTGCTTTGATCATATTGGTTAAAGGAGAAGGATACACCCCGATTCCGACCATCAGGATGGCTAAGGGAATTATGGTGAATATCTCTCTTCCGGATATCTCGGTTAAGCCCTCCCATTTAGTATTGAACGTGCCCAAAAACACCGCCTGAATCATTCGCAAGAAGTAAGCCGCAGTTATCACCACTCCGGTGACAGCCAGAGGAACGATTATCTTGAATGCGGGAAAGGAGCCTACAAATACCATGAACTCGCTGATAAAACCCGAAAGCCCTGGTAACCCTAATGATCCCAGACAGAACAACATCATGATGCCTGAATAAACCGGGAGCTTGGTCCACAGTCCACCGAAGGCAGCAATCTCCCGGGTATGCGCCCGTTCATAAAGAACCCCCACCAGAATGAAGAGTGCCCCGGTGATGAGTCCATGCGAGACCATCTGGAACACGCATCCGGAGAAACCGGTGACGGTTATGGCGGCTATTCCCAACATGCAGTAGCCCATATGGCTTACCGAAGAATAGGCGATCATCTTTTTTAAGTCTTTCTGCGCCATGCATACCAAAGCTCCGTACACGATGTTTATCAGTGCCAGAATTCCAATGGGCAGGGCAAAATAGATGGCACCTTCAGGAAACATAGGATAGCTGATCCTTAAGAATCCGTATGTTCCCATCTTCAACAGAACCCCCGCCAGAAGGACAGAGACCGCGGTGGGGGCATCCACATGGGCATCCGGCAACCACGTATGGAATGGGAAGATCGGCACCTTAACCGCAAATGCTATGAAAAATGCGACAAAAGCCAAAAGCTGGAAACCTCTGGTGAGTTGGGGTGCCCTTTCGATTAGAACCATCATGTTCAGGGTGTGCGGCTCCACGGTAAAATAGAGCGCCAGAATCCCTACCAGCATGAATAGCGAGCCAAACAGAGTGTATAAAAAGAACTTAATAGCAGAGTATTCTTTCCTTCCATGTCCCCAGATTCCGATTAAGAAATACATGGGGACCAAAACGATCTCCCAGAATATGTAAAAGAGGAAAAAGTCCAGGGCGGCAAACACTCCCATCAGCCCCACCTCCAGAAGAAGGAGAAAGGCAAAATATTGCTTAACCCGCTCCTTGATGTCTCCGAAAGAATAGACGACAGATACAAAGCACAGAAGTGCAGTCAAAAAGAGCATGGGGACCGAAAGCCCGTCCGCACCCAAAAAGTAGGTTATCCCCAGAGAAGGAATCCACTCATATTTCTCCACAAATTGAAGTTGGGAGGTGGAGCCAACGTATCTGGCCAAAAGAATAAAAGATAAAACCAGGGGGATGAAGGAGAACAAGGCGGCAAGAAAGCGGGCGGCGCTCTCCTGTTCTTTTTTTAGCAGCAGAATCAGAATCATCCCCAAAAATGGGGTGAAGATCATTAAAGTCAGAATTGGAAAGTTCATAAAATCTCTTCTCCTCCTTTATTTGCTTAGTTGGGCTAACTTGAAATCCAACAAGTAAGAACCCTTTCTCATGCTCGATTTGAAAAAATCCTGGCAAACCTAAAGGTTTGCACTCCAGAGTTAGTCGTAGGGATCCCGCCGACGGCGGGATGGCTGTCCACATTAGGATTAGGACAGGGACCCCGCCATGGGGCGGGATTTCGCAAGCTCAACAAGCCCTGTCCCTACAAGTCAAAAAGTCCCTACATGTTAAAGAGAATGATCAGAACCAGACCGAAGAATATGACGAAGGCATAGTTTTGCAACTGTCCGGTCTGCACCCTTCTCAATCCTGATCCAATACCTTTGGTAACGTATGCCAATCCATTGACCGCACCGTCCACAATATGGCTATCAAACCATTCTTGCACATCAGATAAAAAGACAGTGAAGTTCCCCCATCCGTTCACCAGCCAATCCACCACACCCACATCTAATTTGACAAAGAAAAAATCACATAGCTTCAGCAAAGGATTTATGATTATAGCATGATACAGTTCGTCGAAATAATATTTGTTATAAAGCACCTTGTAAGGAAAAGCAAATTTTGCCTTAAGTTTTTCCGGAGAAATGGATTTTTTGTGATACATGGCATAAGCCAAATAGATTCCTGAGAGTGCCACCACGGTTGAGATGATCATCAAAAGATAATTGGGTTCCACATGATGAGGTGCGTGATGATACACAAAGGAGGAGTAACCATGTTTAAGCCAAGGGATTCCCACCCAGCCTGCAAAGATGGAAAGAAAAGCTAAAACCATCAAGGGGATGGTCATCACCTTGGGGGATTCATGGGCATGATCGAACTTTTGCTGATCGCGTGGTTTGCCAAAGAATGTGACAAAGCAAAGCCTAAACATGTAAAATGCGGTCATTCCGGCCACCAGAACTCCCACAATCAGAAATATGGGATTATGATAATGGCTTGCCACCGCCAGTATCTCATCCTTGCTCCAGAATCCTGATAGGGGAAATATTCCCGATATGGAGAGGGAGGCGATGATGAAGGTTGTGGCGGTGATCTTCATCTTGGGATAAAGTCCTCCCATCTCCCAGATGTCGTTGGTATGCACGGCGTGAATCACGCTCCCCGCCCCTAAGAACAGAAGTGATTTGAAAAAAGCATGGGTGTATAGATGAAAACTGCCGGCGGTAAATCCACCCAGCCCTAAAACCATGATCATGTAGCCCAGTTGGCTTATGGTGGAATAGGCCAATACCCTCTTTATGTCGTTCTGGACCAGTGCGATGGAGGCGGCCAAAAACGCGGTGAAGCACCCGATGATAGCCACAACCAGTGCGGCGTTCTCTGTCGCCAAATAGATGGTCATGGTCCGGGCGACCAGATAGACTCCGGCGGCCACCATGGTGGCCGCATGGATCAATGCTGAAACCGGGGTAGGGCCCTCCATGGCGTCTGGAAGCCACACATGGAGCGGAAACTGGGCTGATTTACCCACTGCCCCGGCAAAAATAAAGATCGCCGCTACGGTGAGAAGACCAAAGGAAATATGTCCTGCTTCCACCAGATGGAATATCTCTCTGAAGTTGAAAGTTCCTGCGGCGGTGGTTAAAATCAAAATCCCAATTATGAACCCCAAGTCCCCGGTGCGGGTGGTTATGAATGCCTTCTTGCCAGCATCAGAGGCGATCTTTTTCTCAAACCAGAAGCCGATTAAAAGATATGAGGTCAAACCCACCAGTTCCCAGAAGACGAATAACTCCAGAAAATTATTGGCAATCACCAATCCTAACATGGAGAAGGTGAAAAGCGATAGGAAGGAGAAGAACCGGGAAAATCTGGGATCGCCAGCCATATATCCAACCGAGTAGATATGTACCAGCATGGAGACCGTGCATACCACGAACAACATAACTGCAGTCAAGGGGTCGATCAACGTCCCCACATTAATCTTAAATCCGGGGAGATCAACCCAGATGAACTCAAATTCTGAAGCCACCGGGTTCTTCAAAACACTGGCTATCACAAACAGGGAGAGGACAAAAGATAAGCAAACTGCACCGATGGAAACCAGCGAGCTTAATTTTTCGTTTCTATTGGTGAAAAATACAATAGCTACGAAAGAAATTAAAGGAAGGAGCGGTATTATCCAGGCGTTAGCTAACATAATTCAGTATCGAGTCACGAGTTTTGAGTATTGAGTTGTGAGTCTTGAGACTTGAGAGTGAGTTTTTAACTCAGTTCTCAAATTTCAATTCTCAAATCTAAATTTACCATTTCATTATATTTATATTATCCACGTTGATGCCTTTGAAGTTTCTATATATCAAAAGCACAATGGCTAAACCGACCGTGGCTTCCGCCGCGGCAACGGTTATGACAAAGATGGCGAATATCTGTCCCACAAAATCGTTGGGGGTGATAAACTTTGAGAAAGCCACAAAGTTGATATTGACCGCATTGAACATAAGCTCGATGGACATCAGGATACCGATGGCGTTTCTGCGGGTTAACGCACCGAAGATTCCGATGCAGAACAAAATGGTGCTTAAAGTTAAATAATGGGTCAACCCAACCAAGAGTTACTCCTTCCGGGCGATGATTATCGCCCCGATCAAAGCGGTTAACAAGACCACCGACACCACCTCAAAAGGCAGAACATATTTGGTCAAAAGCAGCTTGCCTATGCCAACCGTGGATTGAACCTGGGCAGTCTCATAAGACAGCTTCCAGGCAGTTCTGCTCAGGGTGAAGATGGTGGCGACCAAAAGTGCGGCAACGATTATGATTCCGGGAAGGACCTGCTCATTGGACTGTCTGATTTTGGCACTGTAAAGCTTGGCAGTTAACATGATGGCAAAGATCATAAGGATGGTGATGGCTCCCACGTAAATTAGAACCTGCACCGCCGCCAGAAACTCTGCCGAAAGAAGTATATAGATTCCAGCGACGCCAAAGAAACAGAGCACCAGAAACAAAGCACAATGGAATATGTTTTTTGAGCTGACCACCATCACGGCTGAGCCCAAGATGATGCCAGTCAAAATATAGAAGATAGCAGCCGGAATTCCGGTTAACAATTTCGAGTTCCTTTTATTTTTCCCCCTCACCCTTTTTCCCTCTCCCCTCTGGGGAGAGGACTAAGGTGAGGGGCTACCTATTTGTAAGAACAGGTGTCAAGCAGGCTTCGCCATGCTTGACCTACCGATACTTCTGAGTTGGGGCAGGGGTTGAACCCCGGCCCCAACATAAAAACATTTATTGATATTCCCTTCCTATCTCCGCTAATTTCTCTTTGTTATAAATCAAATCCTTTTTAGCATAAACAGAAAATTCATACCGGGGAACCAATTTTATGGCTTTACCCTTCACCGGACAGACCTCTTCACACAGACCACAGTAGATACATATACCAGTATCAACCTCAAAGACCTCGGCGAACCTCTTTCCGCTTTCGTCCTTGGCCGCGCTGAATTTTATGGCATTGTTGGGACAGATTTTGTAACACAACCCGCAAGCGATGCACTTGAGTTTATTGGTCTGGGAATCAGTCAGAAGCACTACACACCCGCGGGACCTTACCGGCATGGTCCATCTCTCTTTGGGATACTGTAAGGTGATAGCGTGTTTCCCCAGATGCTTCACCGTCACCGTGAGTCCCAGAATCAAATTGTATATTCCCGAATATATGGTTTTAATTAAAGCCATGATCTTAAGCAAAAAGTCCGGTTAAAATGAGATTCAAAAATGCCAGGGGCAAAAGAAATTTCCAGGCAAAGTCCATCAATTGATCCACCCGGATGCGAGGATAAGTCCACCTGAACCACATGATCACCAGAATTATTGTGAAGGTCTTGATAAAAAACCACATCCAGGAGGGGAGCCAGGGTCCGTGCCATCCTCCCAAAAAGAGAGTAGTGGTTACAGCGCTTATGGCGAAAAGATTGGTGTATTCGGCAAAGAAGAACATGGCGAATTTCATTCCGCTGTATTCGGTATTATAGCCTGCCACCAACTCCTGTTCAGCTTCCGGTATGTCAAAGGGGGTGCGGTTCACCTCGGCTATGGCCGCGGTTAAATACACTAAAAATCCGATGGGTTGTCTGATGATATACCAGTCCCAGAAATGCGCCTGCGATTTGACTATCTGCACCATGGAGAGAGATTGTGCCAGAAGCACCACACCCAGCACGGACAAAGTCAGAGGAACCTCATAGCTTACAATTTGAGCTGCCGATCTGAGTCCACCTAAAAGAGACCACTTATTGTTGGACCCCCACCCGGCCATCAAAAGCCCCACCACGGTGAAGGTGGTGATGGCCAAGATATATAATATGCCGATATTAAGATCTCGCACAATAAGCCCTCTACCGAAGGGGATGCACACATACACCATAAAAGCCGCCACAAAAACCACAATGGGAGCTACCACAAAGACCGCCTTATCCACTTTGGAGGGAACTATATCCTCCTTCATGATCAACTTTATGGCATCGATGACAGTCTGTTTCCATCCGTGCCAGCCGGTTCGCATGGGCCCGAACCTGACCTGCATGTGGGCGGATACTTTTCTCTCCCACCAGACCAGGAACAAAACCGCAAGAGTGATGAAGGCAAAGATAACTATAACCACCAGCAACATGGAAAGAAGATCCAGCCAGATGTGAGGAATGCCCCAGCGAGTAAACAGTCCTTCCAGCCAAAAGTAAACTTCCTTGAAAACCTTATCTAATTCAAACAATAACGCTCTCCGACTCTTCGTAGTTGCCCAATTTATTGGGCTCTTATATGTTTAATGAATCAAACCGCTTGATTATTTTTAAGTTTAAGTATTCGGCCAAATCATCCGGTTACTTTTAGCTCGATAAATCGAGCAACTGCATTTTATTCTTTGTAGTTGCCCGATTCATCGGGCTTTACGTCTATCTATCCACGTCCGGCATGATCACATCCAGGCTGGCAAAGATTGCCACCAGGTCCGCAATCTTCCAACCTCTTGCCATCTCCGGCAAAGCCGCCAAATTCGAAAATGAGGCAGTGCGAAGCTTGACTCGATAGGGAATGGTGCTGCCATCAGAGATAACATAGAATCCCATTTCCCCACGGGTGGATTCGATCCGCACATAAGCTTCACCCTGAGGAGGTTTGAACACAGGCTTGGTCTTAGCCTTTATCTCTCCTTCCGGTATGGAATCCAAAGCTTGCTCCACAATTCTATTGGCCTGCCTCATCTCCTGAATTCTCACTATATATCTGTCCCAGGTGTCCGATTTGGTGCCAGTGGGTATTTCAAAATCAAATCTGTCATAAACCGAATAAGGTTCTTTCTTTCGCAGATCCCATTTTAGTCCTGAGGCTCTTAAATTTGGACCGGTGACCGAATAATCTATGGCGGTTTTTTTATCCAGTATCCCCACCCCCTTGGTCCTTCCCAGGAAGATGGGATTTTCGGTCAGGATAGCCTCATACTCGTCCACCCGGGGTTTGAAATATTCAATAAATTCTTTAGCCTTGGGAATGAACTGGTCCGGCAGATCCCTGGATACCCCTCCCACCCGCATATAATTAAAGGTGATCCTCTGCCCACAGGTCATCTCTATAAGATCCATAATCATTTCCCTTTCACGAAAGCAGTATAAAAATGGTGTGACGGCTCCCAGATCCAGAGAGAATGTGCCCAGCCAGATCAGGTGGCTGGCTATGCGGTTGAGTTCATCCATTATCACCCGAATATACTCTGCCCGCTCCGGCACTTCAATTCCCGCCAATTTCTCCACCGCCATACAGAAGCCATGATTACAGAACATGGCGGAGACGTAGTCGATTCTGTCGGTGTAGGGGATATATTGAAGATAGGTCCGATTTTCCGCGATCTTCTCCAGCGCTCTGTGCAGATACCCGACTATGGGAACCAAATCCACTATCACCTCTCCATCCATTTTGAGAAGCAGTCGGCACACCCCGTGAGTGCTGGGATGCTGGGGACCCATGTTGACTATGAATTCCTCGGTGCCAGTCTTCTCCACTATGGTGTCTGGATTTTTTCCCGCTTGATTTTTTCCCAACAGATTAAACAGATTTGTGAGATTACTTTCATCTGTTTCATCTGTTGGGAATTCATTTTTTGGGTAGTCGGACAAAGTCTTTTCCCTCCCAATCCTTTCTCATGGGGAAACCTTCATCCCAGTCCTCGGGAAGAAGAATGGGTCTGGGATCCGGATGATTTTTGAAGGTTATCCCAAAAAGCTCGGCTATCTCCCTTTCATGCCAATTGGCTGCATTCCATGCCGGTGTTACTGAATCCAGTTCTCCGTCTCGCAGAAGAGAGGTCTTTATGGCTATCTTATGCCGGTGGGTGAAAGAAAATAGATTATACACCACCTCCATATGATCCACATAATCGATGCAGGTCATGCAAGCCAAAAGATCGAAGGAAAGTTCCGGTGTTTCCTTTGCAAATTGGCAAACCTTTAGGATCAAATCCTTGTCTACCTTGAAGGCGACATCCACGCCCACAAATGGAACCTCCTCGATCTTTTCTGGAAATTTATTCTGAACAATTTTAACTATATTTTCTTTGATCATGATTTTTGAATGTCTTGAAATCAGAACCTAATCTTTAACCAGAACCTAACTTATGGTCATCAACTTTTTAACTTGACAAATCTTGGCATTGGCTTTTTTGAATTTGGTAGATGGGTTGTCTCAGTTTTGTAGGTCAAGCATGGCGTAGCCTGCTTGACAAACTCTTATTTGTCAACCCTGCCTTTGGCGGGGTTGACCTACATGACTCATGGTTTTTGATTGTCTTGAAACCAGAACCTAACTTAAGTTAGGTTCTGGTTTGCTCTGGGATTACCGTCTTAACTCCAATCTGCAATCTTCTCTTTTTTTATCTTCTCCTGCAATTTGATGCACCCTTCCATCAACGATTCCGGGCGAGGGGGACAGCCGGGAACATAAACATCCACTGGGATGATAAGGTCCACCCCTTTCAACACGCTGTAGGAATCATAGTAAAAAGGTCCTCCTGATATAGCACATCCTCCCATGGCAATGACATATCTTGGCTCTGCCATCTGCTCATAAAGCCTTTTCACCCGGGGAGCCATCTTATGCGTCACCGTCCCGGCCACAAACATCAGATCCGATTGTCGGGGCGAGGCGCGGAACATCATCCCGAAACGGTCAAAATCATAACGAGAAGCCCCGGTGCACATCATCTCCACCGCACAGCAAGCCAAGCCAAACAACATATACCACATGGAGGAAGCCCGGGAATAGTTCAGCACATCGTCCAAAACCGTAGTTACCAGACTACCACCAGGAAGATGTTCTAAATAGACCGGCAATTTTTTTATCACACCCATTTCAAAGCTCCTTTTTTCCACACATAGATCAAGCCGAAAATCAAAATGGCTAAAAATATCAACATCTCAATGAAAGCAAAAAACCCCAGGCTTCTGTAAACCACTGCCCAGGGGAATAGAAACACTATCTCCACATCGAAGATCACGAAAATCAAAGCATAAAGATAGTAGCGAACATTATACTGCACCCAGGCGCCCCCGATGGGAAGCTCACCGCATTCATAGCTTTCCAGTTTCTCCGGGGTGGGATGATGAGGACGTATCAGGCGCGAGAGAAAAAAGACGAATATGACAAAGATAACGCCTATCAGCAAAAAGAAGCCAACGTATGCGTAGTCCTGAAGCATAAATGAATCTGTCATGAATCCTTTTTCAACAATGGTGGATTTCTGTCATCTTGCTCAAAAAACGTCAAATGCAAGTGAATTTCTTCACAAACAGCTTAGTTAAAAAATAACTTTTTTAAAATTTGTCAAGAAATTTTTCTAAACTTTTGTTAAATTTTTTTGTAAAAATAGCAGAGGTGATGCTTTGCCATGGTTGGGAAATCAGGTAAGACGCAGGAAGTTTACTCTACACTTCTTTCAGTAAGAAAGCCAGAACCTAACTTAAGTTAGGTTCTGGCGCTTCCTCAAACACAAAAAGCTTTAACCTGGTTCACCTAAAGGTGAACACTCCAACTTCTCCCCTCTATGACTTTTTTAGAGATCCCTAAATTCTCCTTGACAAAAAGGGGGGGGGATTTATTTTAGGTGGGTGATTTACCAATTATCTATTCAGGTCGATGCCGGAAACGAAATTTCTTTTTATTAAGAGGAGGTTAAAAAAATGAAGAAAGCCGTAGTTAGGGCAGTGATAGTGATTCTCTTTGGGGGATTTGTCTGGGGCATATTGTTTTCGTCAAGTTTAGCACAACAGTTGAAGATCGGTTATGTGGACGTGGTGCGCCTGAAAAAGGAATATAAAGAGTTTGTAGAAACAGAGGCAAAATTCGAAAAGGAGATGGCAGTCTGGCAGACTAAGGCAGATTCCATGCAGAGCGAGATGCAGGAATTGATGGACAGATTGGAAAAGCAGGACCTTATGTTAACCGAACAGGCAAAAAACGAGATAAGGGAGAAACTTTTAGCTAAACAAAGTGAGTATCAGGTATTTGTCAATGAGGTGATGGGGCCGGATGGCGAGGCGGCAAAAAAGGAGTATGAGCTCTCCAAACCTTTGATAGAGAAAATCAACACGGTGATAAAGCTTATCGCCCTGAAGGGGAATTACACCTATGTTTTGGACTCCACCGCCGGAAGCGTTTTGTATGCCGATGAGAAGTATGACCTCACGGATAAGGTGTTAGCAGAGCTTAACAAATAGGTTGTCTGGGAACTTCTCCCCAGGTCAGGGGATGCGTCCCGCAAAATGCGGGACGAACCTGGCAGGCACACAAAACTCAGTAGGCAGTATTCAGTAGGCAGACAACAACAATTTGTTGTTTTGGCTCCGTCGGAATGTTATCATCTCCTATGGTCAGTTGACTCAAATGAGATCCAGCGGGCACAAGAAACCATTGCAGGGATTGATAACATCTCCCTGGAGCAGAATGTTCACAGCAGATGGAGCGGATTAAACGACTGTTTATAATAACTTATCAGCTGAATCTAACTAATCAGCCGTGAGGTAATGTCTGTGCCTGTCCGCAGGTATGCCCGTATGGGCATACCGCAGGATACTGGAGAAAGGTTTCTGCTACATGCTTATGGGATTTCTAACCCCCCAAAAAAATTTTCACAAATATTTCATTTTTTCCTTGACTTGAATGCAGAAAAGAAGTAATTTAGAATACAACAGGTTGGCTACAACCTGCGTATAAAAAATGAAAGTAGTATAAGGAAGGAGGAAGGGGACGAATTAAACCAAATTGAGTTAAACATTGATAGTCGTCAGGAGGGGATCCAAATTTTTTAAATCCACGCAGAAAGCAATTTTCTCGCAGTTTCATGATTCCAGTTTGACCTACCAGAAAACGCCACGGAGGCACCAACAACAGTTGTAACTTAAAAGCAGAAAGATCAAAGGGACAATCAACAAGATATTTGATGAAGGTTAGTTGCTCGTAAGGGTAAAAAATAATTTTGATCTGAGCACGAGTTAAATACGTATTGGGAATTGGGTTTTTTGGATATTTATTGTCCTGTATAAAGGAGTGTAGAGCAATTTGACTTATAGAAAAGTTGAGAGAAAACCTAAATTAAATATGGTTAAAGCCTTCCCCATATCGCCCTCGACAATGGGAAAGGCTGTCAGGAGGAAAACTTTAACCTGGTTTGCTGAACCAAAGGAGGTGGTGTGAAAATGCGGAAGGGGACAAAAGAAGAGAAGATAAGGGCAAACAAAAACTTCAACTCTCTAATGAAAGGAGGTTTGGTTATGCCTCGAAAGATCTTAGCAGGGCTCGTGGTTCTGGCTTTTGTTTTGGTCGGGTCAACTGTGCTGGCTGAGAGTAGTGATCCTTTGAGCTATCAGATTCTTCCCAGCAAAAGCGCTAACACCACGGTGGTAAAGCTTTATCTGGAGAACACCAAAGGAATGGCTGGTGTCACCATACCTTTGAGCTTCGGAGTGTTAGGCTCAGACATTCAGTGCACCAAAATCGATTTTACCGGGAGTCGGGTGGCACACTTTCAGCGCTACCCTACCATAGACAATCAGAATAAAAGGGTGCTTATCGGTATGGTCCGTGCTTTGGATGAAAATGTTGATGACGTCCTGCCACCAGGTGAAGGGCTGATTGCTACACTTTACTTCGAAAGCTCAAAGAATAGCCGCTGCCGTCCTGAGTTCAAACTCACTGCTTGGCCGCTTTCTGCTGGAAAGCTTTGCTTCAACATGGTAGATGAGAAGGGCACTTCCCTTTGCAGGAAGCCGATTAAGGATGGGGATATTCAGATTCCCATCAAAGGTGGTGATGCAGAAGAATCGGAAGAGTCGAAGCCCGCTCATTTCAAACTGGAGCGAAACTATCCCAACCCTTTCAATCCGGAGACCGTGATTAAGTTCTCCTTAGCTCAGGATTCTCCAGTAACCCTCAAGGTTTACAACATCTTAGGACAGGTAGTTAACACCTTGGTGGATGAGGTGCTTCCAGCCGGAGATCATTCGGTTGTCTGGGAAGGGAAGAACGGACAAGGTCGTGATGTAGCCAGCGGAGTGTATTTCTATCGCATCAAAGCCGGCGACTTCGAGTCGATCGAGAAGATGACTCTGCTAAGATAAAAGAAAGACAGATCCCCCCATTTGGGGACTGACCATGTAACCAAAGAGAAGATAAGTCCCTGGTGTCGTTACTGGCACCAGGGATTTTTTTGGCATGGTTTTTGAGCATTGGTTTTGGTTTTTTTGAATCATTTTGTTCTGTTTCCCGTTGGTGTTCTTCGCTAACGGGGATGACGGTGGGTGAAGAACACCCACGTGGAGCGTAGGTTTGAGTCGTAACAAAGAAAGTTAGAGGAGGGTAACAATGGTCAAGAAAAAAGAAATGCTCTTATTATTTTTTGTTTCCATTTTCTTATACACATATGAAATTCCTTCAGCCACAACTAATTGTAAGCAATTATTTACTTTCCTTGCCTTAACAGAAAGTTTTGCCCCCTCATGGACTTCAGGAACAAACCTATCTTTCTGGATTGGGGAAGATGTTGGAGGCGAATGTTACTGGTCTCACCTTATTCAGATAGCGATTTCCGATGGAAAGGCCTTCTCTCGAGACATTTCAGTGACGCCATATCCGGATTGGGACTCGTTCAGAAATGGATTAAGGCATTTTCAGAGAGAGTTGCCTGAAGAACTTGTGGAAGAGAGCGGAGTTTGGCATTGTTCCACAGCCTCATTTACTGTTAAGCCGCCGCCGCCCGACTCTGTCCTGTTGAGTCTATTAAGGAAGGCAGTTCATAAAGGGAATGAGCGATGGTGGAATCAAAATCATGGGCTGGAGGGCATTTTGCAGCCTATATTCGAAGGGATAAAGATAGAGTTAATACATTACTATGAAGCTGGACTATACGTTGGCTATCAGCTCTCTAAAGTATACTACTTTTCCGATTCTAAATACATCTTGATTTTCACTCATCAGCCCATGCTGGCAAGTGGGTTAGATACTATGCATGGATTTTTGCTTTTCAAAATACGCAGATAGCGTGACCGTGTGAGAGCAAGAGTGTTGTAGCGAAATAAAAAACTAAAGACACTTGTCTTCGTATTAGATGTGGTGATGAGTAATTATTTCGTTGACTTTTCAGCCGAAAGTACGTAAAATAATTCCTGATTAAGATACTATCGGGGCGTGGCTCAGTTTGGTAGAGCACTTGGTTCGGGACTAAGGAGTCGCTGGTTCAAATCCAGTCGCCCCGACTTTGTCGGTTCACAGTTCATGGTTCATAGTTCACGGTAAATGCAAAAAGGCAAAATTTTTATTGGGGTAACTGGGGCGGGTGATTGTTCAGATGATGCGTATAAATTTCTGTTACCGCCAGGTCCTTACAGGATGACCGAGAACTCCAATTGTGTCATTCTGAACGGAGCGAAGCGGAGTGAAGATTCTTGGTTTTATGTGGGTTGGGAAGCGAGATTCTTCGCCCTTACGGGCTCAGAATGACAATTCTCGGTCAGCCTGCTTAGACCTGGCGGGATTTTTTTCTTGTTAGAAGAGATCTTTTCTCTGTCAATTCAATTACTAAGGGGAGCATATAATTGTTTACATCCCCCCTAAAGAAAAGGGAGAAAGGGGGGATTCGTATGAATGCATACGCATTTCAAGTCAAGCCAAAAACAGGTGTGGGAGAAAAAATCAATGCGAAGCATTCATACGAATAATAAGATGTAAACTGTTTCCTGCTCCTCTTAGTAACTTTATGGTAAAGGGTTGCCAGGCGGCGGTCCATTCTTATACAAATAATTAATCAAATAAAGCACATCGCCTACATCCACCACCCCATCTACATTAACATCCCCGCAAGCAGTGATGGGCACGCATTGCGGCGGAGGTCCGTTTTTATACGAGTAATTGATGAGATAGAGAATGTCTCCAAGATCTATCTCCCCATTGCGATCAATATCACCACAAACAACAGCATTCTCAAAGGCGGTAAGCTGGATATCGTCGATGTTCCATCCGCAGAACTGCCACCCACCGTCGGTCGGTCCCATGGTCCAGCGCAGATACACTGTGGGTTGATTGTCTGCTACGGCTGAGATATCCAGGTTCATCTCTGTCCAGGACATATCGGTGACCGAGTCGGTGTTCTCCCAAACCGTCATCCAGTTGGTTCCGTCTTTGCTGACCCGCACGTAAGCGTGGTCGTACTTCGACTGCTCAACGCCCAGCCAACGCCAGAACTTCAGATGTACGCCGAATAATCCTGAGCAATCGATGGCATTACTGGTCAGATGCTTTTCCGGGAGGTTTTTCTCATAATCCCCATTGAGGTTGTATCCATAGGCGTCGCTGCCGGTGTAACCGCTGGTTGGATCAGGCCCACCGTGCTCGTCGCCGCCACCACCAGTCGGCTGACCGAACGCCCACTGCCACTCAGCGGTCCAGCCGGGATCACTGTCGAGGGTCCACTCGTATTGAACTGTTGGTTCTCCGACAGCCAACAGTACCTGGCGGGTGGTATCACCGGCGTGGTCGGTCGTGTTGGTGAGGAAAACCATGGCGAAATGCGCACCCTGATCCAGAGTCTGGGCGTTGCTATTGATCTCGACGGTCACCTCGGCGGTTCCGAACGCCGGCAGGACTCCGGATACGTCGCCGGAAAGGGTCACCCATTCAGCGAGCAGGTCGTGCGTCACCTCGTAGTTGATAGGCTGGGTGTTCTTGTTCTCCAACTGGTAGACCGTGTTCGAGGGCGAGAAGGGACCACCCACAGGTCCCTCGGATCGGAAATCACCCGCCGGGCTGACTCGCAGACCCCTGTCGATGGTCAGTCCCTTGATGCAGAAGTTGGCGGTGGTGTTGTAGGCAACGTCTGAGTAATAGAGATCCATCCAGGTTGAGCCGCTGCGGTAATAGCTTTCGTCAGGGTTGGCCGCCGATTGCACAATGGCCTTATACTGCGCACCCAGCAAGACCGGGACGTCCGAGGTTCGGTCAAATGCATGACCACCCGCCGAAAGTTCTAAGTAAATGTAGAAATCGTCGCCCGCTGTAAGCTCAACCGGAGTGTCCATGTCGATGGTGTGGAATCCGGTATATTCGATGGTACCGGATTTTGTGGAGAGCTCATCCAAAAGTTCCCCGCCTTCGAAGCGGTCGTAGATTATCACCGTGTAGGTCACGTTGTCTGCGGCAGTGTAAAAGCTTACCGCCTGGAGCAGTTCGTCTCCTGCGGCGGTGAAGGCGTTGAATGCTTCGCTTGCGTCCGTCTTGGTATCCCGCCAGCCGTGGTAATCGTGATAGTAAATATGCTCGTAAGCAAAGGGTTCGACATTCTGGTGAGAAACAGCACCCATCTCAGGGTGTTTACAGCAGTGCTTGTCGTAGTAGGAAATCCAGAAGTAGCCGCTGTAGCCCCAACCGGTTCCCCAACTGTTCTTGCACAGCCACGCGCCGGGATACGGAGCATCCGTGCTCTTGTAGTCATTCCAGCCCACGATGGCGATCGCATGGTTGGGGTCTAAGGTACTGCTGGGCGGCTGATAGTGGGTGTAGTTACTATAGTTCATGAATGCATCGTTGTAACACATGCACGTCCCCATGACGCCTTCGGTCATGATCTTGTTCTTGATGGTGTTAATGTTGCTCAAATCCGATCCGGCAACGTACCACTCGATGTCCCGCGGATAATAGTAGTGATAGCTGGTATCGTATCTGGCCGGGGGTGTGCCGTAGGATTGTCCGTCGATATCCCGTACCGCTCCCTCGCCTCTGGTGAGATACGCTGAAGCCACCCGGTAATCGCCGCCTTCGTGCACAATCAGCCCGCCGCCTCCGGGGTCGTCGTCATTGTTGTGCTGGTTGAATCCGTTCCACCAGTCCAGGTGGTATTCCGCTAAATTGGGCTCACCGGTCTCTCCGGCCGCCGCCCAGTTACCGGTCATGAGAAGGTTCCCCTCCATGGATGCCATCGCTCCATGCGTCCAGCAGGTGCCTCCTGACTGGTTCTTGACTGAGGTCACGTAGTTGTTACCTCCAACATTTCGTAAATCAAAAGAGCTGGGTGGATCCGCAAGGGATATCCTAGGCGCGGTGGCAAAGATGAAGGCTGCAAATGAAATGATTAATACAAAGTTTCCAACAACTTTTTTTTGTTTCATGATATCCTTCTCCTTTCTTAGTTCATTAACAGTTATACTCGTTTCCGAAGCAACCCCAGAATGCAACCCAGAAGTTTTGAGTTACGTTCCGGTTTTTCTTCTGTTACAAATATACACTCTTTCATAAATTTGTCAAGTGCTTAAATAGCAGAAGTATCCCCAAAAACGGTGCATGAAATCACGGAAGTGTTTGTAAGATAAGGAGAATCAAGAATTGGAAAGTGTGATTGTGTTTTTTTCTTTTTAAAAAATGGGGATACTTTTTATTGGAAAAAGAAGCCTCCCTATGTAGATTATGGGAATGATTCAATCCCCGCCTGTGGCGGGAGTTTCTGCGCCCAGCAAACCTGGTTTTATTCCCACGTGGTAAGCTTCGATGGTTTTTCCGTCGGATAAGATCATGGCTCGTTCCAGGATATTTTTCAATTCCCTTACATTCCCGGGCCAATGGTAATTTATCAGTTGATCCATAATATCCGCAGGAAGTTTTTCCCCCTGGTATTGAAATTTTTTCAAAAAGTACTCCACCAGAAGGGGAATATCCTCTCTTCTTTCCCGTAATGGTGGAATCCAGATGGGGAAGACGTTCAGCCTGAAATATAGGTCTTCTCTGAATCTTCCAGCTTTGACATTCTGCTCTAAGTTTTTGTTGGTGGCGGCGATGACCCGGGTGTCCACCCCAATGGTCTCCACTCCTCCCACCCGATTGATTTTTTTCTCCTCTAAGACCCTCAAAAGCTTGGCCTGTATGGTGGGAGAGATCTCGCCAATTTCATCCAAAAAAATAGTCCCCAAATCTGCCAACTCGAATCTTCCCAATTTTCGGGCATAGGCACCGGTAAAGGCGCCCTTCTCGTGACCGAAAAGCTCAGACTCCAGTAAGGTCTCAGTCAAAGCCGCACAATTGACCGTTATCAAAGGTTTATCTCTCCTTTTACTTTTTTGATGTATGGCTCGTGCCACCAGCTCCTTGCCGGTGCCACTTTCTCCTAAAAGCAACACATTGGCATCGGTCTTGGCAACCTTTTCCACCAGCTCGAACACCTGTTTAATATTCTTACTTTTACCCACAAATTCATCCAAGACTGCTTTTCCCAAATCTTCCTGTAACTGAAGGTTCAACGCTAAAAGCTTCTGTTTTTCGACGATTTTATCCACCAGAAGCTTCAATTCTTCCAAAGCAAAAGGTTTGATGATATAATCTGTGGCTCCGGCTTTCATGGCTTCCACTGCGGATTTGGCAGTGGCGTAAGCGGTCATCATAATCACCTCAGTCGATTCATTCAACTCCTTTGCCTTCTTTAAAACCACTTGCCCGTCCACCGGCTCCATCTTCAGATCGGTGATCACCACATCATAGGTGTTCTTCTTTAAAAGCTTAAGTGCCTCCTCTCCACTGGTGACGGTCTTCACCGAATAGCCGGCATCTTTTAAAGTTCCCTCAATCAATATCCCCATCTTCTTCTCATCATCTACCACCAATATCTGTGCCATATCATACCTCTTTACATGTTTTCCATAGCTTTCCAATTCCACCCAAACATCATTTCCCGCCACCCATCCGTTTAATCCGTTCAATCCTTCATGACAAGCCTTCAGGACAAATCCGCTGACCCATCCGTTCTATCCGTTTCATCCGTTGACCCATCCGTTGACCGATCATCTGACCCCACTGGCAATTTAATCTCAACTTTAGTCCCTTTTCCCACCTTGCCTTCCACAGAGATGGTCCCCTTATGTTCTTCCACTATCTTTTTCACCACGTAAAGCCCCAGACCGCTGCCTTTGGTCTTGGTAGAAAAGAAAGGACTGAATATCTGCTTTAAATCTTTTTTTCTTATTCCCCTGCCATTATCCTCGATTTCCAACTCAACGAATTTTTTTTGATTTTTGAGCCTGACATTCACCACTCCATTCTGCTTTATGGCATCTTTGGCGTTCATTAGCAAATTTATCACTATCTGTCTGATCCCGCCGGGGTTAACCATCACCGGGGGAAGATTATCTTCTGTCTTTAACTGAATTTGGATATTCTGCTTTGAAAACGTGCCCTTTAGTTGATCTGCTATTTTGGTCACCAGAGGGATTATATCCATTTTCTCTTTTCTTTTCGGTTCCGAACTGGCGAATTCAAGATAACCGGTTAGAATATCATTTAAACGATCCACCTCTTCGGGAATGAAATCAAAAAGCTCGTCCTGATCTTGACCATACCTTGAACGCAATCTCTCCGATGTTCCCTTGATTATTCCCAAAGGATTTCTGATCTCATGGCAGATGGCTGCCACCATCTCTCCCATGGCTTGAAGTGCGCTGGTCTTGATTACTGCATCCTCCATCTTTCTTAGGTGAGTGGTCAAATTGTAGAAGAGAGCCCCTAAAAGCAGTATACCCAAAAGACTGAGTATGAAGGCACCGATCAAGGTTTTTCTGAAGTTGGAAAGGACTTTAAAGAAATCAGCCCCCGCCTCCACCCCTAAAACAGCGATCACCTCTCCTTTGGAGTTATAAATGGGAGCAAATCCACTTTCAAAAAAGTAATCTCCTGCCTGATACAGGTGAGAATAAGCCTTTGTCCCAGAAAGAGCCAGGGTGATGGCGGCTAAATCCAGGTTCAGAAAAACGTCTGAAGCAGAATCAGAAGGAGGGCTTAGAATATTGTTATAATCCTGGTCTAAGATAAATGCATCCGCCAGATCATTATCTTCTTTTACGTTCTCCAAAAGATTTTTTATCTCCTCATAAACCTTCTGATCCTCTCCTGCGTTCAAAACCTTTTCCGCGTCTATGCCAAATGCGGTGGCGCTGGCGATGTTAGCCAATCTTTCCCCCAGTTGTTGTGTCAGATAGAACTTTATCTTGGAATAAATATACCAGTTGCTGGCGTTAAAAATTAACATGATGAGGACAACGAAGAAGATCAACCAGATAGAATATTTTCTTTTGCTCCAGGGCTTCATGATCCGCCCATCAAAATAAAAATACGAATTAGCGAACTACACTAACTACCCCACTTTTTGAAGATACATCTATGGATGTGTGGATGTCAAGCCCGATTTGTAGGCTCTTTTTGCGGAATTCAAATACCATCACCCTGCTACAGTCGGGTGTTCTTTCCGCGATCCTGCGGGCACCCGCCGTTTGTTTCCCGTTGGTAAAGCCTGCCAGCAATACACGGACCGCCCACCCGTACGGGTGCCCTCCCGTCTGGGGAAGAAGATGTTGGTTTAATGGAAGTTTCGTGTTGGTAAAAAGGTTAGATTTAGTTGATAATATGCCATAGATTGGACCTAGAACTGAAAACGTTTTCAGTCCCGCCTTTGGCGGGATTATGGCAAAAAAAG
>Ga0315543_1000194_pt1 | contig 75639 bp, 61 predicted proteins | sample SalMarSW160210MG_2_FD_203098 | JGI IMG/M metagenome (GOLD analysis project Ga0315543, IMG submission 203098) | Salt marsh sediment microbial communities from the Plum Island Ecosystem LTER, Massachusetts, United States - Salt Marsh Sediment SW1601-210 ... | reverse complement strand
GATCCAAGGAGACTGAAAATGGCCTTGATAGTACCAGCCTTAAGATTTGTTCAAAAGAGTGTGACTATGTATCTCGTGGCTTTACCAGTTAACCAATTAGATCATTGCAGTATAGATAATTGGGATCCTCGCAGGACAGGAAAATGGAAAGGTTATCAAAGAGGTCTTGTACAGAAAAAAATCAAAGACCTTGCAGATTATCTGCAACGCCCAGATGGGATATTACCTATCGCGGGTTTATTAAATGTACGAGAAAAGAACTGCCTTAAATTCACGGGAAAAAAATTTCCAAAACGCGCTTCTAGCGGAAAACTAACTATTGCTGATTATACACAATTGTGGGTAGTTGATATGCAACATAGATTAGAAGGAATTCGAACAGCCCATAGCCAAGGTTCTCTCATAAATTTTACAGTACCAGTATTGATAACTGAAGGATTAAGCCCGATTAAAGAAGCAGCACAATTCTATGTAATAAATACTCGTGCTAGAAAAATGGGTGTGGACTTGACAAGAAGACTTCTTATTGAACACAATGAGATTAGGGATATTACAGATGTTAAAGATTGGGAACTTAAAGCTGTACAGGTAACAATACATCTAAACAAATATTCTCACAAACACAATCCCTGGTATTCTAGAATCAGAGAACCTGAAACAGAACGCTTACGGTCACACATTGCAACAGAGAAATCCTTTGTTCCTTCGTTAAAGTGGTTACTTAGTGCTCCAGATATTCAAAAGAAATCTGTTTCATCGATTTCGAGGTTCTTGGCAAATATGTGGGGAGGTTTAGAATTAAATATGCCGGAAGCGTTTGACAAACCAAGAAGTTTTATCATCCAAAAAACTCCTGGCTTTATGGCATTCCACCGATTGGCACCAATAATATACAGAAAAACTAAGAAGAAGGGACACAAACTTTCAACCTTTAAAGTTTTTTTCCGAGTATTTTCAAAAAGTAATCGATACGGATACAAATTCTGGGATAGGAAAAATCTTAGTGGGGCAAAGAGATATGGCACAGGTCAAAGTGCGTATTCTCAACTGGCTTTGTCTTTAGCAAAACAATTGGATCTATAAAAAATGTCTGAGAAACACGATCATTTAGTTGCTAATTATAAAAGCAAACTTCTTAATATGGGATATAGCATTACTAAAAAATCACCATTTGTTGACTATAGACCAGATGTATGTGCTGTGAAAAAGAACAAGAAACTATTTGCTGAGGTAGAATTAGACAAATCACTTCATAATGACCATACACTTGGTCAACTTAATAGTATGCATAAATACGTGAGAAAAAGTAAAAGTTTTAGTGGGGCGCTTGTAGTACCCAAGTTTGTAGTTAACGAAGCACGGCTATTAATAGAGTCGGTGTTTGGAGATAATAAAATCAAAGTAGTTGGTCTATAGGATTTTATAGAACTTTTTAGAAATAGATAAAAAATATTGTACTTAGTCTAAAAGAAATAGAAAAACTATGAAATGGCATGATGCTGTTAAAAAAGCAATTAATAGACATTGTCGTTCTCGAAAAAGTAATACTTTCACAAGAAAAGATCTAATCAAAGAAGAGCTTCATAGAATTGTTTCTGATGCTATTAGTAAAGGTAATACACCTTCACAAACACTAAGTCGTGTTTTACAAGAACTTCGTGCTGAAGGTGAAATAGCATTTATTAAAAGGGGCGTTTACAAAAAACTCAAATAACAGGATTTAAGAAAACATATTTATGCTTATATTTCAAACGAAACTCAACTAAAAAAATTAATCAAATTCTGTTTTTCAAAAAGATTGCTACTTTTAGGTAGTTGATCAAATCTTCCCGGTGATCAATGATCCTGACAAAAACGAAAGTCAGGATTTGTGACAGCCGAAGCCGGACAATTTTTATTCGATGAGCCTTTCAGGATTCCAACTATACCGTTGGAATATACGACGGTCTGGTCGTTTCCCGAGAGGGGGGTGTGGGCGACTCATAAATCGTATTATCGCGGCAATTTCGCGCCGCAGATAGCCCGTAATATTATCGAGATGTACAGCCGCAAAGGCGATAAGGTTCTCGACCCTATGGTGGGGGCGGGAACAACGCTTATCGAGGCGAAGCTGCTTGCACGAAACGCCGTCGGTATCGATATCAATCCCGATGCGGTTAAACTTTCGGCCGAAGCGATTCGATTCAAACATAAACCCGCAAGCCGGCAGGAAGTCAAAATCGGCGATGCGAGAGATTTATCTTTCTTAAAAAATAATTCGATAGATTTAGTTCTGACGCATCCGCCTTATATGAACATTATCAAATATTCCAACGGCGAAATAGAAGGGGACCTTTCCAATATCGGCTCACTGCCGAAATTCTGCGATGAGATAGAAAAAATCGCGGCCCAGTTGTTTCGCGTCCTTAAGCCGGACAAATACTGCGCGATTCTTATCGGCGATACCCGCAAGGGGAGGCATTTTGTGCCGCTTGCATTCAGTGTGATGCAGCGGTTTTTGAAGGTCGGCTTCGTGCTCAAGGAGGATATTATCAAAATCCAGCATAACTGCACGATGACCGGGCGATGGCGGCCGAAGGCCTTAAAAGGCGGATTCTATCTGATTATGCACGAGCATTTGTTCGTCTTTCGCAAACCCCGCCCCGGCGAGGACCTTTCCCGAGTCCGATACAGCAGGATTGTTTAAGAGTTTACTTACCCACCCTCCAAATACATACCAAATGCCATATACCAAATACTAAGTACTATTCAATAACGGCTATCTTTCTGTGTGTGAACTTTTTTTTTGAGTTGTCACCGGCGTAGTCCGCGACGATTTGGCCGGTGCCGAGAAGTTTGTATTTATAGATAACAAGACCTTCGAGTCCGACGGGGCCGCGGGCGTGGATTTTATTGGTGCTGATGCCGACCTCGGCTCCGAGTCCGTAACGGAAGCCGTCACTGAATCGCGTGCTGCAGTTGACCAGGACATTGGCGGAATCGACTAATGACATGAATTTCTCGGCCTTTGCCTTGTCCGCGGTGACAATGGCGTCGGTATGTCCCGAGCCGTAATGGTTGATATGCTCGATAGCGGCGTCGAGGTCATCGACGACTTTTATCGAAAGGATATAGTCGAGATATTCGGTAGCCCAGTCCTGCTCGGTCGCCGGCTCGACGTCGATAATCGCGGCGGTTCTTTCGCAGCCGCGCAACCGGCAGCCGTTTTGCTCCAGTGCCGTTTTTGCTTTCGGCAGAAATTCCGCGGCAATGTCACGATGGACAAGGAGCGTCTCGGCGGCGTTGCAGACCGCTACGTACTGGCATTTGGAATCGACGGTGACATCGACCGCCATCTGCATATCGGCGTCGCTTTCGATATAGACGTGACATATACCGTCGGCGTGGCCGAGGACAGGGATGTTGGTGTTGTTCATTATGTAGCGGACGAATTCGTTGGAGCCGCGGGGGACGACCAGGTCGATGTATTCGTCTAAGGCGAGCATTGCGGCGACGTCTTCGCGGGTCTCCATGAGTTGGAGCCAGCCGGAGGGCAGAGAAGCCTTTTCACCGGCGGCGGAAATTGTCCCGGCCAGGATGCGATTGGTGTTGGCCGCTTCGCTGCCGCCTTTGAGCAGGACGGCGTTGCCGCTTTTAAGGCAGAGCGTGGAGATTTGCACGAGTGCGTCCGGGCGGGACTCGAAAACCACCCCGATGACGCCGATGGGGCAGGTGACTTTGTAGAGTTCGAGGCCGGTGTCAAGCTCGGTCGCGACGATGGTTCGGCCGACCGGGTCGTCGAGCGTTATGAGGGTCTCGATGCCGGCGATGGTCTGGGCGATTTTAGGCTCATCGAATTTCAGACGCTTGAGCAGCGGCCCGGGGAGATTATTTTTTTCCGCCTCGGCGAGGTCCTGCCGGTTGGCGGCGATAATGGCGGCGGACCGCTGCCGAATGGCCTCGGCGATTTCCGTTAGGGCGCGATTTTTTACGGCCGTTGAAGCCGCGGCCAGACTTATCGATGCTTTTTTTGCCTCCTGGGCGATTTCGGTAATACTCATTATTTTTTCCTGTTGACTGAAATTTATTCTCTGGTTACTATAAGATTTTAATAAATAATACGTAATTTGCAATAAGTAATTATTTCGCGGGTGTAGCTTAGAGGTAAAGCTCCAGCCTTCCAAGCTGGCTACGTGGGTTCGATTCCCATCACCCGCTTTTTGCGGCAAGAGAAAGGCATTTCCTCTATTTTAACAAAGCTGGTTGCGGAGCGCAAGAAAAATCTTACCGGACTTGCAAAAATTCTTTAGTAGGGATTTTTGGAGAATTTAGAATACCAAAATAATAAAAGCTACAACATTATCACAAGTTAATTACTTTATTCTCTTGAGCTTTATTATCTTTAGTCAGGTCATTTCTAATTTTGAGTAAGCTGGAATCATTCGGATACTGTTTCAATCCATTTTCAATTACCTGCAAGGCATCAGTACGGCGATTCAAATTGAATAAAGTAATAGCTAATATAGCAATGCGTTTAGGATTAGATTCATGATTATTTGCTTTTTCTGCCCACTCATATGCTTGTTCATCCTTCTTAAGTCGATTAGCGCTTAAGGCACCAAGATAGTATATTATTGCCACAGCCCTTTTATTTAGGTCGGCCTCCATCGTCGGCTTCATCTCAGCCACTTTCCTTTGACTCTCTTCATATGCTTGAATGGCACGTTTGGAGTGCTCAAACGCCTTCACAAAATCTTTCTCCTTGTAGTACTTAGCTGCAGCGTTATTTTCGTCCATGGCAACAGTGGCGTGACCGGTTATTATGCTTCCGATTCGAATACGACCATCAGGGAGCTTTTCGATACCAGAGGTGCGTTGTTCAAGATCCTTAAGGGCTCTTGTCAAAATCTTAAGGTCTTTGCGGGTTAGAGCAACATCGGTATTAACATCCTCAATTCTATCTTCAAGCTCCTTAATGGCATCTCTTGTTTCATCTGGGGGAATATTATGATGAATAATAATACCATTAACATCACCAGCGAATATGTATGAGTTACCAAGTTGGTCTCCGGTTTTAACTGTAGTTACCTCAACATTATTAGCATCGCCAGCAAATATAGGTGAGCCTTCATGTTGGTTACCAGTTTTTATTGTAGTGCTTGGACTTGACGACTTGAGGAGCCCAATAATAGTTGCAAGTATTACAAATACTCCTGTAATTATAGCACCAATTATAGCTGCTTTGATTGTTATTCTCATAATTGTAATAAACTACAAAATATGATGAATTTTTACCAGTCTAAAATTAGTAATGTGAAGGCATAAAAATACCCCGCTATAGGGGGTAATAATAGGGCTTAAAAAGAGTTGAATATCGTATTTCGATTGATATGATTTCATTGCCTGGATAGAATGTAACGGAGAAGGTTAGAAAGGTGTGAATGTAAGAAAGTTAGAAAGGTGTGAAAAGTTAGAAGGGTGTGAAAAGTTAGAATGGTGTGAAAAGTATGAAAGGAGAGGAAGATGAAAAGCACAAAAGGTGTGAAAGGTGAGAAGGGTGTAAAAGGTGAGAAGGGTGTGAAAGGTGGGAAAGGTCAGAAGGGTAAAGCTGCTCAATATTTCGAGGATTTGCATATCTACCAGCGGGCGAGAGAATTAGTCAATGCAATCTATGCCGTAACGAGAGACAGTGACTTCAGGCGGGATTCGAGCCTGGTTGACCAGATTCGTCGTGCGGCAGTTTCAATCATGTCCAATATCGCCGAGGGATTCGAGAGAGGCGGCAAAACGGAATTTATCCAGTTTCTTTATATCGCCAAAGGCTCGTGCGGGGAAGTACGGGCACAACTTCAGATTGCTCAAGACCAGAAGTATCTGCAATATAACGAATACCAGCGACTTTATGACCTTTGTAAACAGATTAGCGGGATGATATCGAATTTTATCGCTCATTTGCAAAAAACCGATTATCAGGGTGAAAAAATCGGCAGAGCCAAAAGGCTCAATCGACAGAACGATAAGAAACGAATGGAGGAATTTTTCGCTTCGCAGGGAATTAAACTACCCAATTATGATGAGCAGTAATGCGGTTAATTGAACTTTCCGGCCTTTCAAACCTTCTCACTTTTAAAACTTTTCCGGCCCGTTCAAACTTTGTGAAGATAACGATATTTAAAACAGGGTTGATATTCATATGAAGGTATTATAAAATGACGGGAAATTAAGGAGAGATATTATGGATATTACTGTTATAAAGGGATTCTTTTTTTGGTGCACGTTTATTAACGTGTTATTGCTGGTTCTCTCGTTCCTGTTCTGTGCCCTCGCCGGTGACTGGATTTACCGAATGCACAGCAAGTGGTACCCGATTTCCAGAGAGGCGTTCAATGTGGCAATTTACTGCTTCACCGGATTGTTCAAGATATTTGTTATCGTGTTCAATTTCGTCCCCTGGATTGCCCTTGTGATAATAGAATGAGCCGGGACATGTAATAGTTGGAAAGAGGTAGTTATATGGAAGGGTACGTGGAAGTTTTCGTCGCAACGGATATTACGTTCGCATATCTGATGAAATCAAATCTCGAAGCCGCCGGTATCCCGGTTCATATCGACAACGAGAATCTGCAGGGGGCTTATTGCCTCGACGGCATGGTTCCGCGTGTGCTCGTTCCGGAAAATTATGCCGAGCAGGCGAAGCAGATTATCGAAGAGATTCGACAATCTGCACTGGATGCCACCGATGACAATGAGCAGGAACAGCAATGATATAACCATCGAAGAACCGAAATCGTAGAAATTTATAATGTTTGGCATGAACTTAGTTCTCCTCCACCTTGAGAGATAATACTATTAAGATGAAGAGAGCAACGTTGTTATGAAGGTTAATATCAGGGCTTTTTTATTGACGGCGGCGTTGGCCGGTATGTTGATATATTGCCCAATCGCGACGGCTCAGGACGAGTCGCCCGAAGCGGGCGGGACTCAGGTGGTTCCGACGCCGGGACAAATCCCGCCGTTGCCGCCGCGTCTGCCGGAAGGGATACCGGCGTTTCCCGGGGCCTGGGGTGGCGGAATGTTCACAACCGGCGGCCGGGGCGGAAAGGTCATTGAAGTGACGAACTTAAACGACAGCGGGCCGGGAAGTTTTCGTGCGGCGATAGAGGCACAGGGGCCGAGAATTGTCGTCTTCCGCGTCGCGGGAATTATACCGCTGCTGTCGGCGATAAATATAAACAATACCGATATTACTATCGCAGGCCAGTCGGCACCGGGTGACGGCATTTGCCTGGCCGGCGATTCGGTCAATATCAACACGCACAACGTTATTATGCGTCACCTTCGTGTCCGGCGCGGCCGGCCCGAAGGCGGACAAGGCTCGGATAATATCGGCGGAAATCCAGAGGGACAAATAATCGTGGACCATTGCTCGGCGAGCTGGGGCATGGACGAAAACCTCTCGCTCTATCGTTATATGAAGCCTATGCCAGACGGCAGACGCGTCAAGTATCCGACCGAGAACGTGACAGTCCAGTGGTGTATTTCCAGCGAGGCCTTAAACGCCGGCAACCATGCGTTCGGCGGCACATGGGGCGGCAGAGATTCGACGTTCCACCATAATCTGTTCGCATGTAATACCGGTCGCAATCCGTCAATCGGGATGTCGGGCGAGTTCGACTACCGTAACAACGTGATTTTCAACTGGCGTCACCGGACTATGGACGGCGGCGATGAGACTTCGATGATAAACGTCATTAATAATTATTACAAGCCCGGTCCGGCGGCGAACCAGGACATGGTAAGCACCATCGCACGGATCGAGCAGCGCAATATGTACTCACCCGGCAACCGGTGGAAACCCGGTAACTGGTATCCCGAGGCTACAGAACGTCCCGGTAAGTGGTATGTCGCCGGTAATATCGTTGAGGGTTTCCCCGACGTCACCGCAGACAACTGGAAGGGCATGCGGTCGTCTAACCGCGGTGACGCCCCCGAAGCGGCCCGCGTGAATACGCCGTTTGAGGCATGGCCGGTGAAACAGGAGACGGCGATGGAAGCTTTTAATTCGGTTCTGGCGAAAGCCGGTGCAACGCTTCCTCGCCGCGATGCAGTAGATAAACGTGTCACCGAAATGGTTCTCACCGGCAAAGTTGGCAACGAAAACGGCATCATCAACGACCCGAAAGAGGTCGGCGGTTATCCGGAATATTCCTTTTCGCCGGACCAGGTCCCGGTTGATACCGACCACGACGGCATGCCCGATGAGTGGGAGAAAAAATATGAGCTGGATCCCGAAGACGCATCGGACGGAAGTGCCGATTCCGACGGCGACGGCTACACTAACGTCGAGGAATGTCTTAACGGCACAAATCCCCGCGAGAAAATCGACTACACGAATCTCGGAAACAACATCGATGAAATCAGTTAGAGCCGTAGGGGCAGGCCTATGTGCCTGCCTTGGGCAGCTTGCTTTTATAGGGACACATAATGGATTTGTCGAAACAGCTTTTTATAAATCTTTGCCTGATGGGGCTGGTGGTTGGAATGGACGCCGGTCTCGATGCCCGCGCTGCCGATGTCACGAACGTGGGACTTTATCGTGTATTCGAGGTCCAGATACAAAACGACAGGCCATACGAGAATAAGTTTGCGGACGTGGATTTGGCTGTCACTTATACTTCGCCTTCGGGAAAGACTGTGGATTTCTGGGGATTTTTTGACGGTGACGGCCGGGGCGGCGGAAATCTTACTAACGGGAACATCTGGAAACTGCGTTTTATGCCGGATGAATTAGGAAACTGGAGCTATACCTATCGATGGAGTGACGATACGCCCGGTGGAAAAGGATCGTTTGCGTGTGTAGGTGACGGAGCCGGCAAGGGGGTGCTGAAGGCTTACAAAAAGAATCCTCACTGGTTTGCCTACAACGGGACCGAGCCGGTCTGGCTGAAATCGTATTACGAAACCGGTCACGGCGTAATCGCCCAGGATTTCATCTGGGTGGCCGAAAATGTGTACGGCAATTTCCTGCAGCACGGTTACAACCACCTGCAGGTCAATTGGCTGCTGTCACTGTGCTGCTTCAGGCAGTGTTACTTGGACGGGCCGGAGCCGGAAACGTTCGACCTGACACTCTACGAAGAAGGCAAGGCATCGAGCACTATGAAATTGAACGTATGGCACATAATGGAACGTCACCTTGGTTTCCTGAACGATCACGATGTCGGTGTGCACATGTTCTTAGGTTTCGACGGGGCAAAAAATGACGGGCCTGCCTGGGACAAGTTGAGCGAGAGTGAAAAGGATTTTTACGTCCGCTACGTTGTCTCGCGGATTGGGCCGTATGCGAACATTGCCGGCTGGAACTTCGTTTGGGAAGTGCCCGGCGACCGACAGCAGTATGAGCTGGGCCTGATGCGCCTGTTGAAAAAATACGATGTGTTCGAGCACCTGTGCACGTACGAGGACGAGTGCCCGCGTGATAACGAGTATAATCGTCCCGAATATACTTTTGCGGCGGTCGAGAACCACCTGATTGCCGCCGGTTCCAAGAATCTGGAGAGGCACTACTGGAAGGAGCCGTGGACACATCACATGGCGGTGATTCAGGGCTACGAGGGCAAGCCTGTCTATATGTCCGAGGGCAATGCGCTATGGCGACGGTTCTGGCACGAGCGAACGGGGGCGACCCAGGATGATTTGCGAAGGGCGGCTTGGGCCTGTGTCACCGGCGGGGCGTCTTTTAACTGGAACGGCCATTTGAAGGAATATGAGTTATGCGCACACGGGCCGACCGGATTGCCGTTTAACGAGGATAATCCCTTCAAAGAGTCGGAAAAATATATTGATATCATCGCTCAGGTAATGAATAATGAAGTGGCATTTTACCGCATGACGCCACAGGACGGATTGCTAAAACAATATGATGCGATGCGTGTCTGGGCATTGGCCGAACAGGGAAAACAATACCTTGTCTTTTCAAGCCACGGCGAACCGTTCGGGATAATATTGACGGCGGGGGATTATATCAACAACATCTGGATAAATGCCAAAACCGGGCAGCAGACGAAAGTCCGCCCCGTTTCGGTCTCCGGCGGAAATAGCGACCCCATCCTGTTCAATCCGCCGAGCCGTGATACCGATTGGGTGCTTATCCTCAGAACAGAGAAATAGTTTCTACTGTTTACACCGCGTAAAACTACCGGTGGTTTTTGAAACATAAAGCTTGTTGAATTATTTTATAAGTGGGTAATATCGTTAATGGAGGGCTATCAAGTGGCGGCGTATGTTATTGCTCGTGTTGAAGTGACCGATAGGCAGAGATATAAAAAGTACCTCGAATTAACTCCGGCGACGATTGCCAAATATGGGGGGCGGTTTATTGCCAGAGGGGCCGAAACAATGTCACTCGAAGGGCCCGAGGAGAAACGGAGAGTCGTAATTCTGGAATTTCCATCGATCGAGAAGGCCCGGCAATGGTATAACTCGGATGAATATCAAGAGGCTAAGAAAGTGCGAGCCGGGGCGGCAAAAGCGGAATTTATAGCAATCGACGGCGTGTGAATAGATATAATTAAAACGGCAAAATGTTGTACCCTGGATGCCGGAATAGTTGCTTGACGGAACAATGAAAAACAGGACATATTTGTCTTTAAGAGATTCGCAGTTGGTCTAAAGGAAAAAATCGACTCTGTGGAACCGGGCAGAAAGGAGGCTTGCTATGAGGACGTGGATTATTGTCATGGTTTTTTTATTGACCTGCATTTCAGGATGCGCCTCGCTCGAATCTATGTGTGAAGATGAGAAGGAGATTCCTCTTTCTGATGTTCCCGTAGTGGCGGTCGATGCGGCCCGGCAGGCGGTCGGAAAAATCACCTTAACGGAAGCGGCGGTTGAGAAAAAAGGCCGTACAGTGTATGTGCTGGAAGGCACGGCAAACGGGAAAGAGTATGAAATTGAAGTTACCGCCGACGGCAAGGTCCTTGACGTGGAGCAGGAGGGCATGTTTGACGATGATGGTTAGAAAGACTGCCGCACAGCCTTAAGCGAGAGTACATTGCTACCGCCAAAGTTCTAATCCTGAATTTTGGTTGATATAGGAAGTTCGTATAAAAAATCGGGGACCTGAAAGATGATATTCAGGTCCCCGGTCATTTCCAATTCTTTATTATTTACTTACCGATCACCTGCGACATATCGAACTTGCCCTTCGGATAGGGCGGTGCTATAGATGCGAAAATCATCGAGTGGGCCGTTGAAGTAAGGATCAGCGTCATATTGTGACCTGCCGAGCCAGTTCTGTGTGGTCTCGCCCAGGTTCGCCGGTGTCACCTGTGTTGAGCCGTTTGCACCAAGTTGTGCAGCGTCTTCTCTGTAAGCAATCTCCGGAATATACGTTCCTGTAGTTATTGCTCACTTTACTTCTGTATCATCGTTCTGATTACAATATAAAATATCTCAATGCCAGTTAGATCCAGGCTCTATGTTATTACTTATTACCCAGCCACTTACATCTTTGGGTAGCTATCCCAGGTATGTTTATATTGAATAAAGCATTACAAACCTGAGCGATTACATGAGCCTGGATCCTGCATAAATGTATTACTGGCTATACCCACCTTATATAGACAAGCTATATGCGCTGTCGTTATATTCTCCGAAAAACTAAAGAGCCGACTTATACAACCAAATATCATCCACGAGCAAAATGCCTTCGCTTCCGGCGCCGGTTCTTTCCAGACCAACTATAATATGAGTAACATTAGCCAGATTGATACCGAAGTCCGTCAGGGGTATCTCTGCATTTTGCCATTGAGCCTGTGTCAGATCAACACCACTTATAACCAGCTTGGAGTTGTTCAGCTTGACGTACAACTGCTCCGTTCCGGCATTATTCGGATCGCCGTAGAACCACAAAACCAATGACTCAGGAGCGCCAATAGTCCAATCACTGCCGATTGGAAGGTCGCTCGTGTTCGCAGTAACTTCTGATGAGCCTGAGCTTGTATTGTCGTAGAAAAGCGGCACCGATTGATTTCCGCCGTGAACGATACCGGTTTCAAGGGAGGAGCCTTCAAAATAGCCTATCTGTGAGCCGCCCTTTGACGAATTGGCGATTCCGTCCATCCATGTTTCATATACCAGATGGCTACCCTCCTTCCCGGCCTCAATGTCGTTGTAGGACTCGAAATCATCGACGACAATATATTCCTGCGTTACAAAATTCCAGATGTTGCCCAGCCAAATTGATGGGCTTTGGGTGTTATTAACCTCATCGATGCGCCAGTAGTAAGTGCTGCCTAAATCAAGAGTGGGTGGATTATAGCTGGCTTGGTTTACGGTCGTAGCAGTTACAGTGCTGTCTATAACGGTCTGCAGGTCGGTGCTGAGATACACGTTATGTTCGGCCGCTTCTCTGCCGGGTCTCCAGCTCAGAGCAGTATCTATAGCTACTTCCGTTGCTTCGGATGCCGGGCTTGGCTCTCTTGCAAAGACCGGTATTGCCATGAATCGCACTTCGCTCAGACCGTACTTGTTAAACATGCCGGCGCCGCCGACCCAGTTGTTGTTGGCGGTGACCTTAACATATTTAACCTCCTCGCCGTCAAAAGGTACTGTCGTATTGGCTGCATAATCTGCGGCACCGGGCGCCTGGGTCAATTCGGAAACATTTGCCTGCGTCCAGGTAACGCCGTCTGCAGAGTATTCTATCGTCACCTCTTTAATTCCGTATAGTGCAAGAATTGAATTACCGTTGTAGTTCCATATCAGCATCTCATGCATCTTACAGGGCTTGTCGAACTGGTATTGTATCCAGGCCGAACCCGGGTCACCGGCAGAGCTGAGCCACATATCAGCTGAATTGATTGAGTGCAGGTCATTTTCATCCAGTCCCGAGCCGTCGATGGTTTTTTCCGGCCCCTGGTTTTCCGCATGACTGGAGGCAGTAGCGGTGATATTTGCTCCGTCAATGGGAATCGCATAGGGCTCGACGGTAAAGCTCCAGACTTCGCCTCTATGGACGGTAAGATCCGGAGGGGCGTTAACCTCATCGACTCGCCAGTAATATGTCTGGCCGAATTCGAGTCTGCCGGGATTATAACTATTGGCATCCAGGGCCGGGCCCACTAACAGCGAACTGCTTATATCGGCGTTATTAACGTCATCAAAGATAATTCCTAAATACACGTTATGAGTCTGGGCAGATTCGCCCGGCTTCCAGCTAAGGATCACATCACGTATTACATCTACGGCATCGTCTTTGGGTTCTGGCGAAGATGCCCGAACCTTTGATGTAGCCAGCATAGCCTGCTGTACTTCGGCTTCGCTTAATGCATGATCAAAGATTTTGACATCGTCAATAATGCCGTTGAAGGCGGCGTCGCCGGGACTTGTCAAGGTCCGGGCACCAATGGTAATCGTCGCCGAGGTCGCAGCGCCCAGAGTCCCGCCGACGTTTGTGCCTGTGCTCACGCCATTGATGTACATCGTGGCTGTGGTCCCGTCGTACGTGACAGCTACGTGCTCCCACTGCCCTACCGGCGGAGCCGACGCCAGCCAGTTAGGGAAGCCGCCCGCAAACCCAATCTCACTGGTGGCAGCATTGTTGATCGTAAGCTGCCAGCACGAGGATGTTCCGGTGCCATCGGCCTTGCCGATTATTCCCTGATAGGCGCCTGTACTTCCCGCCCAATTGATCCAGGCGGCCAGGCTGAACTGCCCTGTGTCCTCGGACGGGTTCCATGTCCCGGCACGGACGTAGTTGCCTGACGTGCCTGGAAATAACAAAGCGGTGCCGAAGCCCGGTTTGCTCTGCACCCAGTTGACAGTGCCGTCAATCGTGGCGTTATGCTCGTTTCCGGAAGCATCTTTCACGATGGTGCCACTGCCTTCGTCCATTGGGTAGTATGCAGCCATGTCGGCAACAGTATTTTTGGCCAGGATCAACACAGCGGAAATTAAAGTTAGATAAATCAATTTCTTACACATAATTTTCCTCCATTAAACATTAGTATTAGAATCATCAGGAACCAGTGGAATTTCTGCATTATAAATAAACAAATTTCCACCTATTTTTTATTCTTCCGATTTTCATACCGCCAGTGAAAAACTGGTGGATAAAAACATCCGCCAAGGGCGGACAGACAAAGCCTGAAATCGGTAATGCAACCAGTTTTAATTGTTGGTTATTTACTTATCGATCACCTGCGACAAATCTAACCTGTCCTTCGGATAAGGCGATGTTATAGATACGAAAATCATCCAATGAGCCATCGAAGTATGGATCATCGGTATATTGTGACCTGCCGAGCCAGTTCTGTGTGGTCTCGCCCATGTCCGCAGGTGTCACCTGTGTTGAGGCGTTTGCAACAAGCTGTGCGTTAAGGTAAAGTGCCATACTCATACTCGTGCCGTCAATGGTAACAACCACATGGTGCCAGCCTGACAACAGTTCGTCCGGCGCGCTCAACTGAGACTCTGCTCCATTGCCGCCGGTTGTGATGGCAAATCGCATTATTGAGCCGTTACTCGGAGTTAGGAACATGTTGACGGTTGTGCCGGTACCGATATCGAAGATTCGTTGCCAGTCGTCGCCTTCACCCGACCAATTTACCCACGTGGCAATAGTGCAATCGGTCAGCGTACTTACGGTCGAACCGATAGGCAGCTCGACATAATCGTCTTCGCCATCTAACGTCAAAGCCATCCCATAGCCGGGTAATCCTTGTTCATATACCGGATCGCCATAAGCAGTGCCGTTAAGATTATTGCCGGAGCTGTCTTGCACGTTATTTTCCATCGTGTATTGTACCATAAGGTTGTCCGTTCCCGGATCTTCCGGCTGAACCACCGGCGGAGCAATTCGATACAGCGTGAAGTCGTCCAGGAAAATCATTCCTGAACCGCTGCCCTCGATACCGATGCTCAGGGTTGAGACATTGCTCAGATTCATACCCGTAAGGTCGATATTCCACTGTTTCCACAGGGGTACAGATAAATCGCCGTCGAACGTTAGTTTGGTATTGCCGATCCTGGCATACAACCGGTCGTTAGCAGCGTTGGCCAGGTCGCCTCGAATCCATAATACCAGTGTCTGAGGCGAACCTGTGGACCAGTTCCCGCCGATTGGAAGGTCACTTGTGCTCACGGTAACTTCTGATGAGCCTGAGCTTGTATTGTCGTAGAAAAGCGGCACCGATTGATTTCCGCCGTGAACGATACCGGTTTCAAGGGAGGAGCCCTCAAAATAGCCTATCTGTGAGCCGCCCTTTGACGAATTGGCGATTCCGTCCACCCATATTTCATATACCAGGCGGCTACCTTCCTTCCCGGTTTCAATGTCGTTGTAGGACTCGAAATCATCGACTACAAGATATTCCTGCGTGGAAAAGCTCCAGATATCGCCCTGCCAGATCGACGGTGTCTCGGCGTTGTTGACCTCGTCAATCCGCCAGTAGTAGGTGTTGCTTAAATCGAGCGCAGGGCTGTAATTTGCCTGGCTTGTCGTGACCAAAAAAGCGGCACTATCTATCACCGCCTGCCGGTCGGTGCTCAGATAAATGCTGTGTTCGGCAGCTTCTCTTCCCGCCCTCCAGGCGAGGCTCGAAACTACAGCAACATCTGTTTTCTCGAATTCCGGGCTGGGCTCTCTTGCAAAGACCGGTATTGTCATGAACCGCACTTCGCTCAGACCGTACTTGTTAAACATGCCGGCGCCGCCGACCCAGTTGTTGTTGGCGGTGACTTTGACATATTTAACCTCCACATTGTCGAAAGGTACTGTCGTATTAGCCGCATAATCTGCAGCACCGGGCGCCTGAGTCAATTCGGAAATATTTGCCTGCGACCACGTGATACCGTCTGCAGAGTGCTCTATCGTCACCTCTTTAATTCCGTATAATGAAAGAATTGAATTACCGTTGTAGTTCCATATCAGCATCTCATGCAGCTTACAGGGCTTGTCGAACTCGTACTGTATCCAGGCCGAACCCGGGTCACCGGCAGAGCTGAGCCACATATCAGCCGAATTGATTGAGTGCAGGTCATTTTCATCCAGTCCCGAGCCGTCGATGGTTTTTTCCGGCCCCTGGTTTTCCGCATGACTGGAGGCGGTTGCGGTGATATTTTCTCCGTCAAGGGGAATCGCATAGGGCTCGACTGTAAAGCTCCAGATATCACCCTTTGTCGGATTAGCAGGATTTACACTATTGACTTCGTCGACACGCCAATAGTAGGTTTGATCATAAACCAATCCTGTGGGTGTAAAAGCAGTCTCGCCCTGTCCCTGGCTGAGTAAGACTTCACGAGTATCAGCGCGGCTCGCGTAATTGACATTATCAAAGTCTGTTCCGAAATAGACATCATGCGAGACAGCGTCTTTGCCGGCTATCCAGCTTAAGGTCGTGTCGCGGTGCACGTCGGTCGCGGTATCCGGTGGATTGGGATTCTTACTCCAGTAAAGGTTGGCGAACGCCCCTTGCATGACCTTCCCCACCTCCGCCGCGCTCAACGCCGTGTCGAAGATGTAGACCTCATCGACGGTCCCATTGAAAGGAGCATCGGCTTCGGCGCTTTGAAAATTCAAGGCCCCGATGACAATGGCTGCCCCCGTGCCGGTGCCCAGAGCTATGGCAGAAGTACCGACGTAGGCACCATTGATGTACATTGTCGCGGTAGTTCCATCATGCGTGAAGGCCACGTGTTGCCACTCGCCGACCGGCGGCGCCGGTGCCGGATAGACCGGGGCGCCGCCACCGAAGCCGAAGCCGATCTCGTTGGTCGAGTTGCTCATCGTAAGCTGCCAACGGATCGCCACGAAGACACCGTCGCACTTGGTGACTATTCCCTGGAAGGTACTGGTGGAGTTGGCGCCCGCCCACTTTATCCAGGCGGACACGCTAACCTGCCCGGTGCTTTCGGATGGGTCCCATGTTCCGGCACGCACGCAATTGGCCGAGGCGGCGTCGCCTGGGAAGTCCAGAGCGGTGCCGAAGTCCGGTTTGCTCTGCACCCAGTTGACAGTGCCGACAATCGTGGCGTCATGCCCGCTTCCGGAAGCATCTATCACGACGGTGCCACTGCCTTCGTCCATAGGGTAGTAGGCGACTATCTCGGCCGTAGTATTTTCGGCCAGGATCAACACAGCGGAAATTAAAGTTAGATAAATCAATTTCTTACACATAATTGTCCTCCTTTAAACATTAGTATTAGAATCATCAGGAACCAGTGGAATTTCTGCATTATAAATAAACAAATTTCCACCTGTTTTTTATAATTGGGTTGACTCTACCTCCATTCTTTAAAAAATCCCTACCTAATGAAAAACAGAAACGCTAATTCCGAAGTTTACAACTCCGGCGGTCTGACTTTCAGGGACCTTAAAGATTAATGATGTTTTTTTCGCCTGCCTGAGAATGTTTGACTCTGGATGCTTACCTTTGCAGGCATAGCTAACCATCAGTTACTTATACCAGATAAAGCGCCTTATTGTCAAGATAAAAAGTAGATGTATAGTTGCCGCGTTGAGTTTTAGACGTGGATATAAGTATATAACGACTTGCACGAATAAGTTCGACTTTGGCGGGGGAGATTAATACAACCTTATGAAAAGCAGTGGGGAGCGGGAAAATTTTTGGGTAGTGGAAAAGCTGTTGTATTTTCGTAAGCTTTTCTGACGGCGTGGATTAGCTTATTTCCGCAACAGTCCTATAACAAAATTTTGATATTATTGATAAAAGTTTGGACTAAATTCTTGACAAAGTGGTAAAAAGTGGTAAAATTCCCCACATTGTATAAGTTAAGTGGGACGAATGCCATGCTTTTATTAACAGGTGAATACCAGCACGTTGTGGATAACAAGAGCAGGGTTCTCATCTCAAACAAGCTGAGAAGCCAAATTGACGTCGATGTGCACGGCAGCAGTTTCTATCTTGTTCTTGGGGCCAACGGCATTCTCTGTTTATATCCGGAGAAATATTTCGAGCAAATCGCCCTTGCGGTGGCGCCTGGCGCAACCGCTCCCGACGAGACTGTGGCGTTCGAGCGAATCAGCTTCGCATTGGCCAGCAAGGTTGAATTGGATAACCAGGGCCGGTTGCTTTTGAACGATAGTTTGCGGAAAAGAGCCGGACTGAAAGATCAAATTACGTTAATAGGTGTTAGAGACCATATTGAATTGTGGAACAGCGAAAGCTGGGAGCAATATCTCTCGGACAATATGGCTCAATATCAGAAACAGATGTCGCAGGCAAGGCAGGTTGTCCTGCAGAAAAAGAACGAAGAACTTTAACCGTAGGAATGGAGGCATAATGATAGGAATGGATTCGGACCATTGTCGTGTTGTTGCCGAAAGCCTCAGAGGTCAAAGGGAAGTTGACGATCAGACCTTCGCCTCGCTTGCTGTTCTCAGCGAGCGTCTCGAACGGCTGAAAAAACTCGACGAGGCTTTTGTCGGCGTAACATTTTCGTCCGATGTTAAGCAGCTACAGAGCCACAGGAGAACGGCCCCGGTCGTTTAACAGGGCAATGGATTAACATGATGTATCGCGGTTGGGTGAGCAAATGCAGTTCGCCGGAATTGGATATCAGACCTTGACTTTTGGTATGAAAAAGTGAATGGTTCAATTATTGAGCATATTCCGGTTCTTGCCGAGACATTGGTCGAACAGATAAACTTACCGACGGATGCGGTGATGGTCGATGCGACCATTGGACACGGAGGTCATAGTTTTCTGTTCGGTAAAAAATTGAGCAAAAGGGGGACTATAGTCGGTTTTGACCTTGATAAAGATGCTTTGAGAAAGGCCGGGACCAGATTAGAAGGGCTTTCCTGCGGGAAAATTTTAGTTCATTCGAATTTTTCGTATATCAGCGAGTGCCTCGGCAGACAGGAAATAGAAAAAGTCGATTTTATATTGGCGGATTTGGGTCTTTGCTCGGCTCAGGTGGCCGATGAGAAATTTGGCCTGAGTTTCAACACAAATATGCTGCTCGATATGAGAATTGACAAAAGATTAAAGAGCACTGCTGCCGATATAGTCAATAGAGAAAACGAAAAAGATTTAGCTGATTTGATTTTTAAATTTGGGCAGGATCGGGCATCGCGGCGAATTGCGCGATTCATCGTGCATGAACGTAGAAAAGAACGGATTGCCACGACCGGTCAACTGGCTGAGATAGTATGCAGGGCACTGGGAAAAACGGGGCGAAATCGGAAAAGCAGAATACATCCGGCGACAAGGACTTTTCAGGCGTTGAGAATCGCCGTAAATAACGAGCTTGACAATTTACAAAAGTTGTTGAATTCGGCTCCGGCCCTGCTGAAAAAACACGGCAAAATCGCCGTTATCAGCTATCACAGCCTGGAAGACAGACTGGTTAAGAATAATTTTAAGCTGAATGCAGAGGCCGGTTTTTACAGGATCATCACGAAGAAACCAATATCGCCGAGCCGGGGAGAAATCGCCGAAAACAGGCGGGCAAGAAGTGCGAAATTAAGGATTGCTGAAAAACAATAACCGGATTGAGTTAGAAAATTGGAGTTGTATTATGACTTCGGATGCCAAGATTGGATTGCTGTTGGGTTTGGTCTTCATATTTATCATAGCTTTTGTTATTAACGGTCTGCCGCGTTTCCGCAGTGCGGTTGCCAATAACGAGAAGGCCGGTAATATTGTCGATCCGCAAAGCGATTCACAAGCCATCGGCCAGAGGGAACGCAGAGCACAGGACATGTTCGAATGGCAGGAGCAGCTTGCAGCCGAACCGGCCGGAGATTTCCAGACAGTCACACAGGAGCTGATAAATACCCAAAATGCAGGATTCGGACCCGTGGAGGAATCCAGATCGGTTACCGAGGTTGCCCAGAATAATGTAAATCAGGACAGCATCCGCTACACGATGTCTTTGACACCAAATGCATCTGTAACTGAAGATACTGCGACTAAAGAGTCGGCATATATGCCGGAAGCGGTTGTTCCGGCGGAAAATACCCGGCAAAGACCGGAACCTGTCAGGCCGGCTTCGCCCAAATCCTATGTTGTTCAGGATGGCGACGGAAATTTGTCTAATATCGCAAAGAAGTGTTATGGCAAAGTCGAGGGCAACAGATTAGTTAACGTCAACCGGATATTCGAGGCCAATCGCGGCGTATTGAGGTCCGCTGATGAAATTTACGTCGGCCAGAAGCTTGTCATCCCACCGCTGCCGGTTTCGACACAGAGAGGTACTAAAAATCGTAGTGTATTTTCCAATCAGCTTTTTGAAAGAGTTAATTCCGTAGGCGGCAGGACTGAGCCGGTGAAATGGTATGTCGTGAAGGACAATGACAGTCTCTGGACAATAGCCGCCGAGCAATTAGGCAACGGCAGCCGGTACAAGGAAATAAGCAAACTGAACGCCAATATAATAGTCGATGAAGACAGAGTCGATCCGGGCATGCGTCTGCAACTGCCGGCCCGATAAAGTGCTCGGCGAGAAAATCCCGTGTAGTTTTCGGTCCTGAACCGAGACCGCGACATAATCCATATCGTAATGTATATGTTTGTGATGTCACAATTTCGTTTTGTTTTCGCTGTACTTTGTATTACGGCGATTTTAATTTTTGCTGTTTACCTTCGTGACGCCAGTAACCGCATCACCTATGAGCTTTGCAGGTACAGGGCGGATGTTAGCCAATTAAAACAGGAACTCGGCGCCAAGCAGTTGCAACTGGAAAGTCTCATTAATCCGGCTGCAATTTCGCAGCGCCTTAATGAATTCAATAGTGATATTTAAAAGTTGAAAAGCGCTCGAATCACCATCTTCTTCTTCGTACTTCTTATCGTCTTGTTTCTCTCACTGGCCGCGCGGTGTTTTTATCTGCAGTATTTCAGGAACGAGCATTATTCCGAATTATGTCTGAATCAGCAGAGGTCCTTACAGCTATGGCAGCCTCAACGCGGCGTAATTCTTGATTGCCGAGGCAGGGTGCTGGCGGCAAGTAACAGGATACAGAACATTTTTGCCGAGCCGCGCGCCATCGAGGACGTAAAGGAGACATCCAGCGAGCTTGCCCCGGTTTTGGATATAGGTGCGCATGAAATCTGCCGTCAGATTCTGGAAGGTAAGAATCCCGGCTTTGTTAGAATTAAACGGGATGCGGATGTTTTGCAGTGCAGTGCCGCCGTCAGGATTAAAGGTATTGGGGCTCAAACGGACTGGCAGAGAAGCTATCCCACGGGGTATCTTTTCGGGAACATTATTGGTTTTACCAGCCGTGACAACCGCGGCCTGGAAGGCATTGAGCTTAAATACGATAAGGAGCTGAGCGGTTCCGGCGTTCAGAATGTTTTTTATGCCGACGTTCGTCGCCGTCCTATATGCCTGAAAGAGCAAAACGGCACTTTGGCCGACGGTGTGGGAATCATCCTTACATTCGATGCAACTATCCAGCAGATTGTTAGAGATGAGCTTCTCAAACAATACAGGGATTTCGAAGCCGAGTCCGCGGTGGCGATTGTCGCCGAGCCGAAGACGGGGGCGATTTTAGGCATGGTCTCGATTCCCGACTTCGATCCGGGCGATCTTGAATCGACGGATCCCAACAGCCGCCGCAACAGGTTGATAACCGACCAGTTCGAGCCGGGCAGTATGATAAAGCCGATTATCGTCGCCATTGCCGTCGATAACGGCACAATTCGGAAAGATGAAAAGATATTTTGCGAAAACGGTAATTATTCAGGCAAAGGATTTGGGCGGGTCAACGAATATCGCAATCATCGATTCGGCGATTTGAACATCAGGGAGGTCCTGATAAAGTCCAGCAATATCGGGATGGCCAAGATCGGGCAAAAAATGGGACAGAAAAAACTTTATGACGGGCTTAAACTTTTCGGATTCGGCGAGAAGGTCGGAGTCGAGCTGCCCGGCGAGGTCGAAGGTCTGCTGCGGCCCACAAGCCAGTGGAGCAGCTACAGTGTCACCCGAATACCGTACGGCTATGAGCTTAACGTTACTGCAATGCAGATGCTTCAGGCGTATTGTATCCTGGCCAACGGCGGTCGCATGGTTCGTCCTTATCTGGTCAAAGCGATTGTGGATAATAACGGCGAGATTGTTCAAATCAAACGGCCCGTGCCGCCGGTCGGCTATATCATCAAGCGCGAAGTTGCCGAATGGATTGTGCAGGATTGCCTGGTCGGAGTGGTCAACGAAAGAAGCAACGGGGGGACAGGCTGGAGGGCGAAGCTGGACAAGTGGCAGGTCTTCGGCAAGACCGGGACCGCTAATATCGCCCGGGTCGGCCAAAAAGGTTACGAAGATAATTCCAATATTGCATCGTTTGTCGCCGGTGCGCCGGTGGAAGACCCGGAGATTGTTGTTTTGGTTTCCATTCGCCGGCCGAACGGCGGATTGGGTAAAGGTGACAGCGGCGGGTCCGTCGCCTCACCGGTCGTCGGAAGGATCATCGAAAAGGCCCTAACTTACCTCGAGAATAGATAGAAAACAAAATTCGTTCATGTCATTTACAAGGTTCATACCGTTGGTAAAACCAACGGCTAATTATCCGGCAAGCCTAGAACTTCCGGATTAATCGGCAGTTTGATATCGTCTTCCGTTCCCGGTTTGCCGTCCGGATCGTGATTGAAAAAAATCTTTTTTCAAAAGCTATATATTGGTTTTCAATCGGGCTTCCATTTTAGGAACTCAACGTCTCTTGCTTTGACGAATTCCACATGCAAATCGACAAAAGCGACGTTGCAGCCTTCGCCCTGATGGTTGTCGGTGGTCAGGATTTCCGGCCCGCCGACCTGATTCCAGCCGGGATGGGTCTCGAACAGCAGGACGATATCTCCCTGTGTGGAGGTCCCCAGTTTGGCTATGTTCTCGTTGAGGGCATAATTGCAGGGGCCTTCGAATGCTCCCTTGCAAATAAATGATATTGGTTCGACTTCGCAATTTTCAATCAGTAAATCACACCATCTTTCCGGCGTTGGATACCGGCCATAATCATTCGCATAAAATATCATAGCCTTTGAGAGGCCGGACAAATTTGTCTGGCATACTTCCCTGAAGGCAAGTTGTCTTACCCTGGCCAGTGCCGGCATAAGAATCCCCATTAACAGCGCTACGAACGGCAATGCAACAACGGGCGCGATGATTCCGGTAATCGCCATGCCGGTGCCTTTTAATCTGCCGGCACTGTTATTGATTTTGACCAGACCGACAATTCCCAGAATAATCGCCGGGAGGGCGGTAATCATGCAGGTAAAAATGCTCAAAATCGCACAAACAAGTGCAGCAACTGCAAGGCCGCTTGTTTTGGGTGTTATTGGTGCGGTGGTTGCCCCAGACGGAGTTAGAACAGCCCCGCAGGCATTGCAGGATTGAGCGTTATCGGGATTTTGCGTTCCGCATTTCGGACAGTACATTCGTATTCTCCTTTAAATCTGTTGTATGATTTGCATAGTTTTTTCAATAATCTTTGAAATTACTCATCCATTGTGGCCAGTCGGTAGGCTTAACTCCGCCGGCAAGGGTCTGGGCATTGGCTCTATTGAAACCTTTATGCCAGTTGAGTGTCCACAATTCTTTAAGCCCGACTTTTCTGACACTAAAATCCAGAAAAGTGCAATTGATGCCTTCATTGTGGCGATTAATGCAAAAACGGTTCATTGAATTTTCATCAATATGTATTTGGTGGTCATAATATTCGGGAGGTGTGTCATCATCATCCGGCCACCCGCACCAGAAATAGCAATCCAAAAACATTGGGACATCGGAGGCGTTTGCGACATTTGGTGTCCCCCAGAATCTTTTAGCCGGTTTGTAAAGGGGATCTTCGCCGGGTACATAAATATAGCCGTTTACACCATAGCTGCCGTAATAACCTTCTGTTCTCCCATCTGAGGCTGGAATCTTTCCCCATGCTGTTGTAGTGTTGCCCCAGTAATCCACTCCTGGTGTCATATCGGGATTTGCAATTTTTGTAGCAACCGGGCAAAGCAGTATTTCTTCAGAGCTAACATAATAATCAAGCATCGCATCCATCCAAAGACCTCGATTGCCGTAACGCGTGTTGAACTTGCCATCATTATCTTGTGTGTATAGAAGGAAGATATTACCCCATTGTTTAAGGTTGGCCTGGCATAGGACTGTCTTTGCCTGCATCTTGACGCGGTTTAGTGCCGGCATGAGAAGTACCATCATCAAGGCAAAAGAGAAAACAGGGGTAATAATCCCTGCAATAGCGAGACCTTTACCGGTTATCTTGCCGCCAGATTTCTCGATTTTGACCAAGGCTATAATCCCAAGAATTATGGCGGGGATACCTGTCAGGATACCGAGTAAGAAACTCATCAGACCGAGAACGAGAGCAGCGATTGCCATGCCGCTCGTTTTGACGGTAATTTGTCCTGTGGCTGTCGGGGACGGAGTTAGTATCGCACCGCAGGCATTGCAGGATTGAGCGTTATCGGGATTTTGCGTTCCGCATTTAGGACAGTACATAGATAATTTCCTTTCGATTCAAGAATTATCTAACAGTTTTATTTGCACGACTTGTTCACAGGGATGTTAATTTGTCACCTGATTGTTTGCAAGAAATTTTCAGAATAATTTATATCTCAGGGTACCGGATTTATAGACCCTGAGCGGAATATATATCTTTGCCGATATAACCTTCTTCGATGCAGTACTGAATGATGTCACGTGCGAGCGGGGCGGCGTCACTTGAGCCGTGCTGGCCGCCTTCGATGACAACGGCGAAGGCGAGCTTTCTGTCGGTGCGGTTCGGCCCTGAGCTCACCGCCGAAGGGCTGTCCTCGGCGAAGCCGGCGAACCATGCGTGTTCCGGTTTCTCCGTTGAGCCTGTCTTGCCGTATATCCTGACGTCCTGCTCGGTGAATGTATGGATAACCGGGCCGAATTGCCTGTTTGCCGTTCCATGTGTTTCGTTAACAACGGCCCACATCCCGCCGAAAATGACGTCGAGAGTCTCGTTGGAGATGTCGATTGAATATTCCTGTGTATGTTGCAATTCCTTGAACAGCCTTGGGTATTTAAAGATACCCCGTCTTGCTATTGTGGCCATGGAGTTAGCTACCTGCAGCGGTGTTGCTCGAAGGTTGTGCTGCCCGATACCGAAATACTTTCTATGGCTCTCAAGCAGTGGCGGCATCTGCTCCAGGGTTAGATTGTTGTCTCTCGGCGTCCTGCTTGAAATCACTCCGGGTGATTGCCGCATTGTCCGGCTACGACGGGTGGCAGCGACCGAATTTAATGAGGTCGATGGTCCATCCACTTCGCTTTGCTCAGTGGCTGCCACCCTACCGCTGTCCGCTATCCCCTGACCGCTGAAAATATCTGGTGGTGACAATAGATTCTGACCATAACCGAACTCGTAGAGCCAGTATTGCAAAATCTTTGAGTCTATACTGTCCGCGAGGCGGGAGAAATAAATATTACAACTGCCTTTGATTGCATTTCTTGCATTATTATTGCCGGCCCATAGAATATCATGGCCGCTATTACTTCGTTTCCAAATCAAGCATCTGGGCCAGCCGGGTGGCGGTGCGTGGGCCGGACAGGAGATAGTTTTTTCTGGAGTAATCATATTTGTTTCCAGGCCGGCGATAAGTATTAGCGGCTTAACAACCGAACCGGGAGGATAATGAGCGTTTATTGCCCGGTTAATTAAAGGTTTATTCGGATCATTTGGTTCTGATAATTTTGATAATTTATTAAAATCGTAACGGGCGCGGTTCAAATCATAAACCGGTAGTGACACCAATGCGAGAATATCACCGGTCTCGACGTCAAGAACTACGGCTGCCATACCCGGACCGATGTTGGGGTCGTGCGGATAGTCTGCCAAGCGCTGCTCGATTCTCTTCTGCAGCTCGATGTCCAGCGTCAGCACGACATCCTGTCCTGGCCTGTATTCGGTATGGCTTACAAGCTGTTTGTCGATGTCGATGAACTTTTCGCCGCGTCTGCCTCGAAGGATTGCTTCACAAACATATTCGACGCCGTCCTCTCTTCCGCAGACTTCGCCGGGGAGATAGCGCATTAATCTATCGTCCTCGAAAATGGCAGTATCTTTAGGCTGCGATGCCTCCCCAACCCAGCCGATTGTCTGGGCGGCAACTGCCCCGTAGGGATAATACCTTTGCGCTCTCGGAAGAATCTCGATACCTTCGACATTCAGGAATTCCAACTGGGCGGCAAAGATGTCATCTTCGGTTTCTAACTCAAGTAAAGGATAGCTTTGATACATTTCTGCGATATCACCTTTTTTATATATAAGCAAAAGCCTGTCGTTGGGATCGGGGACGGCCTGTTCGAATTCCTGGTCGGGATAATTCCACTTCCACGTACAATATGCCCGTACATTCCAGATGTTATCGTTGATTTGTCGTATCTTGTTGTCTATTTCGTTCGGTTCGAGTCCGAAGTGCACGCATTTGTTAATGATGAGTTTTATATCTTCGATCTTGTTGTGAATCTCTTCCCGTGTTTTGTCGATTGCTTTTTGCGGATCGTCTTTTTTCGCAGCAAGCATAAGCATGCACTTTTGGATACGCTCGTCCCAATATTGGCTCAGGCTGTAATCGATATTCAGCCAGAACCGCGGCTCGTCAAGGGCCAGTTCTCGTCCTTTTCTATCGAGTATTTTGCCCCTGAGGGTATTAAGCTGCCGGGTCAGACCTCTTTGGCGTTTGAGCTCGGTGATATCGTTCTGGACTTGTGAGCCGGCCAGCAGTTGCATTTGTGCAAGTCTGGCCAGTGATACTAACAGCAGCAGCGAGCTGAAAACGATGAAGATTTTAATACGTTTATTGAACATCTTTATGCATAGGCAAATGTTTAAATATGTTTATGCGTTGCGTCCTGAAAAGATAGATTTATTATATTGTTCTGTTTCTTCGGAAGCGATTTGTTTTTATTCTCATCCACCATGCCGATGGTATAAAAAGAAACGGCCCCGCAATGCCGGAGATAAGAGATATTTTTAACATACTACCGAAAAAGCCCGGCAATGGCGGCTCACCTCTGATCAAGTTCAGTAAGTTGACCAGGATGTCGGTAAGAATTCCTGTGACAAATATAGCAAGTGCCTGATAATGCATTTTTCTTATAGCAAGCACTCGATGCAGATACGCTAACAGAGTCCCAAGAAGGCCGAAGCTTATAGTTTGAGGACCCATTATAGGCCCGATTAAATCTGCGGCGAATCCTATCACAAAAGAGCTTACGATTGCCTCGGATGTGTTGCAGTAAACAGCAAAGAAAACAAGAAGTAACAGCAGCAAATCGGGTTTATAATTAAAATTGGCCAGAAATCCGGCCTGCAGAACTGTGGCGAATAGAACTAATACTGCAAACCGGAACCATCGCATTTATATCTCCTCGGTAAGAGACGGGTACTCTCAAGGATTCATTATGATAACGGTTACGTCCTGAATTTGTGCAATGTCGCAAGCCGGCTGGACGGTGATATCCCAGACAGACGGTTCCGTGTCATCTCTTTTGCATTGGGTCACAATTCCTGCAATCATCGGAACATCCAGAATTCCCGGCGCCTTTTGCACGCGAACCTTATCGCCTGGTTTAATCGATTTTGTTGCCGATATTTTTGGAGTTATCGTGGCGGAATTATTGCCGATACCCTGCATGAATCTGGGAAAATTCGGTTCACCAATTGTTACGGCGACGCTGGATGTTTTATCGCTAAGTAGTTTGACACGGGCGGTGCCGGAATCGACGTCTGATATTTTTCCGATTATGCAAAAATCTGCCATTACGAATTGATCGGCTTTCAGGCCGTCGGTTTGGCCGCGATTAATGATAAGCTCGCCTTCTGAATCGTTAAGCTTTTTTGTCATAATGTCCGCTATCGTTAGGTTGCTATTTGTGAGCGGGAATCTGTTACGTATCCCGGAAAGCTTGTTGATTCTTTCATACGCCTGTATGAGTTGCTGTTCTAAAAGGTCAATTTCATTTCCGTATTGAACCTCACTGCGGCTGAGCCGGCCGATAAAAGGCTCTTGTTGAGACGTTGCCAGGGAGATATTATTGCCGAGACTTATGGGCCAGCGAAATACACGCGTGAAAGTGAACCGGAATTTATTTGTGATGCTCTGGGGTGCCATCAGCAGAATTAATCCGACCAACATGCACCATGTAAACAGCATCCGTCTGGAGAGGGAATTCAGAATAGATTTGCGGTTTTGATGAGTCCTGTATGTCGTTTGCTTCCATGCCATTATCGTACTACGTATATCATCATGCGTATTGTATGAAATAAGGTACAATGTACATTACGCATCGTGAATCATTCCCATCCGTATTCACTGTGGTCCATCGTATCTTTCCACAACTCCAGATTTTCCAGATAGACGCTTGTGCCCCTTGCCACGCAGCTTAGCGGATCTTCGACCGCTTCGACTTTGAGTCCTGTGGCGTTTGCCAGAACTGTATCCATTCCCCGCAGCAGCGAGCCGCCGCCGCAGATGTGGATTCCGTTGTCGATTAAATCCGCGGCAAGTTCCGGTTCGGCCTTTTCCAGAGTCATTGTAACGGAATCTATGATTGTCGCTATCGGATCACGAAGGGCCTCGCGGATTTCCTCGCTTGTGATTACAATTTTTCTCGGTAGGCCGGAGATGGTGTCCCTGCCTGCGATTTCCATTGTCAGCTCTTCTTCCAGCGGAGCGGCCGAACCGACCTGTATCTTGACCTTTTCCGCCCTTGCCTCGCCGATGAGCAGGTTATAGGTTTTTTTGAGGTGATTGATTACGGCTTCGTCCATATCGTCGCCGCCGATGCGGATTGATTCGGCGGTGGCTATATCGGCCAGAGACATAATGGCCACTTCGGTGGTGCCGCCTCCGATATCGACTACCATTGAGGCGGTAGGTTCTGTAATGGGCAATCCGGCTCCGATTCCCGCGGCCATAGGCTCATCGACGAGATAGACCTTGCGGGCACCGGCGCGCTCGGCACTGTCGATAACCGCCCTTCGTTCGACGGCAGTGATTCCGCTGGGTACGGCGATAACGACGCGTGGCCGGACAAGGCCACCCCGGCCGTGTACCTTGCGGATGAAATAGCCCAACATTGCTTCGGTTATTTCGAAATCGCTGATGACGCCGTCCTTTAAGGGTCTAATTGCGCTAATCGAGCCGGGTGTTTTACCAAGCATTTCACGGGCAACCAGGCCGACTGCCTGGCCATCGTTCAGAACAATATTGGTTCCTTTGCGGACGGCAACTACGGAGGGTTCATTGAGGACGATACCTTTGTCACGAACACATACCAGGGTAGAGCAGGTACCCAGGTCGATACCCATGTCCATACTGAACCAACCCAGGACTGAGTCCAGTATCACATTAGACTCCTTTCTTTAGCAAACTCGGTGCAAAAAGGGGATTAAATCTTTTTTGAATGAGAATAATCCTTTATTTGAAGTATTCTTCCTTAAAAAATCTTCATTTGTCAGGTAAGTTCACCGAAATACTGTTTCCGCAATACTATATGCCTAATCTCCAATTTGCTCAACTGACAATTTCCGTTAGGTTATCCTTATATACTTTTAGAGAGCGGTATTGTCAATAAAGATTTTATGATGCAATTTTGAAGATTGTATCATATCGCGTATAACACAGATAAGCAACCATAGCCGCCGTGGCCAGGACAACAAAGAATGCTATGGCCAGCAGGGCAGTATAAAGATTATCCGGTGCTGAAAATTTCCCACCCGGAGTCTGTGCAATAGGACTCATTCGTTGACCTCACAAAAATCTTTATAAATTAGTACTAACGACATCACCGACTTTCGGTGTTTCCTGCATAAGCTTTATAGTGCCGACCGCTTTTTCAGGATCGACATCGAAAATGACGATATCACAAATGAATTTGTCACCGCGTGTGGTGTGAAAAACCATATTTTCCCTTACGCCGTTTGCGGACCCGATCGATATTTCCGCCCATGAATTCTCCATTTTAACGTTACTTACGGTCCCTTTTAAGCCGATGTCTGTGGCCGGGGGGGCCAACTGAGCCTTATCGGCTATCTGTGTAACGGGAGTCGGCACAGTGACCGTTTTGCCGTATTGCTGTAGTAACTTATCCAGCTTGCTCTGTAATGCGGTATTTTCCTCGCGCAGACGCCTTGATTCTTTTTCCAACTGGTCTATTAAAGCCATTTTCTCTATAAGAGAGGTGGTTCTTTCTTCAAGCTCTTTGAGGTTTTGGATTCTCTCGGCATCTATCTGATTTCTATCGTTTAGCGCGTCTTTGGCTAACTTGACCTGCATCTCGGTAGTTTTTGAGAAATCCATGGCTATGGCCTGCCAGTTATCCGCTCTCTGGAGGGCATCTTCTCTTCTGGTTTGAGCATCAGTCAGGTCGGTTCGTAGTTTGTTTATATCCGCCTGTAGCGATTTAATTGTATTGCCAAGCTCTGCCTCACGCTCTTGTGCCTGTTTAATCGTTTTATTTAAATTATCCTCTGCGGCGGTTTTGGTCTGTCTTAGGGAATTTATTTGATTCTTTTGACTGTCGAATTGCTCTTTGTAGTTGTCGGCGCTTCCTACGTATGTAACGACTATACCACAGAGTAAGATAGTCGATATGGTCAGCAGAACTATTAGGATCTTAGTAAGCGTGCTCAAAACAAGCTCCTTTCAATAGATTTGTCTCTTTTTTCGGTACACCCGTTACCTCAAGACAGGGAATTCCGGCAACATATAATGCCTCAGGAGAGGCTACTTCCACGTCCGCGCTAATCGTCATAAAAGATCGACTTTTTTTGACGCAGGCTCAGGAAATAAAGATCCACACCCTGTTATTTATGCGTACTCTATAATTTTACGCTTAAAACTCGGAAAGGTCAAGTTCTTTTTTGTAAATACCCCAAATTAAAGTCGAGGGCGGTTATGAGTAATAAAAGCTCCGATAAAATAGTGTTTTTCAGGGATAGTTTATCTCGTGGAGCTTTGAAAAACGGCTTTTGCTGCGGCAAGGCGGACAAATTTTGACTCATTTTTCATCATATCCGGAAGGTATTTCGTCAGGCTCGGCGTGCCGATTTGACCTATTGCCATTGCCGTCATTAAATAAACTCGCCCGCGGGACTGTTGATCCATTTGATTTGTGAGATTTTTCCGGAAGACATCAAGAACTTCAGGCTCACCGATCTTATTGTTTAGCTTTCCGAGTTGTTCGGCGGCGGCAAGGCGGACTTCCAGCACATCGTCATCCAGCATGGTAATTAAAGCATCTTCGGCCTTTTTTGTCCCTAAAGTGCCCATAGCCCTTATTCCGATGACCCTGACGTCGGCATAAGCGCTTAAAAGCATCGCCCACAGCTTGGGATATATTGACTCGTCACCGAGCATTGCTATTGCTTCGGCTGTTTGGTACACCACTCTGTCGTCCGACTTCGTGTCCTGCAGCGCCCAATATAGCAGCTTGAGCGAGCCTCTGTCACCGCTCTTTCCCAATAACATCGCCGCATTGGCTCTGACGGTTTGGTTTGTGTCGGTTATAGATTTATGAAGAACTTCGATATATCCGGGATAACCGAGCCTGGTCATTGCATAGGAGGCGGCGATAATGACGTTGTTGTCCGGGTCTTTCAGTGATCGGTTGATCAGGTTTTTGGCAGGGGAATATTCCATGTCACCGATGGCCAGCGTGGCTGCGAACCTGACCGGCATGGAGACATCCTGAAGTAATTGCTGGACACGCGGCATAAAGTTTAGCTGCCGGGTGGTGGCGACCACTTCAATGGCATTGACTCTGACTAAAGGATCACTGTCGGCCAAGGCCTGGCCGATGATTTGGATTGCCTCGGATTGCGTGTTTGTCATTGCGGTAATATCGCGGCCCTGCAGACCTTTTTTGGATTGCTCGCAGCTAAAGTTAAATAATGCAGGAAAGATTACGATAGAGACCAGAATAATGGCGGGGAATATTTTTTTAAACTTTCGTGTTTGAGTATGTATGAGCTGGTTTAACATTTTGCCGCTCCGATATAATATTATTCTATTTTCTGAATCGGACAAATCTGGTTATAAGCGATAATATTATCAAGGAAAAAACGCAGAATTCACAACAAAAATCAAGCCACTGGCCGTATTTGCTGAAAAAAGACGTCCGCGTGTCTATCGGGATTGTATCGATAAACCATCCCGAGACTCCCGTTCGATCCATAGCCGTCGAGGGCAGAGTACCGGCGGTAAATCCGTTGCGGATACGACCGGAGCTGTCTATCAGGCAGCTTATCCCGGTATTGACGCTGCGCAGTATTGCGAGCCTGTTTTCAACCGCCCTAAAGGCACAGGCCGCCGCATGCTGGGGCAGCTCTGTGCTCGGAATGACTTTATCATATTTAAATCGCACAAACCAGCCGTCGTTGCTTATATTTACTATCCAGTCGATTTGTTTTTTGCCGTTTTCATCCAGGGCGAATTCCCTGGCAATGTATGGAATTGTTCCCTCGTAGCAAATCATCACGCTGAATTTGTAGTCGGGAGTTTCCCGGTTAGGATCGCCGGTCATATTAAAGACGGTGTATTTGCTGCCGTAGTCGAGTGAATAATCATAATTATACGGCGTAAATTTCATTAAAAAATTATACAGCCGGGGGATACTCCTGCGAAACGGCAGTGCTTCGCTGAAGGGAACGAGGTGAATCTTATCGTATTTTTCGGGGGCCTGTCGGCCGTCGGGCCCGTAGAAAAACGCCGAGTTGTATTTGGCTAAGTGATATTCGGAATTATGCAGTTCGACTTTGCCGCCATAGGCGCCGACAAGCACATAGGCGGTATCTTTTGCATGGTCCATTAGCTGCCTGTCGAAAGCTCTATACTCGTCGGGGGACTCCAGAAAAGGCCATACGTCTCTATCCAGTATTGCCTGGACCATTGTCTCCGGCCAGACTATCAGCTCGGCGCCGGCTTCGGCGGCAGCATTACTCTGAGCCGTTAAATCGCTGAACAAAACATCGCTGGATTCGAACGTTCTCTTGACCGATTGGGGGACGTTCGATTGCAGTGACGCCGCTGTCGGTCCCGGCCGGATACATTCGGCTTCCTGACTAATTCTCCAACGCCCGTAGAAGAAACTTGCGGCGACTGCGACAATAACAGGAATAACTTTTGTAAATTGTACAGACGTGAGAATCTTTTTCTCGCGGATAGCGATAATCAGCTCGGCCAGGAGGCCGTTGATCATCGCAATAAGAAACGAGACTCCGCCGGCCCCGAAGATATCGGCGATTTGAATAATGGTGATATTTTGGTACTGGCTGTGCGCCAGGAACCGCCAGAAGAAACCACCTAAGAACAGGCCCTGCATTCGTTCGACGCCGACAACCAGAATCGCCGAAGCGAGAAACAGCGGCACTTTTTTAGTGCGGCAGTAACGCAAACACAATGCCAGCACCGGCCAGAGGACGGCGAGGTACAGGCACATTGCAATCCAGCCGATAATCGTAATCGGAGCGATCCAGTACAGGTTTCCCATCCAGTAAAGAAATGAGATGATGAAGGTGACATAGATTAATCGCCGAACTCTGGCCTGTGACGAGCAGGCGATGATAAACGGCACAAGAGCTACCCACGCTAAGGGTGATAAATTTATCGGCGACTGAATCACCGTCAGCATTACGGCACTGGCGGCAAACAACAAACCCCGCTTGAAAAGCGGGGCTAAGTATGTAGCTCCACGTTCTACGTGGGGTTTTTCAGGAATATTTTTCAGTTTCGTTTTTTTCAATCGGCCAAATCCTTTACTGCCGTTGCTATTTGGTGGGAACTGTATTGTTTCCGGCTCGCCGTGCTTGCGCACTGTCGCAGCAGGCCGTTCATTCGTATCGAGAATTGGTTCGTAAAAATTTCCAGGATATTTTTATCTTCGGCGATTTCTTTCAGTGGTTTTCCCATATCCACCGAGAGTTGTTTAAGTTCGTTCAGCTCGGTCTGGTCGAGGAAGAGATTGCCGTAACGGGGTTTTTTCAGTTCAGACAGGCGTTTTTTTGCTTTTTCGACATATTGCTCGGATATTTCCACGCCGATATAGTGTCTGCCTAATTGGTAAGCTGCTGATGCGGTTGTGCCTGAGCCAGAGAACGGATCGAGTACAAAGTCGCCGGGATTCGAGCTTGCAGCAATAATTCGTTTGAGCAGATTTTCCGGCATCTGGCACGGGTGCCAGCCGAGACGCTCCTTGAATGTCCCGCAGACGCGGGAGAATCCATCCCAGACATCGTCCGGCATTTTTCCAACCGGATTGGCTCGCTTGTCGTTATAAAGGAGCTGTCTGTCGGAGGGAACGCGAACCGCGAGGTCGTTAAAGGTGAAATTTTTCTTATCATTGACGAAGTAAAAGATGTGGGTGTGTGCCCGGGCGAATTTATTTTTCATCTGCTGGCCGAACGTGTAATGCCAGATAATCCAGTTCCGCATAAACAGGCCTAATTCATCGGCGATAATTTTGACGTGGGCGGCGTATTCGTCGCCGATCGCGATATAAAATGAGCCGTGCGGCTTGAGGACTTTTTTACAAATACCCATCCACTCTTTCGTCCAGGCGATATAGTTTTTCTTTTTGACCTTGTCGTAGTATTTATCGTATTTATATCCGATATTAAAAGGCGGGTCCGCGAAAATCAAATCTGCGAAAGGCTCGTCCGCCTTACCCAGCACCTCAATACAATCGCCGCATATAATTTTGTCAATAAATTCTTGCATAGCGGTATCATAACCGGAACAGTTTAAGATTTCAAATTTGAAATATCAGATTTGTGCTTTGCCCCTTTTGGCGCATCGGCCTGATGCTTTGTTTTCCTTTGTTGTGCTCAACAAGACAAAGTGGGATGTGTTATATTCAGAATAGCTATAACCTGAACGCGGTTGTTACGGTTCGATGACTGTTTGGGCTTCGAAGGCTCGTCCGCTCAGATAGTCGGTGAATTTTACTTTGACTGTATAGGGCTTATCGAAATCCTTGACGATCTCGGAAATATCGAAAGTCAGCCTGTAATTTATTGACAACATCGTAGCGTACCAGAGTTGTTTCAATTCCTGCGGGCCGACTTTCCAGTTGCCGAGCTTGGCCTGACCGTTCGGTTGATCCAGGTCCCAGAGTTCCACTTCCGCAGTGCCTGAGGCCTTCATTTTGTCGCCCTGGTCATCGATTGTCTGGATATAAACGATCAGAGTTTCTTTTTTGCCGTCATCGTCTTTATCGTAGAAATCAGTAAAACCGCCGATCTTGATTTGCTGAAGATTATAAAGATTCTCGCCCTTGACATCCTCGGGCAGAGCGGACAGAACCTGAACCTGGCCTTGTAATTGTTTCTTTTCCGATTCGGCTTGTTCAATCCGGCTTGTTAATTTCGTTTTTTCATCGGTTAATTGTTTGACCTGTTTGAGCAGTTGAGCTTTTTCATTGGTTTTGTTACAGCCGACTAAGCCCAAAAAACAGAAGACAGAAAAAAGACAGAAGACGGAAGTCGGAAACACTGGGAATGAGCATTTGAAATATCGTTCAAGGAATGTCGAATTCAGAAGTTTACAATTTACTATTCGTTGTTCGGTATTTTTTACTCTTTGTCCGGCCGTCATTGTTCTTCCTTGTCATGACTGACAATCTCCGGTGCTTTTTGCAGCACCCTGTCAGCTAATCCATATTCGATTGCTTCTGTCGCATCGAGCCAAAGATTACGGTCGCAGTCTTTTTCGACCTTCTCGACGGTTTGACCCGTATGTTTGGCTAATATATCATACATTCGCGTTCGAAGTCGAAGTATTTCCTGTGCTTCTATCTCCAGGTCGGTTGCCGGGCCGATTAGCTGGCCGGCAATAAGAGGTTGGTGCAAAAGTATTCGGTTGTTTGCAAGTAGAAATCGCTTGCCTTCATGTCCACCGGCCAGTAGCCATGCCGCCATACTTGCCGCCTGGCCCATGCAATACGTAGCAACGTCGCAGCGCAGGAACTGCATAGTGTCATAGATGGCCAGACCTGCAGTAATGGAGCCGCCGGGGGAATTAATGTAAAAGTGAATGTCGGTTTTGCTGTCCTCATTGCTTAGAAAGAGCATTTGTGCGACTATAATGTTCGCCACATCGTCATTGATTTGCCCGCCTAGGAAAACTATCCTGTCTTTGAGCAATCTCGAATAAATATCGTATGCTCGTTCGGTTCGGCCGCTTTTTTCAATTACTATCGGTACTAAGTTTTGATTAACGCTCATAGTTTGTATCTCGAATGTGGTTTGAGGTTCTATTCTTTACTTTCATCTTCCTTTTTATCTTCGTTCTTTTTTTCTTTTTCCTTTTTTTGTTCTTTTCGTTTTCCGCCCTCTTCTTCGTGCAGCACCTCGTCAATCAGGCCGTATTGAAGCGCTTCCTTTGCGGTCATATACCTGTCCCTTTCAGTTTCAGCGGCTATTTTTTCGACCGGCTGGCCCGAGTGTTGTGATAGGATATCATTAATCATCTTCTTGGCTTTGAGTATTTCCTCGGCCTGGATCTTGATATCGGCCGCCTGGCCGGTGACACCGCCCCAGGGCTGGTGCAGCATGATTTTTGCGTGCGGCAGGGCGAACCGGCTGCCCTTTGTGCCGGCCGCCAGGATGACCGCAGCCCCGGATTGTGCCCGACCTATGCAATAAGTTGCGACCGGGGAACGGACAAAACGTATAGTGTCATAAATAGCCATTGTATCGTCCACACTGCCGCCCGGTGAATTAATGTAAAGACTGATTTCGCTGTTGCGCTTGAGATTATCAAGATACAGCATCTTCATGATGACCTCGGCTGCCCTGGCATAGGAGATTTCCCCGATTAGAAAGACGATACGATTCTCCAGAAGCATATCGTCGAGGCTCATCTGGCGATATCGCTGGTAGGGTCCGCTGCCGCCGTATTGGTTGTACATATCCATGGTTTTTGCACGGTGCTCAAGAGACATTCATTATTTCCTTAATTAACCTCAAGTTTCTTATAGCCGGTAATTCTTTAGATATTTCCTTAATCGGATGTTCCTGCCCGTCGGTTTTATTTTTTATCTATAGTTTGGCCTTTTCAGGAACCTTTTTCTTTGGATTCGGTTTTTTTCGCAGCTTTTTTAGCGGTTTTCTTCTTCGTTTTTTCAGTTGCCTTTTTAGTCTTTTTCTCTTTCTTATCGGGTTTTTTCTCGGTTATTTTTGCCGTTTCGAGCAATTTCTCTATGCACTTGTCCTGGCGAACTTCCAGGCTGAACTGTGCCAGTGAGCCGTCATGCTCCATTTGCTCTTTCATTCTTTCGGGTCGCTGGTTTCGCTGTGCGGCTAACTGGGCGATGTGACCGTTAATCTCTTCTTCGCTTACTTCAATCCCGAACTTCTCGGCTACTTTATCCATGATAAAGAAGGTTTTAAGCTGTCTTTTGGCCTGTTCCTCACTGCCGGCCTGTAACTGTTCCATGTGTTCCGCGATCTGCTCTCGCGGCATTCCTCTCATCAGCAGGTTGACATACTGACGACGCAGCACGGTATCGGCCTGCTGGGCGATAACATCCAGAGGTAAATCGAAGTCGGTATTGTCATGCAGATACTGGTAAATCTGCTCGCTCATTTCGGTTCGTATTTGTCCCTCGAGCTGGTTTTGCAGTTTATCGTGGATCTTTTCCCGAAACTCTTGTTCATTTTTCACCCCTGCCCGCTGGAAGAAACTTTCGTTCAGATCGGCGGGCTTGAGCCATTTTATGTCCTTAATTTCAATCTTTATTTCGACCTTCTTGCCCCGATATTCTTCTCTGAAATATGTTTTAGGGACATCAACGCTTAATTCTTTTATTTGGCCCGCTTTTGCTCCTACCAGAAATTCGTCGAGCTTCTCGACAGGAACTTGTCCGACTTGGCCGTTTTGTCTGACGAATATCTCGGCGTTATCCAGTTTTTCCTGTTCTTCGAGACCTTCGACTTTAAGATGCACATCGGCGATTATCTGGTCGTCAAGCTCGACGGCACCTTCACTGCGGGGAGTCCACATACCTGACCATTTCAGCATTTGTTCGATTTCAGTATCGATTTGCTTGTCCGTTACTTCCAGCTTTGTTTTTGTTACGGGGATACCTTCCAGCTCGGGAAGTTCGAATTCCGGCCGAACTTCGATTTCAAAATCGAACTTCATCGGACCTTCTTCCGGCAGCTCGATGTTTTCATAGTCAATGTCCGGCTCACCAAGGGTCTTTATCTCATTGTCTTTGATGGCAGCCTCGCTTGCTTCCGCCAGCAAGGTCAATTTAATCTGCTCGGTTACTTCTTTGCTGAATCTTTTTTCGACGAGCCTCCGGGGCGCCCGGCCTTTCCGAAAACCAGGAACAATGGCTTCTTTACGCAACTCTTCGAATCGATTGTTAGTAGAGTAATCGATGGTTTCCCTGGGTATCTCTATTATGACCTTCTTTTTACACGGTCCTGCATCTTCGATTGTAACGATATTCTTCGGCAAATCCGGCTTTTCATCTTTTTTTTCCTCTGGCTCTGTAGGTTGTGCTTCTTCGGTTGTTGATTGTGCTTCTTTTAGTTCTTCTTCAGCCATTTCGGTGCTCCTGAACGATTCTGCCTGAGCAGTTCTTAGATTATAAATAAAAAAGGCATCAACCCGCTTTTCGTCCCTTTGGGACAGCGGCTTTTAGCCGGTCTTCGCGATTTCAATCCGGCATTTATTTAAGGCGGTTGCCCGGACTCGATAAATACCGGATCCGAACGTACCGGAGACCAACGCCAAATCCCGCACCTACTTTGAGAATCGACCGTCAATATAGATGCAGGTGTCCTTTGCATACATCCACTTTAAGTTTCCAAGACCATCGACGCTCAAAGTAGGTGCGGGACCGGTAACTCACCGATACTATATAAGTGCATAAGTCACAAGGGCACAAGTTCTGTGTCCGTACTTTCCTGTGCTCTTATGCTCTTATCTACAGCGGGCGATGAGATTTGAACTCACGACATTCACGTTGGCAACGTGACGCTCTACCACTGAGCTACGCCCGCAAAACAACGCATTATTATATGGGATATTATTATCTCTGCAAGGGCTTTTTTTGTAGATTTTTGACTGTATTGTTGCCGTATACCCGCATTATGGGTCTAATTTGGTATATTTGACTTCGGGAGTGCCTTCTGCTATAATATCCATGTTTTAATGTGGGTTTCAAAGATGGTTAGCGATTTATTTGTTGTCTTTCTCAAAAGGGGGAAAGAAAGATGAGTAGAAAATATTCGGCGGCGGAGAAAAGATGGATTTGGGCCTCTTTAATTTTTCTTGTGCCATTGGTAGTACTGGCAATTATCTTTGCTTTAAATGGGACAACAAAACCGCAGTTCGTATTTGCTTCGCAGGAGAGGCAGGCCGATGCTAATCAAGTCTTAGCCGAGTTGGAGCAAAAAGATCCGAACCGGCCGCAGCACAAACATGCGGCATTTAAAGAGCGCATCGAAGAGCGGGTGAGAATGGTTGCCCGGCAAATCCAGTCGCGGGACGTTAAAGATCCAAACGTGCTCAAGGCAATGCGAATTGTGCCGCGACATGCATTTGTCCGGCAAAGCGAGCAGCGTGTCGCCTATATCGATTCGCCGCTTCCTATCGGATACGACCAGACCATCAGCCAGCCATACATCGTGGGCTTTATGACCGAGGCGCTGCGGCTCGATCCCAATTCCAGGGTTCTGGAAATCGGCACCGGCTCGGGTTATCAGGCCGCCGTTTGTGCCGAGATAGCCAAAGAGGTTTATACCATCGAGATTGTCAAAGAGCTTGCCGCCATTTCTAAAAAACGCCTGAAAGAGCTTGGCTATCCGAATGTATTTGTCAAAGCCGGGGACGGTTTTTTCGGCTGGCCTGAGCACGCGCCGTTCGATGCGATTATCGGTACTGCTGCGGCGGGGCGGGTGCCCGAACCGCTGACCAAGCAGTTAAAGCCCGGCGGGAGGATGATTCTTCCCGTCGGAGGGCCGCGTGATTTCCAGTATCTGGTTCTGATAACTAAAAATGACAAGGGAAATCTGGACAGGAAAAAAGTCATGCCGGTTCGCTTTGTTCCGATGACCGGCGAAGTGCAAAAGCAAAAGAAAGAATCTAAACAATAGCTTCCTTAATATCCTGGAGATATCATTTCCGGAGAATAGGGCTCTTCGGGGATAATCTTCGGTTCCGGCTCCGGCCAGAATATCGCATCGCCATCTTCATTCGGCCACATTTGATATTTTCCTTCTCTGTTGTAAGCCGGCTTGCCGCCATCGTCTATGCAATCTGGGCCGTAACTATAGAGCAGAAAGTCATCCCCGGTCTTTTTATAGACGAGCGGCTTGTCACTGAAACAGTCCATCGGTAAATTTTTGAGATAGCCTGCAGTGACAAGCTTGTCCAAATCTTGAGGATATTGGCCTTTATCCTGTTGGTATCTGAGTAATGCCGTTACTGTAATCAAAGCATCAGTATATAATTTATAACGATATGCAATCTGATTTACCTTACCAGCAGCGGGCATAAAGACTATAACAGGCCAATATCGAATCTGTTTCAGGCGCGACCACTCTAAAATACCCATTTCGAAATCAATATCTTCCTGATTAAGTTGCCAGGGTGTTTTGTAGGCCCACTGCTGGGCGTTATTATAGTAATTTTCAAATACTCGTCTCATTTTGTCCCTGTCGGCGGTGACTAATGACAATCCGAGGAATTGGCCGTAGTTGAGAACCGGATTTTCAAAATCGTACAGTGCGCCCATATCCTCTCCCGTAAAAATGCCTAACCGGCCGGGAATTAGATGGCCTGAGCCGCTGCCGTTGTCAGTGTAACATTTCTGAATGAAATCCCATGCCCAAAATCTTTCTGCTGTGTAATCCGGGATATAGGTCTGTTCGGCCATTAGTTTTTCAAGATCGGCCTGAAAGTCTTTCAGAAGTGGACCTTCTATTTGCCTATGTTGCAGGATAATAAAAGCTGTTCCAACGGATTTTGCCTGTATCGCCCAGCTCACAAGCTGCTCGACAAGAGTGTGGGGGCCTTGAAAATGTCTGCCGGCTCGATAACAGACCAGCAGGTCATCGAAGGCCTTTTTGTCATTTCCACTATCTGCTTCCAATACCGCCCGCCAGGACAGTAATCTTGAGAAGTTTTTTATATTACTCAGTTCCGGCAAAAGAATATTTAAAAGTAATTCGCCATCTTTTTTTCGCTCCCACCAGCAGTACGGTTTTTCGGTTGCCTGTTTGAAAAGTTCAATCGCTTCGGTGTTGCTGGATATCCATGTTTTTAAAGCAGCCAGTTCTTCGTCATTTAATTCATCGATCCAATTTTTACTGCTTATCGCCCTTATAAGCTTATTATCATCCGCATAAACAGGTTCGTCTTTTAGTTCGACATCCGGCGGCTCTTTGTACAAGTCGAATGCTTTTTGATAGAGCGGTGCGGCATTTTGATTTTCATCCACAACCGGCCTGGTAAGGTCTGTCATTTCCTGGAGGTAGTTGACGCTGATGTTTGGTTGTCCGAGTGAAATGTAAACACAATAGAATATAAAACATAAGATTAGTACGCCGATAGTTTGAAAGCCTCTTGCGACAATTGTTCGCCAGAGCGGGCGGCAGCGTTTTTTCGCTCGACGTAGCAGAACCGCAAGAAGTTTGACATCCCCGAATTGGGAAATTAGCTGTCTGGCTTTTTCCTCTTTCTCCCGGCCGGCGGAGTGGTCTCTCAGTTCGTCTTCGAAATGTGCCGTCAACTCGGCCTTGACTTCCCGCTGAATTTTACGGCGATAACGCATTTTCTTAATGACCTGATTTATAAATTCGGAGATGCTTTCCGGAAGATTTTGTAACTGGTCTTTTTTATTTTCCTTTGCCATAATGACCTCGGTTTCGTATTTAATATCACCGGGTAAAAACCCCCAAATAAATTTGGGGGCTAAACAATTATGCTGTGGCAAGTGCTCCGCCGAAGATGAGGTTCAGGCCGGTGGTAAGCTCCTGGAGCTGGACCTTTTGCTTAGCTAATTCGTCTTTGCCTTTGCCGGTAATGGAATAATATCTTCTTTTGCGGCTGGATTGATTTGTCTCCCATCTGCCTTTGATGAGTTTTTTCGCTTCAAGGTTGTACAGAAGCGGGTACAGCGTGCCCTTGCCGAGAGTAAGGATTTCGCCGCTTCGCTGCTCGATGGACTGGCTCAGCTCGTAGCCGTACATCGGCCCGCGGGAAAGAATCTCCAGAACGACGACCGGGGCAATGCCTTTAAGTAACTGACTTTCGAATTTCATGAATAACTCCTTAATCAGATTTTGTTTTATTTAGTTATGTTATACTTATTATGTATTACATACTATGTAATGTCAACTAAAAAATTATAATTTTTATAAACTTTTTTCAAAAACTGTCGATAACGTTAATCAGCCCCTAATTTGCTTGCAAAACCGTTTTTAGATTATAAAATAACAGCAAAATTCGCCCATGCGGCTTTAACACGGGGCGAAATTCGAGGTCTATAACCTGGAGCAGTGGCCGAGCGGCTGAAGGCGACGGTTTTGAAAACCGTTTTACCGAAAGGTAACGGGGGTTCGAATCCCTCCTGCTCCGTTACTTTTTTGCCAAATCACTCTGCAAGCGGAAAAATCCTTGAGAGACAGATATCATATTAGTTTACGATCGAAGCCTTCTCTATATGCAACTGAAGTAGTAAATTCCGCCGCAGACGACGCCGGACTTGTCCCGGCGAAACTTGTAACATACTTGGTTGGAAGCGAATACGGATTGGCTTTGTTTTTTCCAGTAAAAATATCCGAAAACCGCTGTTTTTATTGTAATATTCTTATTTCAAAGAACTTATAGTAAATTACCCAATTTAACATTGGGTTTGTTTTTTATTTTTACTCTGGCGTAGTATTACGAAGCCGGGTCAACCCCAGGTAAAATCTGGGGCTAAATATGGTATGTTTGTGTTATTTTTAACTTTCAATTTTACACTTTGAACTTTTAACTTGCTATCCCCTACCCCCCAAACCCTATCCCCTAATAATCATACCCAAAAACCGCCTTAATACAACAAAAAACCCCGATTTTCGGCGAAAAATGTCCATGACTTGTGACTTGTTGTGTGGAAATCGAAAAATGCTCCTGACCCCTTTTTTCTAAGATAATTCATTATCGATTTTGCCGTTCGGTAGCATGTTGTCGGGATGATAACGGCCTTTTTCTTCTAACTGGTATCTCTTACAGTTTTTCCAGTTACTGTCGGATAGGCAATAATTTTGCGACCAGGTGTTATCTAACTTGCCCTGTTGTTCAAATCTTCTCAACGGGCAGATGCTATACCATTTACACGCCATACGGCACTTTCATAATGTGAATCATAAGTTAACGGTCTCCCGATTTGCTCTTATTCATTCCCTCGATTTTATCCTTAAGCCAGCCGGTACGAACTGCTTTTGTTGGATTTAAGTCGGGAATATACGGCTTGATATCCAAGACGGGAGTACCGTCTGCCATATCGACGCCGGATATGTTTAGGATATTGCGGTCGATATTTTTAAGGTGGACAACTGATACGCCGATGGGATTCGGCCTATATGGGCTTCGTGTGGCAAAGACTCCGTGCTCGCAATTGTCCCACGGCGGAGATGCTTTCAGGCTGCCTTTTTTCACGAGGTGCAGGTGAAAAATGACAACGATATGACTGAAGCCGTCCAGGTTCATAAGGCCGTCAATATATTCGTCGAATATTTCGATCTTTGCGGTTACCTCAGGGGCGCCGACGGCCTGACGGGGAATCCCAGTCGGCTTTTTAAATGGAGAATGAATTATACCGATCGGCTTGTATTTTATGAAATTCATTTTAAGTTCTTCACTGCGATTACCCGGCCGACGCCGATATTAACGTATTTGTCACCGTATTGTTCTGCAAAGAGTTTCCTTGCATTATCACCGCTACAGTGGCAGGGCCCGGCATATTTGACCTGCAGGTCTTTGAAGGCCTTGATGATGTCGTTGATTTCTCTATTACTCGCTGCATTGAGATGGAAACCGCCCATAACGAACAGGATATTTTCGTTGAATAGTTCTTTCGTTTTCTTCGCCATGTTCACAATGCCGGGATGGGCGCAGCCGGTAATCAATATTGTCCCCTTATCCGTTCTGATAATAAACCCCTGTTCTTTTATAGATGTCCCTAATTGTCCTGTTGAATGGACGCCCCGGCAGATTTCCGTAGATTTTTCTATTTCGATAATTTTTGCACCGCGAGAAGAGACCATCTGTTTGAAATCCCGGGGAAATGATTCAGGCACAAAAACATCGACTTTATGATTCTTTTCCAGGAACATTTCCATTCCGCCTACATGGTCCCAATGTTCATGGGAAAGTACGACAAGATCGATATTGTTCGGATCAATTCCCAGTTTTGAGATATTCTCAATCAGTAACGAGCCGTCACCTCCTGTGTCAAAAAGAATTGTTTTTTCGAGTCCGGTTACAACACAGGAAAATCCCCAGGCGGTTCCCAGTCCCTCTTTGAAAGTATTATTGTCATATATGACCGTAATATTTATCTTGTTACAATCGCAGACGACATTATTCGGTTCGGTTTGTTGCATTTGTTTTGCACCTCCGTCGGCGTTTTGGGTAGTGTTCGCGGCAAAAACTATTGTTGCCGACATAATTATTAAAACGAACGAAATAAATGATTTATTCATTGGAGCTCCCTTTCAAATCTAAATTCATATCCCGACAGAAACCTTCTCCGACGAATTGACGAAATAAGCATTATTGTATTGCATCATTTTAATTATTTTTGCGATGATGTCAATTTTTTACTTGCTTGTCTTTGTTTGATAAAGATCGTATTTGTGATGCTTGATTATATCTAGCTCGTTTTGTATAAATTCCATCCAGTAACGAGACCTTGATTTTTTTACTGGATTAGCAGGGCCGCCCAGAGCCCGAGATCTGAAGCAGGAACAACGAAGGAACGTACAGATGGCGATATCGGATGAATTCGTAAATTATGTGGTTGGCCAGTTAGACAACTGGGCCGACGTGTCCGTATGCAAAATGTTCGGTGGTGCCGGACTTTATTGTGATGGAACGATGTTCGGGCTTATAGCCGACGATGTTGCTTATCTGAAAGTCGATGATTCCAATCGTAAGGATTTCGTCACAGCCGGTTCATCTGCTTTCAATCCGTATCCGGACAAAGCCAAAACCACCGTGATGTCCTATTATGAAATCCCTGCCGATGTTTTGGAGAATCCCGACCAATTAATAAAATGGGCGGAACGTTCATTAACCGTCGCAAGAAAAAAGAAAAAGAAGTAAGGAAAACATTAGGCACAGAATATGTATCTCCGTTTTGTTATTAATAAACATGATAAGATATCTCAAAAACCCCAGGGATTCTTTCAGGCAGTTTATACACTTCGGGACGAGGGCCGACTGACACTCGAAGAACTCAAAAGAGCCGATCAGGTATTCCGTTGGTTTGATAAGAATCTACCTACTCCAAAGCGTTTCTCGCGGTCACGCAAAAGATCAGCATATGCCAAAGCAATCAGCTGGTTCAAACCTTCAGCACACGAGATGATCAAACGTATGCAAGACCTGGCTGATATTCTCTATACCCACGACGTGCCTGTAGAAATTCTAAAGACCACTCGACTTGGTTATATAGTTTATGAAGACGAATACCAAATAGTGGCCGAACCATTCTCCAATAAGAAATAATTGTGTCAATAAGATGTTAACTAATTTCTTTACAGTGAAGGGATTGATAGCTGAATATGTTTGAAGGATTATTACTTTGTTTATTGACGCTGATTGCCGCCGGAGTGGGGACGGCGACCGGATTCGGGACTTCCACGATTATGATTCCGGTGTTGACTCTTTTTGTGCCGCTGCCGGTCTCGCTGCTTTTTGTGGGGGCGATTCATCTATGCGGCGATGTCTGGAAAATTCTCCTGTTCAAAAGGGGGCTCGACTGGAAACTCATTCTGTTCTTTGGGCTGTCCGGTATTGTCGCCAGTTATTTAGGAGCATCGCTATCGTTTTACGCCGGAGGCCTGCCTTTGGAAAGAATATTGGGGGTGTTCCTTATTCTCTATGTCATTTTCCTTTTTGTTAAAAGAAAATGGGTCTTGCCAAAGACATCAGGCACGGCCGTCTGCGGCGGCCTTGCCTCCGGACTTTTTGCCGGTTTCTTTGGTGTCGGCGGGGCCGTTCGTGGGGCTTTTCTTACGGCATACAATTTGCCCAAGGAAGTATATATTTTTACTTCCGGCATGATTGCATTATTTATTGATGTGACCCGCGTCTCGCGATACGTCTGGGGAGGAACTCGCCTGGGGGAAAATATGCTGTACGCTCTTATCGTTTGCATCCCGGTCTCCTTTCTGGCGGCCTATATAGCGAAGAGGTTTTTAAACAGGCTGCCACAAAAGTTCTTTCGCGTTTTTGTGGGTGTATTTCTGGCCCTTGTGGGGGCTAAGCTGTTGTTGTGGCCATAAAGTCAACGACGAATCTCCGGCAAAACGCTGCCGTTTCTTAAGCCGAATTGGTATGTTGTTGAGGCATGGTCCGGAGGTTACAGTAAAAAAGTTTATAAAACTTTAACACAAACCTAACAATATGCTAATATAAATATCTGAATATGGTCATAAACGGACCATATTAAGGTTATAAACGTATGGCGAATGAGAGTATTTTAATTGTTGACGACGAGGAAGACGTCCTCGAATTAGTCAGGTATAATCTCGATAAGAACGGTTATAAAATCATCACTGCAACCTCCGGCGAAGAGGCAATAGATAAAGCCAGAGGGAAAACGCCGGATTTGATTATATTGGATTTGATGCTTCCCGGCATTGACGGTCTGGAGGTCTGTAAAAAGTTAAAATCCGATGTGAAAACAGAGCGTATCCCCATCATAATGCTTACCGCCAAGGGGGAGGAATCGGACATCGTGACCGGTCTCGAACTCGGAGCCGACGACTATGTAACAAAACCATTCAGTCCGAAGGTGCTGACGGCGAGAATTCGCCGGATTTTGCACAGGACCATCAGCCGGGATTTGGAACGGCCCCCGATAAAAATACGCGATTTAACAATTCATCCGGCACGTCGCGAGGTGCTTGTCAAGGGAAAGCCGGTGACACTTACTTATACGGAATTTAATATATTGTATGCGTTGGCCAAACGTCCCGGTCTGGTTTTTACCCGATATCAGATTATAGATTCTGTTCACGGCGACGATTATCTGGTGACGGACAGGGCGGTCGATGTTCAAATCGTCTCCCTTCGTAAAAAACTTGGCACGTGCGGCAGTTATATAGAAACAGTTCGAGGAGTCGGCTACCGTTTTAAGGACTGATTGATGTCTCAGAGGCGTTTATTGTGGCAGATTTATCCGGCGTACCTGCTGATTGTTATCGCTGCATTGGCTATCATCACCGTGTACCTATCGCAGTTACTGCCGGAATTTTATAATAACCAGGTAGCAGGCGACCTTCGAGCGAGGGCCGGCTTGGTAAAACAGCAGATTCTCCCCGTGCTAAAAGAGCCGGACTTCGGGGGAATCGACGAGCTATCGAAAATATTAGGCCGGAACAGCTCGACGAGAATTACCGTCATTCTGCCGGACGGTCGGGTCATCGCCGATTCCGATGAGGATTCGGAGAAGATGGAAAATCACGGCGACCGGCCCGAATTCAAAGATGCCCTCGAAAAAGGAATGGGCAGGTCTTTGAGGTTCAGCAGCACCCTGGGTGAGGAAATGATGTACCTGGCTATTCCGATAGAAGAACAGGGACAAATTTTGGCTGTCGTGCGGACGGCCATCCCGGCGACTGCAATCCATCGAGAGCTTAAGAAAATATATAACAGAATTTTTCTGAGCACTTTGATTATTGCCGTTATAGCAGCGGGATTCAGTCTTGTTATTTCACGGAAGATAAGCCGGCCGATCGAACAAATGAGGGATACCGCCCAGCGATTTGCATCAGGAGAGCTTGATCTGCGTGTCCCTGTGCCGAAGCAGATTGAGCTGGCCGAGCTTGCCGACTCATTGAATGAGATGGCTCGGCAGTTGCAAAGAAGATTCGAGACTATCACCAAGCAACGAAACGAATCTGAAGCGATTCTTTCGAGCATGGTCGAGGGCGTCCTGGCGGTCGATTCGAGCAGTCATATTGTAAGTGTTAATCAGGCGGCGGCGAGTTTTCTCGGCATCGACGCCGATAAAGCTCAGGGACGTAATGTCGAGGAAACAATCCGCAATCCGGATTTACAAAAATACGTGCAGGATATTTTAAGTGAAGCCGTACCGGGTGAAACCGATATTGTTTTATCCGGTCCGCCCGAACGAATTGTTCGGCTCGACGGCGCCGGGCTGACGGACAGTCACGGCAACAGGAGCGGGGCTGTTATTGTTCTAAGTGACATGACCCGGATACGTCATTTGGAAAATCTCCGGCGTGATTTCGTTGCCAATGTCTCGCACGAGCTAAGAACTCCCATCACATCTATTAAAGGTTTTGTGGAGACGTTACAGGAAGGCGCCATCACAGAGCCGAAAGAAGCCGAACGATTCCTTCGAATTATTGCAAGACATTCCGACAGGCTCAATGCGATTGTCGAAGACTTGCTTACTCTTTCCAGTTTGGAAGAAGGCAGTGAACAGAGGAAAATTGCTTTCGAAAAGAAATCTGTTCGGCCTGTTCTTGTGTCGGTTATTGAACTGTCTTCGGTCAAAGCCGAAGAAAAAAATATTACAATTGATCTGGATTGCGATAAGGATATTCATGCAAAGATGAATGCGGCCTTACTGGAACAGGCGGTATTGAATCTTGTTGACAATGCTATCAAGTACAGCGAACCGGCGAGTCGTATACAAATTCGCGTGCGCAAGGAGGACGGGATGGTGACTGTGTCGGTTCGCGATAACGGTTGCGGCATAGCTAAAAAATATCATGAACGGATATTCGAGCGTTTTTATGTCGTCGATAAAAGCCGCAGTCGTAAGTTGGGAGGAACAGGTCTGGGCCTGGCAATCGTGAAACATATTGCCGCGGTTCATGGCGGGAAAGTCACGGTCGAAAGCACGTTCGGACAGCGCAGTACGTTTACTATCTACCTGCCTGCGGAATAAAACAAACCATAATTCATTCTAAAATTAACTTATTTCTAATAGAGCGCTCATATATTTCTAACAATCTCCCAGTATATACATTGAGCAAAAGATATTTTGAGCTGTTTCGCAAAGGATAAAGACAAATGGAACAAATACAAAATATTCTGTTTATTACCTATTTTGTCAAACAATCGAAAACAGAATTCAAAATACGCTGTTGTGGTTGCAGGAAAATACCCCGGTAAAAGGCTTTTTATTTAAAGAGAAGAAATGTTTGAAAGACAATTTTACCGCTTTCAAAAAGATTGTATCGAGAGGATTAGTCTATGTCTGAGATTTTGAACGACATAATATGCTGGATTGGTATCTCCTATTTGCTTTATCGCATTTACAATCTGTTGGTTTCAATTGCGAAAATTTTCACAGAAAGGAATAAATCCGGATCGGTAGATATTTTACATAAGCGAAGTTTAAATAAGTTCATCATAAGAATCGTGGGAAAAACTGATATTATGGCGGAAAATTGCACAGGCTAATATATTAACGTAATTTTAACATAAGCCTGACATTTAACTAACAATTCCCTGATAATAATTGCTTTGATAAAATGGTTCTCAAGATGGACTTGGGATAACAATAAATTCATTGGTATTTTTGGAGATTGACAAATGAGAAAGGAAAAAATGAGGAAAGGGATTTTGTTGATGGCGGGTATCGCTGTCCTTTTTTGCAGGTTGTCTGCCGCACAGGCCGGCTCCAGTGAGCTTGGTGAGATCAAACAGAAACTCACAGATTTAGAAGGCAGGACAGCTACATTAGAGGAAAAGCAAAAAGCTGAATCGAGTCCGACTGACTTTCGAGTATTCTGGAAGGAGGGCTTGAACTTCAATTCGCAGGATGGAAGCTTCAAACTCAAAATCGGCGGGCGGTTACAAAACGACTGGTTTTGGTCGAGTGAAGAAGACTCAATTAAGTCAAATGTGGGAGAGCAGGAGGACGGAGTTGAATTCAGGCGGGCACGGATATATTTCTCAGGCCTGATTTATGACAACGTGAAATATAAACTGCAGCTTGATTTCGAAGGCGGCGATGCGGATTTCAAGGATGCATACCTTGCCCTGACCGACTTTCCGTTGGGCACGCTTCGGATGGGACATTTCAAAGAACCATTCAGTCTGGATGAATTGACAAGCAGCAAATACATCACCTTCCTGGAAAGGGCGCTGCCGAATGCTTTTGCACCAAGCCGAAACACTGGTATCATGCTGCACAATGTTTCTTCAAATGAACGAATAACTACGGCAATTGGTCTTTTCAGAGATACCGACAACTACGGCGAAGATAGTGGAGATGACGGTGGCTACAACGTCACAGGTAGAATTACGGCACTGCCGATATACAAGGATAAGGGTGCTTCTCTGCTGCATGTCGGAGCTGCATACAGCCACAGGAATCCTGATGATTCTTTCAGTTTTGATGCATCACCTGAAGCGCATCTGGCTGATGATTTTGTGGATACAGGTTCTATTGCCGGCGACCGTGTGGATCTTTTAGGTCTGGAAGCGGCCTGGGTGAACGGGCCGTTCTCCCTTCAGAGTGAGTATATCACAGCCGATGCCGGTAGATTTACCGGTTCCGATGTCAGGTTTGATGGCTATTATATCCAGGCCAGCTACTTCCTGACTGGTGAAAATCGCAGCTATAAAACAAGTGAAGCGGCATTTAGCCGGACAAAGCCGAAGAAAAATTACAGTTCGGGCGGTGGTTGCGGCGCCTGGGAAGTTAAGGCAAGATATTCGGAGCTTGACCTTAACGACGGCAGTATTACCGGCGGCGAGCTGGATAATATAACAGCAGGTTTGAACTGGTACTTAAATCCTAACACTAAAATCATGTGGGATTATATCCATGCGGACAAGGATAGAATAGGCCAGGCGAATATATTTATGATCAGGCTTCAATTCGATTTCTAATAATTGCCTAACATATAATTAACATGATATTAACATAAAACTAACACTTTGTTTGTATAAATTTTAGGTAGGTTTGTGAAAGGAAAAGATGATGAAGAAAATAATCTTAAGTGGATTAATGATGCTGGCTTTAGTAATATCGAGCAATGTCGCAGTCGCTCAGAAGCTTCATATCGAAGGTTCAACGACGGTGGGGCCTATTGCCGACGGTTTTGCCGAAGTGTTCAAAAAAATGTATCCGGATGTTACGATAACAGTCAATAAAAGTGGTAGCGGTACGGGAGCGGCGGCGCTCATCGACAGCCGATGCGATATTGCTACTATGAGCCGGTTTATGAAGGACCGGGAATTCAAAGATGCTGTTGCCAAGGGCGTATTTCCGGTGGCTCATGTGGTCGCGATGGATGGCGTTTGTATCGTGGTTCATCCTTCTAATCCGATTTCAACTCTGAGTTCCGAGCAGGTACGGGATATTTACTTAGGTAAAATCCGGAACTGGAAAGCACTTGGCGGTCCGGACATTCCAATCGTGGTAATCAGCCGTGATACGGAGTCCGGGACATATGACACCTTTGACAGTTTTATTATGAATAAAAAGAAAATGGCATCGAGCGTCGAATACGTCACTTCGAATCCCCAGGCCTTTGCCCGGGTCCAAAACACGCGAGGAGCAATCGGTTACGTAGGTTACGGTTTTGTTCAAACGGGCGTCAAAGCTATAACTCTTGACGGGATTAAACCATCAAGGCAGACTATTCTCAGCGGTAAATATCCGGTATCGAGGCCTTTGTTTATGTTTACAAACGGCTATCCGACCCTTGGTTCCATGGCCCATAAGTTTGTTACATTTCATCTGACCGAAGAAGGGCAGGAAGTAGTGGAAGACAAAGGTTTTGTCCCGGTAACAGACTATTGATATTTTGAGTCTTTTTGAGATGTAACAATAATAATGAACAACAGCAGAACCGAACAGTCAGTACAACAAGCGGCCGGATTCGCGCAGCCGCTTGTGCTTACGTTTGGGCAGGACATCAAGGGCTTTTTGTTCAGGCACCTTGGTCGGCTGGCCCTTTTTATTTTGACCTGTACTTCGGTTTTTGCTGTCTTTCTGATTTTTCTGTTCGTAATTTTAGAAGCATTTCCATTTCTGGGACAATTTAGTTTAGTTGAATTTCTGACCAGTACGGCCTGGTATCCCGAACATGATGTACAGCCGGAATTCGGTACGCTTGCGCTAATTGTCGGTTCGGTCTATGTTACGGCGGCAGCACTGGTATTCTCGGTACCGATAGGTGTTCTGGCGGCTGTTTTCCTGAGTGACATTGTGCCGTTTCGGGTCAGAAATATTATTAAACCTGTTATTGAAATCCTGGCGGCGATTCCATCGGTAGCTTACGGTTTCTTTGCTGTTTTGGTTCTGGCGCCGTGGCTACAAAAGTATTTGGGTTTTTCCACTGGTACGAATGCTTTGAATGCGTCCCTGTTGCTTTCGATTATGGCGCTGCCGACGATAATCAGTGTGGCCGAAGATTCAATTTCAGCGACGGGAAGAGAATTGAGGGAAGCATCGTATGGGCTTGGAGCCACACGGGTTGAGACAATGTTCAAGGTGGTAATCCCCGCCGCACACAGTGGGATTATTGCCGCCATTGTTTTGGGTATGATGAGGGCAATCGGGGAAACGATGGTAGTCTGGATGGCATCGGGCAACGCCAGCCAGATCCCGCACCCGTGGTGGGACCTTTCCCAGTCCGTCCGAACAATGACGGCGACGATTGCCGGTGAGATGGGCGAGACGGTGAAAGGCTCCGAACATTATAGGGCGCTTTTTGCAATCGGGCTTTTACTTCTTGTAATGACTTTAATGTTGAATCTCGTGAGTGAATATTTTCTGACGAGAGCGAAAAGATCTTTGGGAAAGTCATAAATGAAAACGAATTTTCGTACTATATTCGATAAGGTTTTCACAGTGACGACCGGTTTTGCTGTTTTGTCTCTCGTCGTTGTGTTGTGTGTTATTCTTGGCCCCATGTTTCATCGCGGATTGGGTGCGGTATTTTTCAAAGGGACTGTGGAATTCCGTAAAATGCAGTTGGCTGAATTCGGGCATGGTGAAGCGATTCAGGTTCGGGCCCAAATCGATCAGGCCGAAAAAGTGCGGGCGAATGTATATGAGCTGATCGATCAATTCAAAAGTGGCGTCGATGCCGAGCGGCTCACCGACCGGGCGAAAGATATCTATCGAAATTTCGGAGATGAGCTTCGCCGTAAAGAATTACCTCGTGAGCAATATACGGCCCTGCGTTCGCTTAGCCGGGATATTCGTGACAGGCTTTCAGAGGCGTTTTCAAGCAGTAGTATCGAACAAATACGCCAGGATGTCGAATATGTTTTGCAATTTGAAAACGATGAGCGTTTCAAAGGAACGGCTGCGGAAGACTTTTTTCAATTGGCGAGGCAATATCAGAAAGCGGCAGCCGAAACTGATTTAGATAGAAGGGAGGAATACGCCCATGAGCTTGCCGAGCTGGAGCAAATTATAAAAGAGCTGCTTGGTCCGGGGCCGGATGAAGATCCTCCAGCTTTAGCTCAGTTCAGATATGGCGCAACTCGGTGGGATCAGGCGAAAAAGCTGCTGCACAGGTTACATTGGAAAGAGAGATGGATTGAACAGGAATCAAGCGTCTCTTTGGTGAGAAAAGAATTTTCTCGAAAAGAACAATTTGCCGGTACCGAATTGGAGCCGTTATTTGGATATATCGACAGTAATCTTAAAAAAATGCTTCGACCGAAATTGACTCTTTACTGGCGATATTTCCTCGACGACGGAACACCGGGGCATTATTTCGGCGGGATAGGGCCGGAAATTTTAGGCACATTGATGTTGACTCTTTTGAGCATGATTTTCGTCGTCCCGTTCGGAGTAGTTAGTGCCGCGTATCTTACCGAATGTACTCGTGAAGGCCCGGTCATCAGGATTATCCGTATGTGTATCAATACGCTGGCGGGTGTTCCCAGTATTGTTTTTGGTTTATTTGGCCTTGCCTTTTTTGTGTTGTTTTTTATCCCTCTGTTCGGCGGACCTTCAAAACCCTGTATTCTTGCCGGTTCGATGACTCTTGCCGTGCTGACACTGCCGGTGATGATACGTTCGAGTGAAGAGGCGATTCGTACGGTCCCACAAACTTATAAGGAGGCATCGTTGGCCCTTGGTGCCAGCGGTTTCAGGACTTTTATGGCCGTAACGTTGCCGGCGGCTCTGCCGGGGATATTAACAGGAGTTATATTGAGTCTGAGCAGAGTAGCGGGGGAAACCGCGCCGATTTTATTTACCGCGGGAATAACGGTGGGACCTGTACCGAAATCGATTTTTCAAACGACCCGAACTCTTTCTTACGGAAGCTGGGACATGGCGGTCGGAGATAAACTCTCCGCCCAGGTGCCGCATAATCAGTTCGGGATGGTTGTGACACTTATTTTGTTGATCCTGGTTCTAAATGCCCTGGCGATTATCCTGCGTTCGAGGGTATTTAAGCGATTGAAAGGTCAGTGAGACCGTAGCCGGGAGAAAATATTTGTAATGCTCAAGAGGAATGATAAGATGTTGTCGTTATCAGAAAAAGCCACGGAAGAACATAATGGTCATGTGGAGGTTATGCAGGGGTTGAAGGAGAACAAAGCGGATAAATCGACGAAAGAAACAAAGCCGGCACAGGATTGTGCGTGTTCGGTGATAAAGGCTGAGAATTTCGGTTTTTATTACGGCTCTAAAATGGGAGTCAAAAATATCTCAATGGAAATCTTTCCATGTGCCGTGACGGCAATAATTGGGCCGAGTGGCTGCGGTAAAAGCACTTTTCTGCGGAGTATCAACCGGATCAATGACCTTATTCCGCATATCCGGGTCGAAGGAAAGATGTTCGTGAACGGCCAGGATATTTACGACAAGCAAATCAATCTGGTCAATCTGCGACAGCAGGTCGGAATGGTTTTTCAGAAGCCCAATCCGTTTCCTAAGACTATTTTCGACAATGTTGCGTACGGGCCGAGATTGCAGGGGATTAGAAAACGCGGCAAATTACAGCAAATCGTGGAGGAAAGCCTGAGAGCGGCGGCACTGTGGGATGAGGTGAAAGATGATTTGAAAAAGTCGGCACTGGCTTTTTCCGGCGGGCAGCAGCAGCGATTATGTATCGCCAGGGCTCTGGCTACGAGGCCGAATGTCTTATTGATGGATGAGCCTTGTTCTGCTTTGGATCCTATCGCCACCGGCAAGATTGAGGACCTGATCGACGGCCTTCGAAGCAATTATACAATAGTGATTGTTACCCATAATATGCAGCAGGCCGCAAGGGTAAGTGAGCGTACGGCCTTTTTTTGTCTTGGGGAGCTGATCGAATACGATACGACAACGAAGATTTTCCGAAATCCGCGCAAAAAGCAAACCGAAGATTATGTCACCGGGAGATTCGGCTGATGCGATGGAAGCATGAACTAAAATGTAGAGGAATTGGATTATGCCTAAACACTTACAGCGTGAAATTGAGAATTTGAAGAAGAAAATCCTGGGACTCGGTGCAAGAGTTGAAAAGACGGTTCACGAGGCTATACGCTCTATCGAGGAAAGAGATGCGGCTTTGGCCCAGAAAATAATCGATGATGATATTCAGATTGATGATTTCGAGGTCGAGGTGGAGGAAGACTGTTTGAAAATACTTGCATTACATCAGCCGGTGGCTATTGACCTTCGTTTTATAGTGGCCGTATTAAAGATTAATAGCGATCTTGAGCGTATAGGTGATTTGGCGGTGAATATCGCCGAAAGGTCGGTCTTTCTGGCCTCCGTGCCACCGGTAAGTGTAGCTTTCGATTTCGCCCGGATGAGCAGGAAAACCGAGTCAATGCTCAACAAGAGTCTCGATGCGCTGGTGAACCTGAGTTCTGGGCTGGCTCATGAAGTATGTATTGACGATGACGAAGTTGACAGTATCAATCGCCAGATGTACCTTAAAATTCAGGAAGCGATTCAGAAAGAACCCGACAAAATAGCTTCTTTAATCCATCTTTTGTCTGTCTCTCGACACCTGGAAAGAATAGCCGACCACGCCACTAACATTGCAGAGGATGTCATTTATATGATTGACGGCAAGATTATCCGGCATAAAAGCGAGGAATATCAATCAGAATCGAATTAAGTTTGTAATGGTAAATGCTTGTTCTTTTGAGGAGTATCCGTTCTCTGTATGGTCATTTTTTCTGCCCCACAAGAGGCCGGATATTTTCCACATTAAAAAATACAAGGTATTTATTTGAATCATCGTCGGCCGGACTAATCTCCGGCTGTTTTTTGATAAAATTACCAACTAAGGATGTATTTGTTTCCTCCCGAATCTTGGTCAGATACAATCTTTTGCCGGAATACTCCCGACCTTTTTCAATGAACATATATGCGGCATGGGGATTGGATTTGAGATTTTGGTGACTCAGACGTTCCCGCATGATAAACGCAATGGTTGATTCATCGACAACTTCCGGTCTGGCATAAATGGCAATATCCACCATGCCGTCGGAATCGGCCGTTGCCAAAATACCGGTGCCTTGTGCATTCTTGAAATACTCAAATAGGTTCATAGCAAATAACTCCGTAAACACGACCTTTTTACTGATATTAGAGATTTAATCGTTCATAAGGATACCTGAGGCTGGTTCTCTATGCAATAGATTCAGATATTTCATTCTTAATAAAATCATACAAAAGAGCTTTCCAGCTAATACGTGCTATTATATTCGATAGTTCCTTTTGATGGATTTGTTTCCCATTATTTTGGACTTTTTTGTGCGGGAAGTATTTCAGAACAGCTTGAAAATAGAATTCTGAGCCTGTGTTACGCTTTAGGTTGCAATGTTTTGTTGTTAATTATGTCAAATATGGAATTTCCAGATATTATCCTTGACAGTAACATAATTCATCGATTATCAGTATGCGGACAAAGCCGGATAGTTATTCAGGGAAATTGTTCGAATTTATCATATAATTTTATGAAGTTTCCGGGCAACTGACTTAACAGGGTTGTGGTAAGGGAAATTATTGGAGGGTGATACAACGTGTGAAAGAGGAGGAATATTCAGCCATTAACCGACAGGTTTCACGCATAGATTGTTTTTTGTGTATTCTATTTGAAAGATAATATACGGTTCATTTATCACCTAATGCCTTATTGAAGTGAAAAAATCTATAGACATAAAACGGCTCATCTTTTCGGTAACGGTGCCGGTCCTGCTAAGTGCAGGTTTGGTTAGGGGAGATTTTTTGTATGCGATAACAATGGATGACGAGCTGCTTTCCCTTAATCCCGTTACAGGCTCCGGAACACTCATTGGTCTGTTAGAGACGACAATGGGCGGCATTGGTCTTGCAGATCGAGGTGAAGCAATTTATACGTTTGACCAGAACGCAAATCGGCTGCAACAACTGGATCCGTTAACCGCACACACTCTGGCGACCATTGATATCGGAATTGCTATTGTTGGAGAAGGAAGTATCACATTCCGCCGCGACGGCACTGGTTTTCTGGCTCGAAGCTTTATACCTACCGGGATGTTATGGAGTTTTGATCTGACTGTTCCGGATTCGACTATGATCGGCACTTTGGATTTTTGTATGGATGGACTCGATTTCAATTCGGATGATATCCTGTATGGTCTGAACCAGATATCGTATGATCTATATACAATAAATCCCGCGAATGCCGAAACAGTCTTTGTAGGACCAACCGGTCTGACAAGTCAAACACTTCTGGGAGGACTTACGTTCTTTTCCGACGGCACACTTTATGCTGTTCTTGACGATGCTCTGTACACACTCAATCCGGGAACTGGCGCTGCGACTCTGATTGGACCGATCGGATATGATAACGTCTCGGGACTAACTGCTGCGGCTCCCGCCCCAAGTGCTGTTTTGTTATGTGGTCTTGGCGCCGGTCTTGTTGACCGGCTGCGAAGGCGAAAAAAACTCCGGTAGTATTGTTAAATTAAGCGTGTGATTGAGAGAGTTTATCCAATCCTCATATCTTTTCCAATATATATTTATCGCCGGTCTTCTTCCGCCGGCAGCATCCCACGTCCCAATAACACACTCGGGATAGTTTCATAAGCTCGCGCAGCAGATAATCTATTCCTGCCAGACGAGATGCACGACACCAAGATTATCCACAGCTATCGCCGGATTGAGTCGGGAAGATGCTGGAGTGCCGGATTGATTCACAATCAAATCTTCGCCGAATGCCTTGCCCTCATCCGAACTCATTGAATAGTAGATGTTGGCTTGCCCAGACTGATCTCGATAGTCCTCCCATACGATATGCACGAGTCCCTGTCCGGCTGTTGCTATGGCCGGTTTTGCCTGGTGGGTCGATATAGTGATTGCATCATCAACCATGACATCATTCTCGAATGTCTTGCCGCTATCCGTGCTTCTTGAACAATATATGTTTCCTGATTCCGTATTGTCCCTATAATCTTCCCACACTATATAGACAATTCCCAGATCGTCCACAGCTACGGCGGGACGTATTTGACGGTGTGTAATAGTAACAGGATCTTCAACCATCAGGTTCTCTTGGAAAGTTTCACCGACATCGGTGCTCCGTGCACAGTATATGTCACCCAAATGTGAAGCATTCCTGTAGTCTTCCCAGGCGATGATAACGATATCAAGAGGATCTACCGCAATTGCCGGATTGCACTGATGCGTAGTATCCGTAAAGATATCGTCGATACGTATATCAGTACCGAATGTCAGTCCTCCATCGGTGCTCTTTGCATAGTAGATATTTCCGAGTTCGGCGTTGTCTCTGTAATCTTCCCACGCCACATGAATAGTCTTCAGGCTGTCGATTGCTATTACGGGATTGATTTGCCGGCTGGTGATGGTTATCAGGTCATCGACACACACATCGTCACCAAATGTCATACCGCCGTCGGTGCTGTGTGCATAATAGATATCACCAAGTTGAGCATTTCGCCTGTAATCCTCCCAGACTATATGGATGAAACCATCGTTGTCCACGGCGATTTTCGGATTTGCCTGATGGGTTGAAACAGTGACTGCATCATCAACCATGACGCTCTGGTCAAAGTTCTGTCCGCCATCTCTGCTCCTGGCATACATGATATTGGCAAGAACCGGATCCGTTCTGTAATCCTCCCAGACCACATGGATTATTCCCTGGTCATCTACGACTATCGCCGGATTAATCCGTGGAGCCGGTTCAGCGGAAGCATCCTCTATTAGTGCCCGTGGTTCAAACCCCGAACCGTCATTGTTAGATTTAGAGTAATAGACTTGACCTGACGGAGACTGTTGTTCAGGTGTTGTAAAGAGTCTGAATGACATATCAACGGGTCGGGCGGACGAATCGAGCAGTGTCTGCCATTGAGATGTTGTCTCCGAACCGTTATCGAGAGACATCGCGGGGCCCCCGAATCCGTGACTGTGATTAGTCCAGCCCCAGTCGTATGGAATCTCTCCGGAAGATTCCGTGAATACTGCTACGACGCTGAACCAGTAAATGCTTTCCGGCGTCTCTTGCCGGAACCACGCGTCTTCCGGCAGCCGGACGGAATAATGGAAAACCGGCTCATTTGGTTCGCCATCCGGATTTTGGTCATATCCGACCAGGACTTCATCGTAGTTTTCCGCCCCGAATTCCCAGATTTTTTCGCCGGGATAATTGTCACTTTCTGTATTAACTTCGGGTGCATTTATCCGGATGGAAAGCAGGAAATAATCTGGTTTGCGAGGTTCAGGAATTTCGTCGCATTTACAGGCCTCGTATCCGTAGCCGATATAAGAACCGTTCCAGACAATAGCAGCGACAGGGGCCTGGCTTTCACAGAGCCAGTCGTCGGCAACCTGGCGCCAGAGAAGTAACTCGTCGCCATCCTGCTCCAGTGTCATGGACTTGTCGTCCGAGTAATCCTGCCATTCGCGAATGCCGGTAAACGGCTGGTCCCACTTGACCCATGGTTGTTCGGTCAGTAATTCGAAGCACATGTCATAGGCCTGATTCTGTCCACACAATAGTGAATTTTCTATCGGGTAGATTCTGCCGGGGAACAGACGCTCGTCGAATGTCGGCCAATCGCCCATAATAGACGGCATGACGGCACCATTGCCCCAAACATGCGGCCGTGTTGTCCAGCCCCACTGGTTCACCTGCTGTGCATCTGCAGGATAGATGGCCGTGATAGTTATCCAGAAGACATCATCGTTGCTTTCAAATTCCGCCTGATGGAACCACTCCTCCTGCTCCAGAATGACTTCACAGAAGAAACACATCTCAGGGACGCTTTCCGGAAATTCCGCAAGACCAACAGGTTCTAAATGTACTCGTTCAGCGGGAATCTCCAAAGACCATACCAGACGTTCGGGATACGACTCGTCCTGAGTAACACCCTCGACCTGGTTTGCCCAGAAACCTATATGCCAGCCTTCCGGCTGCGATTCCGGTGGTTCGGATTGTGTCCAGGCCTTATATCCACCCCACCATCGAATTCGTGTGATGGGAATGGGTCCGAGACAGCGGAAGTCATCGGCATCCATGCGCCACTGCTTGACTTGGCCGGATTGCTCGGTTGAGCGTGCCGGCTCGTTCCATCCGCAGAATACCGGAGGTACATTCGTGTTCGGGTCGATTTCTATCACCGGTTGTGACCATTTGATATGCGGCAATTCCTCTTCGCCCGGCACGCCGGGGCCGTTTTCACCGAGCAGGATGTGGTAGTCTTCGACCTCGCCATCCTGTGCGGATCCATCCGGAGACAGTCCTCCGGCGGAGCTGAAGCGAAAGCGTGCATAAGTATCAACAATCGCTATTCCTTCAGGAACATGGAAATGCAAAATATTGCTGCCGCTTGTCAGAGGTTCCGATATAAATATCTGATTAGTAATTTCAGCCCAACTTTCATCAGTATCGAAATCTATCCAGGCATCCAGATATCCCGCCGAAGATGCAGCGACTTCCACTTCGGCCAGTAGGCCGGGTATCATCGGTGTGATGAAAGTTACGCCATCTTCATCACTACTGCCGTTATTATCGTCACCCAGTGCATCAGGGGACGGCAGACCATCAGGTTCGGCATCTACACCTCCGCCTAAGAATATGCCGGGGACAATCACGTGGTATGCCCCGTTACTGGCTCGCAACGTCGGATAGTTCGGGTCAGGGGCGTCCCCCCAATCGGAGGGCAAGCCTGCTCCTATCCGCTGATTGCCAAACAGAAAAGCCCAGCTCGGTACATTCGGATCTGCCGTCACGGTGTACGTACCACTGGCCGGCGCTTTCTGTGTCCAGCCGGGCTGTTGCACTTCACCAAGCAGATAATCTCCCTCAGCCAGTCCGACAAACAGGAAACTACCACTCGTACCAGTCTGGGTATATAAATCATTTGCATCTTCTACGCCGTTTTGATTGGCGTCCAGCCAAATGGGCCAACCGGCTAAGGGTGGTTCGTTCGGATCCCACATTCCGTTGCCATTGAGGTCATTAAACTTATACCCTTGAACCATTCCGCCCGGTGGCGGTGTATTACCATCGGCTACGATCTCGACCTCATAGTCTTCGACCTCTCCCGGGCCTAAGTCGCCGTCGGGATTAATATGAACAAAAAAATCTGGAACTCTACATATACGAAACCGTGCATAGGTCTTTCCGGGTGTGGTTCCGGCCGGAACTTTTATGCTTAAAATTGAATGCCCTATACCGCCACCTCCACCACCTGTTTGACCCATAAACTCCGTTTGATCGTCCCAGTAACCATCTCGGTTAAAATCAATCCAACCTTCCATAACATGATACTGGCCACTCGGATCCATGTCGATAAATGTTGCAGAAACGTACTGCCCCGGTACCAGGTCCCATAAGAATGTCACGCCATCTTCGTCGTCGATACCGTTATTATCATCTCCGAAGCCGGGCGGGTTGGGTTGCATACCTGATTCGGCATCCGGCGGGATGCTGCCCAACCATGGCCCACCCAGCTCATGGCTGGCAGAGGGGTAGTTAGCGGGTGCATCACCGTAATCGCGGTTTTGTTTGTTGCCAAATATAATGGGGGGCGTTTGCTGGCCGGCCTGTACAGGGATTGTATGTGTGCCGGCTCCTTCTGGATAGGTTTGAATCCAGCCGTTTTGCAGCTCTTCGTAAACCGTATATGTACCATCAGGCAGGACTACGAAGTAGAAGCTGCCATCCGGATTCGTCAGAGTCTCTTCTCCGGCATCCTTGGCACCATTTCCATCGAGGTCTATCCAGATTGTCCATCCGCCAAGGCCCGGTTCACCCACGTCCTGCTGGTGATTGCCGTTGAGGTCGTTAAACTTGATTCCGCCAATGATTTCACCGGGCGGCAAGACATTGCCCTCCTGCTTGATCTCAACCTCATAATCCTCGACCTCTCCTTCGCCATAGTGTCCCGTAGGCGATAGCGGGCAGGCGCCCATCGGTAACCACCCGCGATAGGCTCGAACGCGCATAAAAGTAGTGCCGGGAACCGCTGTTGCGGGAACCTGGAAGGGCCGAGTTACAATGATGCCCTGTGGCGTTGCCACATAGGAATCCGCCGATGCCGGGATGCGTTCGGCAGGGTCCTGAAAGCTGCCGTCCCGGTCGAAGTCAATCCAGATGGCAGGATGGCAATCATCAATGCTGCCCGATTGAAGAGGCCCGCCTAGACCACCCGGCCCATAGGTCGTTTGGACTTTCACCGCAGCCGTTTGTCCAATCACCAGATCGGACAATAAGGTTACACCGTCTTCATCGTTAACGTTGTCAAGATCGTCACCGTCAGCGTTGGGGGAGAACAACGGGACGTTCTCCGCATCGACCAACTGCCCAAGACGATAACCGCCTACGTCATGCGATGCACTTCCATACGAGCTTGGCGCATCGCCATAGTCGAGCCCGTGATTGCCGAACATCAAAAATTTTGCCGTTGGCATGGGACCACCGGGAATTGTGAAAGTAAATGTGTCCGGAGCAGATGGTGAGGTTTGTATCCAGCCGGTTTGGGATTCTTCACCCACAGTGTAATTGCCCGAAGGCAGGCCTGGGAAATCAAAGCCGCCCTGGTTGTTCGTCTGAGTGGTCTGGTCGGGCGTGCTATCGTTATTTGTGTCCAGCCAAATGGTCCAGTTCGGCAGGCCCGATTCACCGTTGCCCGGTTCCCAAACACCGTCGCCGTCGATGTCGTTGAACTTGATTCCCGAAATGAGATTTCCGGATGGCGTTGTCCCTTCCGGCTTGATTTCGATGTAATAGTCCTCAACCTCACCTTCTTCGCCATAGCCGGTGGGCGAAGTTAGTATGTCCACATCGGGTTCAGTGCGATATATTCTAAATCGTGCACAGGTATTACCCGCCATCGCGGTCGGGGGGACGAGAAAAGTCTCTGTCCAAGGAACGATTGTTCCAGCTCCCGTATAGGTTCCACCGACTACCCTCTCAGTATCTTCAAAAGTTCTACTATGGTCGTAGTCGATCCATCCGGTGATAGCGGCTGGCACACCCAGGGGCGCATTAACATTGATGATGACTGTGGCAAACTGGTTGACTTCCAGACCCAGAGGGAAAGATATACCGTCATCGTTGTCTGCGTCGGCAAGTGGGCTCGGCTGACCGTCCATCTCGGGGTCAACAGAGCTTCCCAGCATTACCTCACCGATATCGTGATATGGCCCTCCGTTGATTTTAAGAGTTCCAAACGAATCCGGCGCATCGCCGAAATCGTATTGGCCCTCACCTGTTTTTTCATTTTTGAAGGTAATGACAATATTCTCCCCTTCGTCAAAGTCCACATCGACGGTGGCGTTAGCCAAATCGACGGTGGAACCATTGTCCGTGTCACCAGTGATTGTAATATCCGTTAGCGTCCAACCGGTAGGGATTGTCTCGCTGACCTTTTGCAGCAGGCTTAGATTGTTAATATTCCATGTGTTATTGGATGGATCCATTAAGTTTTGACATAACGTATCAAAAAAGCCTCCCGGGCTGAAATCGGCACAAAAGAGAAATTGGGTATCGTCTGCAGGTGTCGCTTCTTTGATCACCACAACAGAGCCGCTTACGTCACCTCCCGGCGGTTCGGTCCCGGTCCGGTAGTTGCCGAAGTCGATATTCTCGAATACACTTCCAGGTCTAACCTGTAAAGCCCAGTAAGATATCTTCGAGGACCAACCGACCTGCATCACCTCATGGATATTTTGGCAGGAAGCATAATCGACCGGAACTTCCGAGATAGAGTAGTTTCCATCGCTGTCGGTTATTGCATAGGGTTCGCCCTCCTCCCATTTTGAGTTATGATTGAGGTTAACATAAATTTTCCAGTTCGCAAGCCCCGGCTCGCACGGGTCTCGTCGCCCGTCGAAGTCTAAGTCATTATATTTCATGCCGCGGATTGTCCCGGTTCCTTCCGGGGGTTCGGTCCCGGTCCAGTGGTTGCCGAAGTCCATATCCATCAAGACCTCGCCCTCGCTTAGCCTGACGCCCGAATAGTGCTTTTCGGCGGGAAACGTTTGAAACCAGTCTTGCTTATCTTCTTCACTCAATCCATATATGCCCGGTTCAAGGTTATCGAATTGATATTCGCCGTTGCGATTGGTTGTGGTAGTTGTCAGAACAACACCATTACTGTCCGTAAGTGCGATCTCCCAATCCGAGATGCCAGGTTCACCGGGATCTTTTTGGCCGTTCTCGTTAAGGTCGTTGAATTTGACGCCGCGAATCGAGCCTGTGCCGGCAGGCGGCGCCGTACCTGTGCCCCGAATAGCAAAATTGTAGGGATTTTCATCAGGGTCGTCATTATTGATAATTAGTGTTGTGAGGTATGTCCCTGCGGCGAATGGATATAGTTCTACTCCTATCGGCAGGGAATCGCCGGGAGCGATTGTGGAGGAAGATGATAATATCAACAAACCGAATTGCGCCGCAAGCTCACCTCCGATCCAGAAAGTATCCTGGGTTATTTCGAAGCCATCGATGAAGAGTGTATCCGATCCGGTGTTGTGGATGTAAAAGATTTTTGAGACGGATCCGGAACCAATTTCCACACTGCCCATGTCAGTTCCATCAGAAGTGCTCGGTGTGGTATCCCCGTCAGGAATGTAGATACCGTTCCCTCTGACATCGATTTCGGGGGCAAGAGTGGGAGTCGTCGTGACTGTAACCGTTACGGTGGCGGTATCTGTGTCGCCTTTGCCGTCGCTGACGGTATAGCTGAACGAATCGTTACCGGTAAAACCTGAATCGGGTGTGTAGGTCACTGAGCTGCCATTGTTGGCTGTTGAGCCGTGTGGAGGATCAGTAACGCTCTGCACATTTAGCGGGTCGTTGTCCGGGTCGTTATCGTTGTACAGGACATCGATATCGACCGCCGTACCTTCAGATGTGGTTGCCGAATCGTTTGTCGCCACCGGCGGGTGGTTCGCAGGCGGAGTGGTATCGCTGAGATACCAGAACTTGTTGCCCGTGTGTGTCTTGCTGTCCAGAGGTACTTCGTATTCAATCTGTTCGCCTGAAGCAGAGCCGCCTATCGAAAAAGAGCCTTCGAATGAATATCCTGATTTGCCTTCGCATACGATAGTTAAGTACTCATAGCCCTGTTCTGTTTCGAGTCCGTACCATCCGTCCGAGCCGGTCGTATCACTACTTACTTCATCACCCAGGACACCGCTTGAATATGAACCATATAGTTTGACGCTCACATTGGGCAGTCCCTGTGCCGTGGGTGGTTCGCTTAGGTAAGCGCCCTCATATACACGTCCTGACAGGGTCGCTGCGTAACTCGCAGTAGATAACCCAATAACCAATGAAATTAAAATAGCCAATCTGGAAATTACTGATGTGCGCTTCATTTTCCTACCCTCTCTAATAAATTACGGCATGACTGTATATTTTGACCCAACCTGTTTTGACCAGGCTTTTTGTGCGCATATCCGGGATGATTGCAGCGGCTTTTTCACTAACCTGCCTAACTCCTTGGGATTTGTAAATATAACGTGTAATTCTCGGACATGCAATATAAATCCCTGAAATTTTTGCAAGAAACGCATAAGTAAATAGGTATAAGAGTCGTAAAAATACTATTTACTTGCCTTTTGTGATGCTAATTATAAGCTGATTTTATCGCCGCAGCGGTGTTCCGGTCGTGTCCCGTGAGGAGAAAAATAGATTATCCGGGCCATTAGGAGTGAAATAATGCGGATTAGTTCATATCAATTTGGTAGGATTGTCATTGATGGAATCACTTATAGCAGTGACTGCATAATTCTTGCCGAGACGGTATTGGCTAATTGGCGAAGAAAGCAGGGCCATTTGTTATCTCCGGAAGATTTACAGCCTGTTGTAGCGGCAAAGCCATCGATACTGGTAATCGGCTGCGGCGCATCGGGATTGATGAAAGTGGCGAAAGACCTGCCGCAATTTTTGCAGGGACATAATATAACTTTGGAATACTATGATACTTATAAAGCAGTCGAGTGTTTTAACGAATCGTCCCGGGCTGGCGAAAATGTCGCCGCCGCTCTGCATCTTACCTGTTAATCTATATTGTTTATGTCCCTGAGACGACGACGTCCGTGAAGACCAGGCTCGGTGTCCTTTGGGAAGAATATATCCAGGGGTCATTGGCTACTTCGGTTAGCTTATGCCAGAATTTGAGATGGTTATCGGCTATATTCATCTCGGCTATCGCCTGAGAAGGCTCGCCGTTCTCGAAAAGGTGACCGATGATACCGACGGAGGTATCGCCGGTAGTGGAGTTTGAGTTGCCGCCTATGAAACCGGTAACGAAGACGCCTCTGCCGAGGTCTTTCATAATCTCCTCGACGGATCTGCCGCCCGGCGGAATTATAAGATTCGAAAGTCCGCCTGTCGTCGGGTCCCAATCGAGTTTTCTACTGTAATACCAATCGATAAAGAATTCTTTTAACACGCCGGATTCTATCATAACTCTCTTTTTAGCAGCGATTCCGTCACCATCGTACAAACGGCTGCCTAAACCTCCGATAACGAACGGATCGTCAATCAGTGTCAGATGGTCACTTGCGATTTTCTGCCCTTTTTTGTCTGCCAGGAACGATTGCTTCTGATGGATATTTCCCCCGGACATAGGCGAGAGCAGTCCCCTAAGTAATCTCGAAACGACTCTGTTTTCGATAATCACCGGTAAAGTCTCGGTTTTTATTTTTTTCGCGCCGAGCAAATCGAGAGTGCGTTTGGCTGCTATAGTCCCGATTTCTTCGGCCGAAGGTATATCATCCTTCTTGACACAGGTTATATAGTGATAGCCGTTCGGTCTGCGGTCACCTTCATCCTGGACGGTTATCCCCGCTCCCGCTGAATATCGCGTGTATTCACGGTAACCTTCGAAACCATTGCTGGTCAGAGTTATTGAATCACCGTAACTATCGGATTCGCTGGCCGTAACCGAAATGACCTTTTCCCCACCTTTGGCCAGGGATGTTTCCTCGATGGCCTTGACCAGGGTATGACGGGATTCCGGGGTGAGTTTTTCATAATTAGCATCCCTGATTCCCAGGTCAATATCGGCCCGACCCTCGTAGAGTCTCGGGTCCGTCAATGTTCGGTAGGGGTCCTCGGCAAGAAGTTTAGTTGTAGCAACGGCGTTGGAAATAAAGTCTTTCAGGGCAGCTTCTCGTAAATCCGAAGTGCTTTGTCCCGAGTATCGATTATTGACGTAGATTTCTATATAGAGATTTTTGGTGGATGCTTCTTTAATGTTCTCCGGCTTTCGCTGCCGATAGCTTATATCCACAAATCGCCGGCTGCTGATTCCGACGCGGCAATCGTCAGCGCCTGCGTCTTTTGCCGTCTTAATCGACCATGCGGCCAGGTCATGCATTTGCTTATTCATATTTATTTCCCTTATCTTAGGCCTTTATCCCGCCTACGGTCATTGATTTAACAAGAGCAGTCGGCAATCCGAAACCAACGGGAACTCCCTGCCCGTTTTTCCCGCAAGTGCCGCCGCCGCCCTGGTACATTTCCAGATCGTTCGCCACCATCGTGACATTCCTGAGCATTTTGGGGCCGTTGCCCATGATATTTACATCCTTGATTGGTGCCGTTAGCTTACCGTCCTCGATCATGTGCCCCTGGGAGACGTAGAATGCGAAATCGCCCTCGCCAATTTTAACCTGTCCGTTACTGACATTCTGAACATAGATTCCGCTGCCAGCTTCTTTGATTACATCTTCAGGTTGAGCAGGGCCGGACAGCATATAAGTATTTCTCATACGTGGTATTACATAGTGTTGATAGCTTTCACGTCGGCCGTTGCCTGTCGGTTTTACCTTATAGTGCCGGGCGGAGATTTTATCGTGCATATAGCTTCGTAGAATGCCGTTCTCTACCAGCACTGTTTTCTGTCCCGGCGTACCTTCGTCATCGACATTGAGAGAGCCTGCAAGGCTGAGATTTGTGCCGTCGTCGAGAATGGTGACGAACGGTTCGGCCACTTTCTTGCCTATCATCGTGCTATAAGTCGAAATGCCTTTTCGGTTAAAATCTGCTTCCATTCCGTGACCGATTGCCTCGTGTAGTAGTATCCCGGTTATACCGGGGCCCAGAACAACGGGTATTTCTCCTGCCGGCGGCTGGACTGCATCGAAGAGAACAAGAACACGATCCACTGCCTCTTTGGCGATTTTGTCAACCACCGCAGGACTGTAATAGGAGAAATCCCTCCGTCCGCCGAGATTCCAGCCCGACCGTTCGCGTTTACCATTCTTTTCGGCTACGACCGAGGCTGATAGGAAATTCTTCGGCAGCAGATCCTCTGACTTTTTGCCGTCACTGGTGACAACCATTACTCGCTTTTGCTCATCATGGAATCCTGCGTTGACTTTAACAATCAGCGGCGAAAGGGCGAAGCATTTATCGTTCATTGACTGCACTATCGGAAGTTTCAATTCGAAAGGTACCGAACTCAGAAGCTTTTCGAGAGGGTAGTGGTTTTTGAATTTGGTTTTGACAAACTCACCGGCAGGCTCGTTCGGCGAAGCGTCGGCGATTGTTGCCGCCGTCGATGCTGCGGCCATCATGGACTTTTCAGTCATCTCCTGAGTGAATCCATAACCGACCTGGTCACCTTTGACCGTTCGAATACCCGCACCGAGAGCCACGTCGCAATACGCCTGATTGACTTTGCCGTCCTCGAGAATTACGTAGTTGCTGATTGTATGCTCGAAATATAAATCGGCGAAGTCACCTCCCTTGGCCAAGGCCTCGGCGAGCACCTTCCGGCAAAGACCGTCCGTAATGCCGAATTCAGATTCGAAATACCCGGACTTTTTTGCGAGAATCATGTTGGACGAGCACGAAGACAATACCGGTGATAATGTTGCGGCGAAGGCCGTACCCGCTGCATTACGAAGAAAGGAACGTCTCGTTATCGGCTTCATATTATGTTCCTTAAATTGATATAAGTTACTGCAATTGTTTGAATCGAATATAAATCGTACCTTCTCTGTAAATCTATACAATATAAGGGGATTCTTCAAGGAAAAAAGAAATTAGGCGGAATATTACGAAAAAAGCCTGCTGATTAATTTATTTAAAAATCAGCGGTCTGGTTAATTTATTATGGTTTGCATTTATTATGATTATTTGGTATATTTGCCGCATTGAGCCGGGGAGTAGCTCAGCTTGGCTAGAGCGCTGCGTTCGGGACGCAGAGGTCGCAAGTTCAAATCTTGTCTCCCCGATTTTGTTTTTATCTCAATTCTAAGTAATCTAAAGCCCTATAAGGACTGGAAAATTACCGGACACCTTTAATTTTCCCATTTTTCATTTTTAGGTCAGAGTAAACCGGTGCTAAAATACCGTTCTGCTCTATCCGGAAGCACAGTAGCTATAATCCATTCCGGGTGTTCTCTGGCTATTTGTCTTGCAGCCCATATGTTTGCTCCGGATGAAGTTCCGCATAGAAGAGAATTGTTCAGTGCTAACTCGCGTGTTGTAGCAATTGCATCATCATCCGTAATTTCAATTATCCTGTCTATCAGGGATACATCAAGAATATCAGGTATAAATCCATCACCAATTCCCTGAATCTGATGTAAACCCGGCTCATGGCCGAGAAGAGCAGATACATTTTTAGGCTCGACTGCTACTATCGTAACATCAGGATTGTTTTTCTTAAGAAAGGAACCAACACCCTGAACCGTTCCGCCGCTTCCGACACCTGAGACAAAGGCGTCTATTTTATTTCCTGTCTGCCTCCAGAGTTCCGGTGCGGTATATTCATAGTGAGCCAGTGCATTATTAGGATTTTTAAATTGTTGCGGCATATATCCTTTGAATTCCTCAACCAGCTCCTCTGCCTTTGTAACCGCACCGGGTATGCTTTCGCTATCCGGAGTTAGAATAAGATGGCCGCCAAAAGCTTTGATTATGTTTTTTCTCTCCTCGCTCATCCCTTCGGGCATTACAATATATACTTCATATCCCTTGGCAACTCCAACGAGAGTTATTCCTATTCCGGTATTGCCTGATGTCGGCTCGACGATTTTCATTCCCGGTTTCAGCTCTCCACTGCGTTCGGCCCCTTCTATCATTGTAAGGGCTACGCGGTCTTTTATGCTGCCTCCGGGATTTAAAAATTCGGCCTTAGCCACAATATTCTCGTTCCTGAGCTTAACTAAAGGGGTATTTCCTATCAGATCGATGATGTCACATGTTTTCATAATTCCTCCTATTCCTTGTTATCGATAATGATCGGGACCATCGGACCGCGCCGGCGGGTAAGCTCAATCCCCATGTTTTTTATTAGGGATAGTTACCGTTTTCTGTGTACCGTTTTCCATCCATTAATAGCTGGCTGTCCCTGGTTTTTATTAATCAGTTTGAATTTATGGTTAATTCAACACTGTAACCGAAAAAATGTTATTCCGAAGCAAACACAACATGATAAGTTTTTACCACGTCATTATTATCAAATTTCACAACAGCAGTTCCATCTTTTGATTCGGCCTGTGTAACATCCACTTTTACTTTGCGATCGCTTGCAGATGCGGATACTTGAGGTATTTCCATGACACTGGCAGGAATGGTATATGTAGCCTCATAAAGATCAACACTGGTAATTCCGTTGGCATTTGTTGATCTTACCGGAGTGGCAGGTAGTTCGATCGCTTCTCCGTTCACCTTAATACTGACAGACGGTGGAACCGGACGAACGATTTTCTTTTTGTCTGAACTGAATCCCAGTCCAATGATATCGCAAAGACCTTCCGATTCAGGACCTTCGGCCACAAGGAAAATAGCATGTTTTTCTCCCAGATTGTCAACAAACGAAGCAACATCAATAGTGAATTTTGTAATTTCCTGCACAGCATTTGCGGGTACATTTATTTCACCAATTTTTTTGCCTCTCCATGTATCATTGTCCCATGGTCCGTCAAGCCAAACGTTAATCTTAAATGCGTTTGTAGTTTTTGGCGTAAGGAACAGATTAAAAGCTGTGTTGTTGCCGGGCTTTGTGCCTTCGAAAGATTTCAAGCCTTTTTTATCTTTGTCAAGTCCGCCAAAGCCAAAATACTTGTATCCTATGATGTGACCGTTTTGCACATTTGCAAGGGGCATGTTATTGTCCCACATATCCCACGAATCCTGTTGGCTGCTTAGGTTGGAAAGATAGCATGCGTATCCTGCAGAGTAATATTGATACGGATTTAGTCCGTAGATGTGGAAACCTTCCGAAGTAACTTCGGCTCCGGTATATTCATGTCCCTGGCTGTCTTTTGCGGTCCAGATATTATCTTCCGCATAGGGGTCATATCCTCTGATGGTAATTTTACCGCCTTCTGATACCGGTTTTTCATCCCATTCAATTTTAAGGGGTGCAACCATTGGCTGACGTGCGTTTCCGAATCCTCGAGGCGCCCTGTGATAGAATACATAATACTGGTCATTGATCAACTCGATACTACCATGCGTATTGTGTCCTGAATAAGATGTTTGCAGTCTGGTTCCATCCTGACTGGACACAACCGCACGTGAATCAACAAGAACGCCACCACTTTTCCAGGGACCCAGCAGTGAATCACCATAGGCATAACGCAACGCCGAATTGGTACTGCCAAGTCCATAATCAGGGCCTGAATATCCGCTGTAAACCCAAAGATATTTATTGCCAATTTTACGAATAGACGCGGCTTCAAAAAAGTTGAACATACCAAGATCCTGATCCGGATAGACATGGGGATATTTTGTACCTTCCGGGTCTCTTAAAACACCGTATCTTCGACTGGCAGGAATAAAACGGTCGATGACCTCGGTTCCGGGGCGGAGAGAATACATGGTGTTCTGATCTAACTGACCGGCCAGCGACCTTTGGAATCCCCAGTATCCGTAAGCTCTGAAACCGATCTCATAATCGGGGTCGTTTCGATCGGTGATGTATTCAACAAATACTGCCGGGTCGAATCCCATTGTACTTCCCGGTATTGTTCTTCTTCCGTCCTCAGTCACATTGATGGGGGTAAATGGTCCATCCGGACGATCACCCCTGGCTACCATTGCTTCTCTGTTGCGACCACGACTGTGCGGGTACAGATAGTATTCCTTTTTGCCGTCTTTTCTCTTCACCTCAACAAGGTCAGGCGCAAACATAACATCCCACTGATTGCCGACCTGGTAGGTGAAAATGGGGCCTTCATCACGCCAGCTGGATAAATCCTCAACCGGAGCCGACCAGGCCCTTATGTCCGGTCCGCAATACCCTCGAACCCTGACATCGTGAGATCCAATAATATAGATGCGGTATTTTCCCGGGTTATCGGGATCCTCAAAAACACGCGGTTCTCCGTCGGGCAAATGTTCCCATAACGGCAGGTACGGATTACCTGCTCCATGATGGATGTATTGGGTTGTTTTCGCGTCGTTCTTCGACTGATTACTGGCATGCATTGATGCACAACTGCAAAACAGCAACAGTGACGCGATTAATAACGTTACATTGGGTCTTTTGAAAACAAATATAACTTTCTTCATTGTTGACCTTTCTATCGCTCTAATGATTGAATAATTGACCGGAAATTGGATTTCCAACGACAGGGATGATTATATCAATTATTGAGGGACTGTCAAATCAAGTGTGAATTGGGTTAAATCTCCCAAAAACCACGTTTTAACAGATGTGTAGCAGCCTCATCCTGGAGATTTATTATGGACAGTTATCATTTTCTGTGTACTATTCCCATCCATTAATAGGTGGCTGTCCCTGGTTTCCTTAAAAACTTAACTTTAGCCGATTGGGCTAAAGAATGATGAACCGTTCCAGTATAGGGGATAAATCCTTTTGTATTTATTCTGTGGTAAAGTTACAGTCGTCTTTGGCATTCTTATTGACATAACGCGCTGGCTCAATCGCGACGCACAGCGGCGTCGATTTGCAGCCAGATGTTATGCGCTTTAGAAGGTATAGGGCTTGCTATTTGTAATTATCAATTTTTTCTTTTACCAGATCAACAAGTTGTTCACCACTAAGATTCTTTGCCAAGATCCTGCCCTTGGGCCCAACAAGAAAAGTTGTAGGGAAACTGACAATCCCATAAGTGTTAAGCACTTCTTCAGGCGCAATTGCATTTTTATATGGCAACGGATCCTTCTTTAAAAATTCTCTTAGCTCCTTTTCTTTGTCACGAGCTGCAAGACCAATTATTTCTAATGTGTCTGTAGAAATGAATTGAGCCAGTTTTTTATTATTTGGTAATTCACCGAGACAAGGTCCACACCAGGTTCCCCAAAAGTCAATGAATACAAATTTACCCCTAAAGTCTGATAATTTAAACTCATTCCCATCTAGTGTCTTTACAGTAATGTCAGGAGCAATATTTCCTTCTGATACGTTTAAGTTCGCTAAAATCTTGTCTGCATGTCCTTCTCCAACATAAAACAAATCGGCATAGTCTTTTTTTAGCAAGTTAATCAGAAAGGTAGTTTTTTCCACTTCATGATAGTCGGCATAGTCTGAGGCAGAATGGTAGAGCACATGAGTACAAAGTGTTTTCTTGGGTGATTTTTTTACAAATTCTATTAAAAAGTCGTAAAAGTAGTCATCCGTTAAGTTATATTTTTTCTTAGTCTCGGGATGATCTTTTAAAAGAAAATCGAGAAAGACAACTCTATTACAAAAATCACCTTCAAGTAGATAGGATGTCGGGTCAAGCGCATTTAACAGTTCGAGCTGAGTTGTCAAATAATTCTGAAATTTTTGGCTGTGTATGACTTTATCCAGTTGTACACTATCTATTTTGCCGGCCAGCCACGCTTTTGTATAATCATACATCATCGGATGCATAAGAGATAACCGATGAGAAAGTCGACACTCAATTAGCATTTGACACAGACTTGGATCATACTTTTTCCCAATTGGCTCAAAAGCCTTAATAACTCTTGCATATTTCTCTTCCCATTCTTCGGGATCGCTTTCATGAATATTTCTAAGAATAGGTGACACACTCTTCATGGTCTCTCTCAATTCTTCAGAAAATTGATTGTACTGCTCCAATAGATCGAAGCCATATATCTCGGCCGATGATGTTTCTATTGTGTTAGTATAGAGCGAGGGACAAAATTCAATAGAACCTCCTTTATACACATTTACAAAGTCGGCACGGTCTTTCCGGACCAAATAGTTCTTGTTAGCCAAATCATTCCGCGGAACACTGTCAATTAAAAACTGATATGATCCATCAACGTTTATGGGTGCCTCTGAATCAACTGTCCATTTCTCATTTTCTTGCTTCAGTGCCACAGCATTGCCGATTTTCCAATCACAAAAATCACCGACCAGTTTAATATCTTTGATTTCTGGCTGAATCCCAATCGGAACAAGCGAAATATTAGTGGTCAAAATAGTTTCTTGATCAGGGATGAATACTCTTTTTTTAACGGGTTCATAGCCATATGCAAAGGCTACCAATGTATATCTTCCCGGAGCTGCATTAAAAGAAAACTCGTTTCCAGCAACGGTTGCAAAATATTCGGGATCGGCGAGCCAAGCCCAATTATCGTTGCGATTATATGCGTCATAATAATATAGTCCCACATAAACAGAATCAGTTTTTCCAGACGCTAAAGTAATTGTTCCTCTAAAGTTTTCTTGTACTTCTTGTGCTTTTTGTGGGGAGCATGAGAGTAACAAAATAACAATAGGCAGGCAGTGAATCAGTTTCATTAGATTTTCCCTCTTTTGTGAATGGTTAGTTGAATAAACGAATATGAACAAACTCTATTTTGAGTAAGTTGGTTCTCAGTGATATAGGCTATTGTAATATCGCCGCATAACATATTATTCTATGGTTTCCGTATAAAGGTTTATTAGGGACAGTTACGAATGGCGGGACTTTAAGGTTATTAAGAAAAAAGGTCTCCTGCAACCGATATAGAAGTTAACGCTAACTTTAATCGGAAAGGAGACCACAATATGTTCAAGGACAGTATCGACATTTCAT
>Ga0315543_1000193_pt1 | contig 75650 bp, 71 predicted proteins | sample SalMarSW160210MG_2_FD_203098 | JGI IMG/M metagenome (GOLD analysis project Ga0315543, IMG submission 203098) | Salt marsh sediment microbial communities from the Plum Island Ecosystem LTER, Massachusetts, United States - Salt Marsh Sediment SW1601-210 ... | reverse complement strand
CTTTGTTCCATAACACAGGTCTCAGTCCAAGGCATAATTGACCTCCTTTCGGAGGCAATTATAAACTAACAACTGTTACCCATGTCCTTAGCATAATCTGTAACCCATCTTACCGGTTTGTACCGAAGGAAAAACCCCTTGCAGTGCAAGGGGCTAACAGTTAAATGGCCCCCTTTAGGAAACGAGCGCAAATAAAAAGGCCCTGCGGTTTGGCGGGGCCTTTCGGTTCTCGAGCGTTGTTTTCTGCTTAGCAGGGAACTACGTTCGTCGCACAGGGGCCTTTTTTGCCCTGGCCGACTTCAAAGTCAACCTTTTGGCCTTCATCGAGTGATGAATAGCCAGTCGTTTTAACCTCTGAGTGGTGGACGAATAAATCATCGCCGCCATCATCAGGATTAATAAAGCCGAATCCCTTTGCCGAATTGAACCATTTTACAGTACCTTTACTCACTTTTACTTCTCCCTGGCCTGTTTACAGGCCATCTAAAACATCTCTCGAACTTATTTTATTGGGGGATACTCCTGAGAGATGGAAGAATATTCACCATTAAAAAGTCAACTATAACGTAATAACCGATATTACGCAAAGGAAAAAGTTGAAAAAATTCATCTTTTTTTACTTTTGATGCCAACTGCACCCAGAAATCCTCAAAAACACGACTTTCACGACTTTTACTCCGTAAAGCCACTTTAAAGGGCTTTGTGGGGATGTGATTTATGAGGGCGAAAGAGTTATAAAATAACAGTTGTAATACTGTACAGGATTTTTATATTAGTATCGATGTGACTCAACGGAGCGTACCCGGGCAGATATAAATTTGGGAATACCAGATAATATATACTGGAAGGTACAAAAGAGATTTTGTGCGATGGGAAAAGATGTCCCGGTCAAAACAGGAGAAGATAGTCTCGTCCCGGGTAAATCACGCATCATTATTCTCGGGCCAAAGTGAACAGTAGGGCACTGCCATGCGATTATATCTGATAAATCCGTCAAATCCGCTTGTGAGTATCGTCAAAGTCAAGGAGAGCCGCTGGAACCGTTACCGCGTGTGGAAACCACTCGGTCTTATGGTTCTGGCCGGGCTAACACCACCGTCGTGGGAAATCACGATCGTGGATGAGAACCTTAGCGTGCCGGACTATCCGGCCATGCCTCGGCCGGACCTGGTGGGCATTACCGCTTTTACCTCGCAGGCGAACCGTGCATATGAGGTGGCCGCTCAATTCCGCAATATGGGTGTGCCCGTAGTCATAGGCGGTATTCATGCAACTATGTGTCTGGAAGAGGTTATGGAGCGTGTGGATTCAGTCGTCACGGGGGAAGCCGAGGGCATCTGGCCGCAGGTCCTGGAGGATGCCCAGCGTGGCAACCTGAAACGCCGGTACGACGGAGGGTTTGCCGAGATAAACGATGTCCCATTAGCTCGTCACGATTTACTGGCTTCGGGATATGCCTTTGGAGCCATTCAGACCACCCGCGGCTGTCCCTTGAACTGCAGCTTTTGCAGCGTAACGGCGTTTAACGGAGCCCGTTACCGGCAGCGTCCAATTGCGGATGTCGTGCGGGAGTTCCAGTCTATTCGTGAGAAACATGTGCTGGTGGTGGACGACAACCTTATAGGCACGCGTCCTGAACACATCGCCCGCGCTAAGGAAATGTTCCGCGCTATGGCACAAGCGAACCTGCGAAAAGAATGGATTGCCCAGGCCACCATTAATTTCGCTGATGATGAAGAACTTCTCGTATTGGCAGCAAAGGCAGGGTGCAAAGGCGTCTTCATCGGCTTTGAGTCCCTCTCGGCCGAAGGGCTTCGGGAGGTCGGCAAGAAATTCAATCTTCTCAAAGGCCGGGACTTCCGCACCTCGGTACGGCGCATACGGCGGCACAACATTCTGGTAGCCGGTTCGTTTATCATCGGTTTGGATATAGACGAAGCTGGAATCGGTAAACGTATCGCCAAGGTGGCCCGTCAGTACGGCGTGGACAATCTCAACGTGCTGTTTTTGACTCCCTTGCCCGGCACGCGCCTGTGGGACCAGATGAAATCACAGGACCGCATCGCCCTCGATACGTTCCCGCAAGACTGGAAATATTACACACTGACCTTTCCGGTAGCTCGGTATAAGCATTTGTCTGTAGACAGTACCATCGAAGAAATGGTCTCGTGCGAACGGGATTTCTATTCCATGCCGCACATTCTGCGCAGGGCCTTGGGTAGCTTATGGCATCGCCGCCAGCCGCTAATCAGCCTGGTCAGCAATCTCTCGTACAGGAGAAATGTCAGACTAAATAGTAAGGCATATGCGGACTTCAAGGGTTACTGGGGCGACAGGTACACTTGATTTTTGCGGGATTTGATTAAATTTGCCAACAAAACAATTGGAGTAGCTGATAGAATATGAAAAGAGCTGATTATAGTTTTACCCAATCGCTGAAGTAGGCGATTATCCCCTCGCCGAGTTTTAATGTTAAGCGAACATAATGGAAAAAGGGAAGGTATATGAAAAGAAAAGTGGGTTTGTGGATTGACCATAGGAAGGCTGTTATCGTGTTTCTTGCTGGCGAAGAGGAAGAAATAAAAGTAATAAAATCTAATATTGAAAAACAGATACGACGTTCTGCTGCTTCACGTTCAGGTGGCCCATTTGAATCACAGGCAGTTCCATCAGATGATCGCCAACAGCGAGAGTTTACGGGACATCTCAACACTTATTACAATGAGGCAATTTCGTGTATTCGTGATTCAGAATCTATTCTGATATTTGGTCCTGGTGAGTCAAAAGGAGAACTCAAAAAACATCTCGAGCGAGAAGGACTCGGTGGACGTATAGTTGGTATTGAAACAACTGACAAGATGACCGATCCTCAGATTGCAGCAAAAGTCCGACAGTACTTTCTAAATCTGAAATAGGATTAGCATAGGATTGACACAGAAACACTTAACCATGTGTTCCAGCGGACGCGCAAACGCCTCTCGCCGTTGAACGCTACGTAGGACGAATGAAGGATATCAAATATGAGTAAGAGCGAGAAGGTCAAACTAAAGGGACGGGAACTGGCCACTCGTTTGACAGGCATTTTAATCCCTGCTGATAGAATCAGTTGGAAGCCACCGGTTGATGAACGGGACAAGGCGCGGCGACTATTGTTGTATCTTGCAGGTCAGCGAGCTCTCCACTATCCATATGACGAAGAGATCGGCTCCTTCATCGTTCAGTCCATCCTTGATACACGTGAGCGACTTACCCGCGACATAGAGGCTCTCTCTATGGACACTCTTCTGAGAAAAACTCTGCGAGCTATGCAGGCTGCCTGTCGCAAGTTTTTGGATGAGAATCAATCCCCAAGCGCAGGTTATGGGGGGGCGTATCAGGCTCAACTCTACTGCACACTTGGTGAGTTGCGAGCCCTATTGGGAATTCACATCGCTCGGATTGCTTTCACATATGATCTGGAAGTGGATGCGTGTTTGGGAGATATACTACCTCCTGAGCCCGAACAAGAGCCTGACAAAAGCCACAACACGAACTCGGGAGATTCAGATGGGGCCTAACATATCGCTGCAACGAACCATTAGACTCGCGCTTTTACAATATCCTTGCGGACATCACCGCATGACTCGGGATTAGTGTGGATAAATTTTTGCCACTTTGCAATTCAGAGAAGATTTTGATATTATAGTGAAATTGAAAGGCGGAAAAGTGTTTCAGAAAGTGTCAAAGGGAAATGTCGGTCAATAAATCAATAAAAAACTTCATCCTGAAGATAAAGCCCTAATAGATCTTCTCAGGACATCTGCATGAAAACGCGAGAAAAGAAGATAAGATTGGAAAAATAAAGATAATAAAATGCTGGGCCTTTTGGTAAAATTCTTTTCATTTAGCAAGTGATTACTACAGAATAATAAAATATTTGAAGAAACGTGAATTCTTAATAGATTATGGTAATAGATGATACTATCCAGACTCTTATCAGGATTGAACAGTCAATCGACAAGGGGATTCCGCAAACAGCCGTCAGTCCTGACACGTTAGTTAATCACTTAAACGATTTACATGGTGAATCCACCGAAGGTTTTGCCTCAGAAGAACTATTCGCATACGATGACGTCGGAAGCCCTTCAATAACACTCACTATTAGTATTGATGTTGAGTTTGATCTCAAAAGAGTCATGGAAAATATGCGAACAAGATTACATGTAACGCAGCACGGCAAAGCGGATGAAATAGGAAAAACAGGCATAGTTTGGTCTCATGAACATTATGATTTTGTGTATGACGATGATTCAGAACTTCTACGAATATCACATAAATATAGCCATAAACGAGAAGATACAAAATCTGTATTAAGCATAATAAAGAGAATGATAGGTTATGCCAAAGATTACCTGGAGGAAGTCAAGAAATCTGCAAAGGAAAGTACCAGTACCACAGAAACAGAATGACACACATCTCCTGACTTCCCTTACGATTGTGGTCATAGCAGTTACTATTTGGGTGTTCTATCTTACAGTAAATATGTATACCCGATTAACAGAACAGATTAAGGCGATGGATATTAATTAGGTGTGGCTGGTGGTAGAGTTTTGATTGTGACTTTGATTATAAATTGGATTATAAGCAAGATAGGGGGATAGAAAGGAGGCTTAATATGCTTTCAATGAGCACTACGGCTTGGATAACTATTAGTGTGGTTGTTGTGATTTTGGCTGTGTTTATTGTAATGAAAATAAAAGATAAATATTTTTAGAAAGGAGGGGATTTTCACTGAGTTTTTACCTGTAAACAAAAAGAAACTCATTTGGTGAGTTATTCACAATGGAATATTTCTTTCATATTCATCCACCATTCTTCCTCCTCTCTGAATTCAATCGGCTCTTGGCAGGGCAGGCTGGCGACGGTTAAACGACCCGTAAAGAAACCCCCAACATAAATCCTTCGACTGCGCTCAGGACAGGGTTGAGGGCTAAACGACAAGCTGGAGAGACAAGATTTTCAGGCAATATTGGGGAATGGATATTCAACTTTTATTCTTATGCCGTGTTCACGTTCTACACGGTCAACATTTTCAGGTTTTCTTTTCCACGCTGAAAGACGGTTCATATTACGTACCAGACGAAGGTCTTTTTTGCTGATGCCGCTTGCAATAATTTCCTGGTCCGACATGTTTTGCTTCATGAAATTCAATATAATATCGATGGTGTCATAACTGACGCCCAGAAAACATTCATCCGTAACGCCCTTTACCATGTCCGGCGAGGGAGCCTGGTTTTGTATTTCCCGGGGCAGAAGATATTTTGCAAGCTGTAATACATGGGTTTTATACAACCCTTTAATCGGCGAAAAGGGCATATCATCTATCCCATCTTTGACAAACCAGCCGACCATCAACTCAGATTGGTTTGCAGCGCCAAGAACCAGCCAGTTTTTCTCTTCGGCCTGTTGTTCGAGAAACTTGCGTCGATATACATGCCGAGCATTAAATGCAGCTTCAATGGAGCCAACGCCCCACTTGTAGAAAAGTCTCTTAATTCTATATCCGTTGCAATAGTCTCTGCGAAGGGTGGATATAAAGGGAGGTTCCCAGTGAAACAAACGGTGCAGATTGGTATTAAGACACCGATTTATAAAACCAGACAATGTGATTATTTTCATAATCAGCGGCGAGTAAATCTTCATTTTTCGCATCGTCGGGGTGATATTATGGTGTTTCAACTTAATCCCCAACCAATTAGCTATGAACTGTGCTTTGCGCCGCGATTCTTTCGCGCTATCTCGGTCATAGAGATGATACGCGTCAACTCGTTCCGGGCCGAGTGAACGTACGGCCAGAGCCGCAAGAACAGCCGAATCTATACCCCCGCTAAGCCCTATGATTACTCCTTTGGCTGAATTAGCATTGAGAAGTTTTTGTATATCTCCTTCAATGCTGTTTGCCACATGTTTTGCGTCAATTTCTGAAATCGAATTAAACGGCATTATATTTCCTTGTTCTCAAAAAATTCCCGAAGTAATTACTTTGGCCTGACCGATTAGAACATCGACCTGCCTTAATTTTGCCGCGGTCTGAGAACCACAAAACACATCCTCTATATACCATCAACTATTAAAACCCTCAATACATGATATTATACTCCCCAAATCCGACATCGAAAGACAAAAATGCGCTTCTGCCGGAGGCGGCGAAGGCCTATGACAAAGCGGCCGGAAAGTATCAAGGCCGATTCGCGGAACCGAATTTTTAATTGATTATCGATTATTGATTATTTGGGATTGCTTAGGCGTTTTGTTACCGGCCGAAGCATGTTTTATGACAGATATGAGAATATAAAAGACGGGCATAGCCGAACCTGTTAAAATAAATCCTATGGACAGGAGAAAAAGAATGTAATAGCCGGTGCTGAAGGTTGAGACTGTATCGATTATAGTTGGCAATATGCTGTCCCTGTTGAGCATCTCAGGATATTGGATGATTAGTATAAGCCCCCATACGCATCCAAGGATTATAAATGAAAATCCGGCAATAATTAATTTAATAAGCAGCCTCATTATTCATCAAGTTTATCTTGAATAGCGTCTCTTTTTCACTTCATAATCTGATTGTTATGTAGATTCTTCACTCCACTTCAGCCTTCGTAGATACTACGGCGGACAAGTCGCTCGCAATGACCCCACGCTTACGCTTGGGGCTCTGTAGTAAAAAACTAATACCGTACATCCACCGATTCAATATAATACAATAATATGAAAGACAGTGGGAAATTCGTCATACAAAAACATACAAGGGGCGAAGAGGTTCACTGGGACCTGATGCTGGAAGCCGGTGAGACGCTCGAGACGTACAGGCTTAGTCTGCCGCCGGGGAAATTAACGCAAGAGAAATGTTCTGCTGTGAAAATCTTCGAGCATCCGCTAAGATTCTTAACGTACGAGGGGCCGGTGAACAAAGGCGAAGGCAATGTGGAAATAGCCGAGAGCGGAACATACAATCTACTTCAACAAAAGCCAGACTATATCGAGATGGAACTGGCCGGGGAAATCCTGCAAGGACGATTTGTGCTTAGCTGCTCTGGTGAGGATGAATGGGTGTTTGGACCGAACCGCCTTTGAACTGAATTTCGAAGCACTAAATCCTAAATCCGAAACAATATCAAAGGTTTAAAATCCAAATTCTCAAAACAAAAAACCCCCGAAAATCGGGGGGCTAAATATTTTTGAGGCCCTTAATGTTTGACCAGCTTTGCCATATCGGCGAAATCGTCCTTGAGGTGATGGTAAAGATTCGGATACAAGGCATAGTACTTTTTATACAATGCGACCATTTTTGGATTCGGCTTAACAGTAGTAACAACCTTAATGGCATTACTGCAGGCCTGGGCAACGGTGCTATAATGGCCAGTGCCGACCATTGCCAGAATCGCAACGCCGTAAGCCGCTCCCGCGGAGGCGTTAATCGTATAAACCTGCGTTCTGTAGATGTCGGCCTGTAGCTGCCGCCACCACTTGCTCGCACCGCCGCCGCCGGTCGCACAGATGCGGCTGATTTTGACGTTTATTTGCCGCATAATCTTTATCTGGTCGGCCATTGCGTATGTTACACCTTCCAGCAGCGCCCGAATCATCATTGCTCTATCGGTTCGGGCGGTAAGTCCAACCCAGGCACCACGTGCAAACGGGTCCTGGTAAGGGCTTCTCTCGCCGGTCAGATACGGCAGGAAGTACAGGCCCTCACAGCCGGGCGGCGCCTTTGCCGCCTGATTTTCCAGCAATTGATAGGGATTAACACCGAGCTGCCTGGCTGATTCCACCTCCGGTTGAGCCAACTCGTTGCGGAACCATTGAAACGAGCCGCCGGCCGAGAGGACACACCCAAACAGGCAGTATTCATCGGGCACGCAGGAACAGAATGTGTGTATTCGCCCGGACGGGTCAAGCCGAAAATCTTTACTGTGAGCATATACAATACCACTTGTTCCTATCGAGGCGCTAACGAGGCCGTTTTTCACAATCCCCGTGCCGACGGCCGCCGCTGCATTATCGCCGCCGCCACCCACTACGGGTGTGCCCGGCTGAAGGCCAAGCTCGCCGGCCGCTTTTTTAGTTAGCGTGCCGCTGACTTCAACCGACTCGTAAACCTTAGCCAAAAGGTCATAATCAATTTTCAGCTTGCTCAAGAGTCCTTTGTGCCAGCTCCGTTTCTTCACATCCAGCAGAAGCATTCCCGCCGCGTCCGAAACTTCCGTGGCATATTCGCCCGTCATCAGAAAACGGACATAATCCTTGGGCAGCAGTATTTTTTTTGTTCTCTCGTAGTTTTTCGGCTCGTTTTTGCGCACCCACAAAATTTTGGGAGCAGTAAAGCCGGTAAGAGCGGGATTGGCGACCATAGAGATGAGCTTGCTTCGTCCGCCGGCCGCTGATTCTATCTGGGCGCACTCTTTTGCCGTGCGCTGGTCGTTCCAGAGAATCGCCCTTCTTATGACCTTATTATTTTTATCGATAAAGACCGAGCCATGCATCTGGCCTGAAAGGCCCAGGCCCAGGACCTTATTTTTACTTATCTTCGCCTTTCGCAAAACAGCTTTTACACCCTTGGTCGTAGCCGTCCACCAGTCTGCCGGGTTCTGCTCACTCCAGCCCGGGCGGGGGGAATAACAGGGATACTCAAAAGTCGCCTCAGCAAGAATTTTGCCCTTGACGTTACACAGTATCGTCTTGGTTCCCGATGTCCCCACGTCAATTCCTATGAACATTTCCTTTTCCTTTCAAAAAGTCATTAGCTTATAAAACTTTGATAGACCCGGCCAGCCGATTACCGGTCGGTGTTTTATTTATACCAAAAAACACTTCTTATGCAACAAGATTTACTATCCCGAGCGACAAAACTGAGTCTAATCGGATTTTTCAGCAGAAAGCTCTTTTTGTTCGCCCATTTCTCATTCCAGCCATTCTCTAAGTTCCCGCCGCAACTCTTCTCCAACCGCGTCTATTCCTCCCGATATGTCAATATATGTGATCCCGGAAATATCTGAGGGCAGCTCGATATTTCCTTTATGGAGAAGTATCACCCGTCCCGACATTCTTTGCAGCTTACCAAGGAAAAAACCAAGCTCTAAGATTACATTTTGACGGGCTCGGAGATTAGCTTTATCCGCGTCTTCAGCTTTGCTACTAATATCGTCTGGTGTGAGAAGAACAAACACCACATCCACATTTCGGGAAATTTCCTCAAACTTCTCTATTATAGTCCGACCCCGGGAAGGCTGTTCATGTAAAATAATCGGTTCCCCGAGTTTCAACATGTTCTGCAGAAAGTTCTTGAGTGAGAGTTTCAATGTTTCATCATGTCCGTGTACGATGAAAATAAGCGGATGCTTCTTCTGCCTTCCCAATGTTGTTGAGTCCTTAAGCACAGAGATGGCATCATCTGGAGAAACAGACTTGTGCAGATAAGCATCTAAGTAAGCGGACAGAGCCCTGACGCTTTCCAGTGGCATATAGACAGAAAGTTCAACTAACATCGTCTCTGGGCACATGGTTTTCATCTCTTCAACCAAGTTGAAGCCCTTAACCTTCAAAGCCTCAGCTCTGTGGTTTTTCTTCACGCTTGCTTTTCTCAAGACGGCCTTTATGCTCTTGACCGTAGCTGTCCACCAGTCGGCCGGATTCTGCTCATTCCAACCGGGATGAGGTGAATAACAGGGATACTCGAAGGTGGCTTCTGCAATAATTTTGCCCTTGACGTTGCACAGCACCGTTTTGGTTCCGGATGTCCCCACGTCAATTCCGATGAACATTTCATTTTCCTTTCAAAAAATCCTTCGCTCCTAAAATCTGTCATTTATTAAGGAAATTAACCCAATATTTATACAAAAAAATGCTGTTTTTGCAAGAAGATTCTTATACATGCCCATGTCTTCGTGAATTATTCCGCCTACGACAAGGCTTCCCCTTTTGCTAAAGACACGACAGACAAAACAGCAGACAAGACGCAAGGAAAATAAGCGCGGGATACCGCATTACTGATGGAGGCAGCTAACACACCAAATGCTGAGTCGTTTCTACCAAAGGCCGCGATGAGGAAACAAACAGTATGACGCAATCCCACAAGGGATGCAGTAAAACAGTTTTCCGAACCACAGTCCGAACCACAGTAGAAACAACGCATTTGATGCGGGGCAAGCCACAGGCAGGACCTCTATAAACGAAAAGTGGTTGTTTTGTTTTATTTTCTAAGCTCGGGGCGGTCCGGCTCGATGTGTACGGTGATATTCACCGGCCGAGTAATCTGCTCGTGCAAAACCGTTTCGAGATTTTCGGAAATTTCGTGCGCGTCGGTAATACTCAGGCTCGGCTCGACGAGAATGTGCAGGTCAAGAAAAACCTCCCTGCCCACCGTTCGGGTCCGCAGCTTGTGCCACTGGCGGATGCGGGTCTCCGAAGCTATGAGAGATTTTATCTGCTCGACCATTCCGGAATCGGCCGCGCCTTCGGCCAGCTCGGCAAAACAATCGCCAAGGACCCTTACGCCTACAAACATAATCATAAGCCCGACGGCGACCGCGGCAATCTGGTCGCCATATGCAAAGCCAAGCTCCAATGATACGAACCCGATTATCACCGCAATCGAACTTAACGCGTCGCTACGATGATGCCAGGCATTTGCATAAAGGGCCGAGCTGTGAGATTTGACGGCGACTTTTTTCGTGAGCCTGTAAATTACCTCTTTGCTTAAAACCGAAATGAGGGCGACTGCGAGCACCGCGACGCTCGGTTTTGCAATCCGGCCGCTGACGATATCGAGGGCCGCGTAGTAAATCATCGTTACACCTACAAGAAGCAGGACGACGCCGATGAAGCCGCTCGAGAATGTTTCGATGCGTCCGTGGCCGTAAGGATGGCCGGCGTCCGGCTCTTTCGAGCCAAAATAAACACCGAGCAACAAGGCAACGTCCGTAGCTATATCCGAAAGCGAATGCAGGCCGTCGGCGACGAGCGCGAGTGAGCCGGTAAAAAGACCAACCAGCACTTTCAAAACCGTCAGCAAAATATTTACCGCAATACCAAGATTGGTAACGGAACGAATCTGCTTATTGGCCGTCTGTATTTTGTCATCGTGAACCATTAGCCATCCATCTGTCTGCGGATATCGAGGACCGCGTTAATATATTTCTCGGTACTCTGCCGGTCTTTTGCCTCCGCTATAACTCTCATTACCGGCTCGGTATTGCTCGCCCGCAGGTGCAGCCAGCCATCAGGAAAATCGAAGCGGTATCCGTCGGTCATATCCACTTTTGCGCCGGCAAAAACCTCCTTTGCCGAGGAAAGTACCTGCGTCACCCGGGTTTTGTCTGCGTCGAATTTCTTTTTCATCATATAATACGCTGGTATCTGCCCGACAAGCGTGCTTATGCTTTTCCCGGTCTGGGCCATTAGCTGCAGGACAAGAGCGATGCCGACCAGACTATCTCGAACAGGCCCAACCCGTAAATCGATGACACCGCCGTTTCCTTCGCCGCCGATGATACAATCATTTTCAATCATAGTTTCAACCACATTAGCCTCGCCCACGGGCGTTCGTATTACCCGCCCTTTGCCGGCGGCGGCAATATCGTCAATCATTCTGGAGGTTGAGAGGTTCGTAGCCGCTGTGCCTTTTTTTGCGCTGAAAATATACTTTGCCGCCAGCGCCAAAGAATACTCCTCGCCGATGTACGTGCCCTTTTCATCGACTATCGCCAACCTATCAGCGTCCGGGTCCTGTGCAAACCCAATATGAGCGCCGGCAGAGGACACTTCCCTGCACAGGCCGGTTAAATTCTCGGCGATTGGCTCAGGCACGTGAGCAAAATCTCCCGTCGCTTCGGCATTTATCGCAACGGTCCGGCAACCCAGAGCAGCCAACAGTTTGCCACCGACCCGGCCCCCGGCCCCATTGACACTATCCAGAACAACCTTAAACTTTTTACTTCTTATCAGCTCGGCATCGATAATGCCAAGCACTTTATCGATGTGGACCGAGTCCGTTTCATCATTTGACTCTATCGTGCCGCGGCCGGCAGAGATGAATTTCTTTTCCATAAAAATTCGTTTAATCCGCTCGGCGGTCTCGGCGGTCATAGCGGAGCCCTCGGCACAGAGCAGCTTAATCCCGTTATACTCTATGGGATTGTGCGAGGCGGTTATTATAACTCCGCCGGCACAATGAAACTTTCTTGTCATAATCCCGACGCCCGGCGTAGTAACTATTCCCAGGTCAATTACATTTATGCCGGTCTGAGATAATCCATCGGCCGCGGCCGAGCTTAACATCTTTCCAGATGCGCGGGAATCCCGGCCGATACAGACCGAGAGCCTTTTTTCGTCAGATGCCGTTTCTCTAAGAAATGTTCCAAAAGCGCGTGCGTATCGCGTAGCGACATCGGGTGTCAGATTTTCGCCCACTATGCCGCGCAATCCACTTATAGTAATTATGAGTTCATCCGCCACTTTACCTCCTGCGCTCACAATTTAAAATCGGCGGTATGATTTTCTCGAACTCGAAAAGCAGCAGCAGATTGAACCACCTACACCTGCCGGGACTTTTCCAATACCTTCTTAAGCCGACTTATGACGGTGTTGACTTCGCTGTTTTTCAAGGCCAGAATATCCTGCAGTGCTTCGCCGATATAGGGCAGATACGCTTCAATATAACCTCTCCTGATTAATTCCTGCTGAATCCTTCTTCTCTTTCGCAGAAACAATCCCAGTTTTCGGCCGCATTCCTGGGCGGCAAGTTTAATCTCTTTGATTATTTCCGGATAATGCGCGATGGCCTCTTTACTTTCCGAAGTGAACGGGACCCAGACCGAGGCAATGTGTATCAAAAGAACCATGGGCCCGGTTGGAAGAGCTCCCCTGCTTTGACTAAGGCCGTAATTTCTCCAGTTAGTATCGAGGATCGATTTATAAATCGAACAGCCGGACTGCTGATATAACATCGGCACGCGATTGGCGATGCGGATGAGCTTTATCAGCGACTCCGACTCAGGGATTCCGTTTCCGCCCTTCTCGCCTTCTTTACGCCCGTAGGCCAGGGCCGCTTCAACGAGGAAAGGATTGCCTCGATATACACTCGGGCCGCGTGAACAGCTTGCATAAAACTCGGCACTAACGACCCGTTTCAAACCGGCCTCAAGCTGCTCGGCGCCGATTGGGCCTATGCAGTCGCTCGAAGGCGCCATTATTTTTGTCTGGTTTATCGCGTTGTGAAGCGCCTCGGCCTGCTTTAGAGAGAGCCTTGTCGGTCTTGCTTTTATCGACAGGCCCGCCTTTTCGCATATCCGCCGGGCCAGCGGGGCGCTTACACGTGAAAACTCATTCCTTAAAAATGCCGAGAGATGCTTGCAGGTTGTGTCGCGCGCCATTTTGAAAAGCAGCCCCAATTCGACCCCATAGGGATGAGGTTTGATTTCCCTCGGCACAAAGGGCAGGACTTTGCTTTTCCGCCGATATTCACTCACCTGGCCGTCCGGCCCGGTATAAACAATTGTCGCGTGGGGATTGGCCATTGCCGTTTGGGCGACGTATTCATCAATCGAGCGCCGGCCTTTCTGGTATCGGCCCTCAAGCGTTATAGTTACTTTCGTGCCGGTCGGTCTGTCAAAATCACATTCCTCACCAAGAACAACTTCCGGCCTGTTCCTTGTTGTGTCAATCTGGACGTGGTAATGATGGGCTTTTGTCTTGGGGTCTGTCCGGGAGATTATCTGCACAGGCTCACCCGTCGTTATAAGCCCGTACATTCCGGCGGCCGATATGCCGATACCCTGCTGGCCCCGGCTCATCTTGAGGCTGTGAAACTTGCTGCCGTACAGAAGCCTTGCGAATATATGTGGTATCTGCTGCTTGACAATGCCTGGGCCGTTATCATCAACCACCAGCTTAAACTTGTTCTCGGAAACGGTCTGGATGTTAATCGTAACATCCGGCAGGATATACGCCTCTTCACAGGCGTCGAGCGAATTATCCACGCCTTCTTTAACCGCCGTCAGGAGCGCCTTATGAGGATTGTCAAAGCCCAATAAATGCCTGTTCTTCGCGAAAAATTCGCTGACGCTTATATCGCGCTGCTGGGCCGCCATCGATTCGGCGGTAGCCGGTCCCGGCCGTGCCGCGGCCCTGGATTTTACACTTTTCTTTCTCCTTCTCGCCCTTGACTTCTTCGCTGTCTTTGATTTCGCTATAGAGCTTCCGCCTGGCTTTTTACTTTTTTTTCGTCTCGACTTCGTACGTACAGGCTCTTTCATATTCCCATTATCAGCAGCGGCCTTAAACGAAAAATTTAACTGCCCGGCTACATTCGCCCTCCCTGCCGCCATATAAATCCACTCCCTTCATCATTATTTTATTAAGGGGCCGGTGAAAAGCTCAGTCCAGCTTGCAGACGTAGATTTCATTGACGAACTCAAGCTTCGAGAGCTCGTTGACCACCTTTTCATCAGGGGTTTTGTCAAGGCTCACGGCCAGTATGGCTTTTCCTTCAACGGCCTTTTGCCCCACGCCCATAGTGCAAATGTTAATGGCGTGTTTGCCGCAAACCGTGCCAACCGAACCGATTACGCCCGGCTTATCGTCATTATAAATAATCAAAACCGTACCGGCGGGGGTCATTTCTACATTGAAGCCGTCAATTTCGATAATCCGCAGCAGCTCTCCACCAAAAACCGAGCCGGTAACAGTCCTCTGGACTTTGTCCGTAATCACCCTGGCACTGAAACTCGATGCCACATCCTTAGCAGCGGGATTTTTGGTTTCGTCTATACTTATGGCCCGCTCCTTCGCGAGCACTCTAACATTTACGATATTCAAAGGCACATCAAAATGCTTTTGTAAAAGCCCGATGCCAAAGGACATTGTAATAGCACCAACACCTCTTTCCGCAATAGAGCCGCGATACTGAACCTCTATACTTTTCACGCGTCCCGGAGCAATCGTACTCAGCAGCGAGCCAACCCGCCGGGCCAGCTGGGTGTACTTACTTACAAGCGGCGGCACGGCGCCAGTAGTGGCAGGAGCGTTGAGCGCGTTTCTGACCGGTCCGCCTTTAATTGCGTCAACAAGAATTTGTGCCGCCTCCAATGCCACTTCAATCTGGGCTTCCTCTGTGCTCGCACCAAGATGGGGAGTGACCAGACAATTACCCAGCTCCCTAAAGCGGTCGTTTTCAGGCGGCTCCTTCGAAAAAACATCAAGGGCCGCTCCTGCAATTCGCTTTTTCGCCAGGGCGTCATACAAATCATCCTCATTGATAATACCGCCGCGGGCACAGTTAATCAGACGCACGGTTGGTTTCATCATCGCGATTTGTTCTGCGCTAATCATATTCAATGTCTGCTCGTTCCTTGGAACGTGCACAGAAATGTAGTCGGATTCCTTAAAAATCCTATCGATGTCCTCCGTGACCTCTATATCAAGTTTCTCAGTCTCTGTCGGCACTGCAAAAGGGTCATAGCCAAGAATTTTCATGTTAAATCCCCCGGCCATTTTAGCCACCGCCATACCGATTCTACCAAGGCCTATTACTCCAAGTATCTTTCCATTTAGCTGGTTACCCATATATTTCTTTCTATCCCAAGCACCGCCCTTCAGGCTGACGCAGGCAGGCACTACATTTCGACTTAATGCCAGCACAAGCGCCATCGTATGCTCGGCCGCGCTCAGCGTGTTTCCGCCCGGCGTATTCATAACCAGTATGCCTTTGCGTGTGGCGGCGGCAACGTCTATGTTATCCACTCCAACGCCGGCACGTGCTATCGCCTTGAGGCCGCCCGGGTTGGCCAGGACCTTTGCCGTTACTTTCGTGCCGCTACGGACAATCAATCCGTCGTTCTTACCAATTATCTTAACCAATTCATCCTCACTAATTCCCGTCTTGACCACCGGCTCCACATCATCCATCGATTTAAGCAAGTCGATACCTTCCTGTGCAAGTTTGTCTGTAATCAAAATCTTTAACATTTTCTAACTCCCAAAATCATCTCCCATTACCTTTTTACACTATCGAAATCAGGTCTTTCTCCCCAGGTCCTGAATTTATCACTCGGACAATCATAAAAATACCTCACAATACAATGTGCAGCCGCCCTTGCCAACCGGGCGGCACAGAACTCTTTACCCCCTCGCTCGGCTTCAAGGGCCAGTCTGGCAAGCTTACCTTCACCACTCCGGGGCCATAATACTTCACCACTCTGAGCATCCAAGAGATAGCTGCGGACGTCCAGGAGGCCTTTATGGAGCCCCTTGTAATAACCATCAAGTGGCATTCCATAAAGCTTATAATCATCAATCACAATCAGCAAAATCGTCTTCACACCCAGGCTCATCGCTATTTGATCCGGCCTCATCGAGAAAAAATCAGAATGCGCCCGTCGAAACTCTACGAGCTGCTCATAACTTATCACCGCCTGTTTCTTAAACTTTGTCTTTTCACAAAGCATAATATTGACTGCTTCGCTCAGGACAGGACGCAAATCCGTCTGTACGTTAAGCCAGCTCGGCTGCTGAACCAGAACTACCAACTTCCCTTTTGCCCTTTGTCCTATCTCAAACTCGGCCGGTATCTTCGTCTCCGAAGCCGTTGGCGTACCCATTATTCCGACAAGCTTGCATCCACAACACAGCAAAAAAACTGTCAATATAAGTAAAGCCGTTGTTTGTTTCATACTTTCGTTCTCACTAAAACTTATCCGGCCAGGCCGAGATTTTCAGGGGACTTTTCCAGCCAGTGCATGAGCCAGTGTTACCAACCAGCCCCCGAAAACGATCACTATCGCCGCAAAAATAATGTACCCCACCTTTAGTTGCCTGCACAGACCGTTAATCAAGCCAAAATCCGTCCCAAGTACCGCTATCACAAAAGCAAACATCACGGCTGCAACCGCAACAGAATATACAACGGCAGCAGCCGGCTGAATATAAAACGCGCCCAAAATATCCCCCCTGGCAAATGCAATCAAGGCTGTTGTCATACCACAGCCCGGACAAGGCAAACCATACTTCTGCTTGAAACCACAGGGTCCAATCAGATGGTCCATATTTATCTTGTCATTTATCGCCGCCCAATGTAAAAGACCGGCTGTGCCCAGGCCCGCAAGAAATATCAGGCCGGCCCAAAGGCGAGAGACGCCCGATACTCGATATGAAGCTTTTATAAAATTCAGGTGTTGGCTTTTTAACATTATGCGGTTACAATAAAGTGCTGTGGCAGTTGTGTCAAGTTGAAAGAGTGTAAGGCGAGTTATGATATTCGAATACAGCGACCTAAGCAGAATGCTCGAAGTCGCGGTCGTCTCGGCACGATTAGGCGGCCAGCGCGCTATGGAGCTGGTTAATTACAGCAAGGCCTCGGTCAAGAACGATAACGAACTGGTAACCGAGGCCGACGGACAGTGCCAGCAAATAATAATCAACCACATTAAGGAAAACTACCCCGACCACGGCTTTATCGGCGAAGAGGGCACCGGCGGTAAAATCCTAAAACAGCCGCCCCGCAGTGATGAGCCGGTCTGGTGGATAATAGACCCTATCGACGGAACTACGAATTTCGCACACCGTATCCTGTGCTTTTCAGTCAGCATTGCGGTAATGTATGAAGGACAGCCGATAGTCGGTGTAGTTTTCGACCCAACTACCGACTCGATGTTTACCGCCGTAAAAGGCGGCGAGCCGCAATTTAATACGACCCGCATAACCGCCGGTGAAGATTCGATTGGTAAGTTTGACTGCTTGGGTATAGACAGCCATTTCGAAACCGGTCCGTCGGCCGGCATTGTCAAGATGATGAAAAAAATTCGTATCAGAAACCTCGGAAGCCTGGCTTTGCAACTTGTCTACGTCGCCAAAGGCTCGCTAATCGGCACAATAGACACCAGGGCAAAACTGTGGGATATTGCAGCAGGAGCTTTCATCGTCGAACAGGCTGGTGGTATTGTAACACTGTCACAGGGAGAGAAAATATGGCCTGTGAGGCTTGATAACTACAACGGCGAAAAATTCAGCATCCTGGCGGCAAATAAAAAAGTGCACGGCGAGATATTGGGAGTTATCAATCCCTCCCATGGCTGAACTTAGCCGGCTACCGCGTAACTAATAAACACCTCAACTTCGCAGTCGACAAGAAGAGACTTTTTCCAAAATCATTCACCAAGAATTGGCAGCAGAATAACCCCAAAAAAGGACCTATAAGAAGAGTCTATACAAAAATCAGGCAGATAAATAAGGTATGAGGGTTTAATTTAACCTACACTGACGATTCTTATGACGGCTAAGGTGCATAAAAGAGCAAGAAGAAGCAATGCTGCTCTTAAAATTCGCATTAATTGCGTCCTTGGCTTGACAACCTGCCATACATAACTACTAATCGCTACAATGAGCAATAAACGTAAAGTGAAGTATAGTATAGACCTATACATAAAGGTATTATAGCTCATTTCAATAGAACAAGTCAAGAGAAAACCGCCCACTTTAACATCGTGGCCGGAGACCTCAACTAAACGAAGATGTTTGATTATCAATACTGATAAACGCTTTTTTTCTTTGCTATGAAAGTCTTCAGTATAAAAAACGGCAGGTTAAACCGCTTATAGAGCCTTTTCCAAATAGACGTACTATAACTTCCAGAGCAACTTTTTTCCCGCCTACCGCGGCATATTTCAGTCATTATTTATTAAAGTCAGCCCCCGAAATATACCGAATAAGATGCGAAGGATACTTGATATTTAAAAATTTTAAATACTTAATTAAAGGAGAGTTAAAGATGCATTACCTGGCAGAAATCAAGAGGTGGCTTGGCGAGATTACCGAAATTTTCCTGCTGCTTACCGCCCTTGGGGTCGTTGTGGAGATCCTTTTTGGCAGCGCAGCTCCCTTCTTCGGAGGAAGAATTGTTGCTAATCTCACCGGACTGCTTAATACTCTTGGCGACAACGGACTCGTTGGTCTGCTTGCTTTTAGTATAATTCTTTTCCTGTTTTACAGGAAGAGAGCCGTTGCGTAAAGCCATATCTGCCCGCCTTTAATAAAAGCGGTTCAGATACACAGGCTTGCTAAAAATCGGTAAGCGGGAGCTGGTCTGACTCAATCCTGAGTAAGCCCGGTTCCCGCTTTATCATTCCAGAGACACTTCCTTCGTTACACGAAGCTTCACACGGAGCAAGACTTTCGGATTATATTCGCCTGGCGACGATTGCCGAAAGAAAGTAGCCAATTAACGCCAGGATACCAACGGTGGCAAATCCAAACGAAATGGCAAGGCACGTACCGAGTACGGCCGCGGTTACCGATGCAAAACCATTAATGCCCCATGCCCAGGGCACCAAAGGCTGATTGTGTGTGCCGAGTCGTCTCAGTCCTGAAGGGAATGGGATGCCCATAAAAAAAGCCAGCGGTGCGATAATTACTACTCCCAGAACTATTCGCCACATTCGGGAAAAGCCGACAAGCCGTTCGAATGAGAATGTAAGTATCAAAATGTCAATCACTCCGATTACAATAATTGCCGCGACAGCCATCACTATCAACCGATATGCCGAGTCATCTGCTTTCCGCAGCCATCGGCCGGATGCTAAAGAGCCCAGACCGGAAAAGACCAGAAAGCCAACGATGCTCACCGCCACGCCAAAGACCGGATGGCCTATCAGCAGCGTCATCTTCTGAATAAATCCCATTTCCAAAAACATATACGCAAGGCCCAGCAGGAGAAAATAACATAGAGTTACTAATTTCCCTGATGTCGTTGTTTTGACTGGTCTGGCAATGATGACGGGAAGCAATATGAAAATAGTGCTCGCGACCAGGGCCTGCAGCAAAGTTGCCACCAATACCAGATAGCCCCATTCGGAGAAAACCAGCCAGTGACCGCGGACGGTACGAATCATATACGGCAAAGCCTTCCATTTGAAAAAGTCAAAAAAGTATGGTTTATCATCGTCGGCCGGGCGAATGTTGTAGGCATAACTGTCGAAAAAAGAGTCTCGGTCCTGCGAAAGAATTTGTCGGGCGGCGTTGTAGTACAAGGGTTCGTCCAGCACGTCGAATTGATTCGCCTGCTCCGGCTTTAAGCCCGGCAGATGTACGAGGTCGAAACAGCGATGCCTGCAAAATTCGCGGACCTGTTCTATTTGCCGGTCCGAGAAGGCTGTGGGTGAGGCAACAATAGTAGTCGTGAAAAAACTTCTAATCATAACGATGTTTTGCTCCGGTTTTTCAATGCCCATCTTTTCCAGCGCACCGGCAACGGTAGCAAGCATTTTAAGGCTGTCACGCGGCGGGATTTTCAACACTCGGGTAATACTCAACATTCCCCCGGTGCGCAATCGTCGAAGGGCCTGCTCAACAGCCTCGATGGTATAGAGATGAGATTCGTTAAGAGCGTAAAGACCGGCGGCCGAGGCGCTGAACGAATCAAGAAGCGAGATATTAATAATATCAAACTGCTCGCTGTTTGTTTGCAGAAAGTTTCGTCCTTCGGCGATAATGACCCGGACACTTTGCCTGTCATAAAGGCCGGAGTCGAAGGCACGGGCGAGCTCTATTGTCTGCGGATTCATCTCGACGGCGGTGATTTTTTTTGCGCCCAGCCGCAGCGCCTGCCCAACATCACAGCCGCCGCCGGCACCAATAATACAAACTTCAGGCTCACTCAATAAATGATAGCAAAGTGCGGAGGTCATATAATCGTAACAGGCCAGCTCGTTTATATCCTCGAAATGGTTGATTGGCGAGACGCCGTCGCCGTCGCTGATTATCAGTGATTGTTCCGGCAGGGAGCCCTTATAAGCGATGCTAAGGCCGGGGAAATAGCGAATGGCTGGGCCGCGAACAACGTCGAGACGGCCGAGGGGACTATATCGCCCGGCCGGGACTTCGGCGCCGGGCAGAGAGGAATAGTAAACCAGCAATTTGTGCTGGGAGATATTAATCTCAAGTGGCAGCCAGACCTTTGAGTACAATATTATTACTATTGTTGAAGCAAGGGCCAAAGTCAGAACAACTCGCCGGCGTGAAATACCCGCCGCCACGAACAATGCTCCCAAAAAAGCAAGGAGGCTTACGGCAAGCAGCAGTTTCTCCGGAGCGCAGCCGTACATCATTATCACTGCGCCCGCGGCTCCCAGTCCCGAGCCGGTCATATTGTAGAAATACAGCCTATCCGCCCTGTCGCTAAAAACGGCAAACGCCATCGCCACGCAGGTTCCGGCAAAGAAAAACGGAATGAAAAACAACAGATAATACGCAAAAAGATAAATAAGCTGCTGCCAATCCCATATCAACTGCAATTCGTCGAAGCCCACTTTCTGGCTTGCAGTGAAAACGAGCGGCACACTTATAGCCATGCCCATTGCAAGAGTCCACAGGGCCGTCTTGTAATGGGTTTTGAGAAACTTTCCGAAGATACTAATCACCGTTCCACCGGTTCCGAAGCCGAGCAGTGCGGTGCTGATAATCAGATACGAGAAGTGATGCCAATGCCCGATGGACAGGATTCGAATCAGGATTAGCTCTAATGCAAGAGACGCAGCGGAAATAAAAAAGATAGCCCCGGCCGCATGTATCATTTTTTCCGGCGTCCTTTTTCTTCGGCGACTTTGCCGGTCATTGGCACGAACCGCACGGCGAGAAGCCTTTGAGTATGCACTTTACCTTCGGCATCCTTAGTAACCAATACGAGAGTCTGGGCGCCGAACGGGCTGCCCAGGGGCAGTATCATTCTGCCGCCAGGCTTTAGCTGTTCGATAAGCGGCGGGGAAATCAAACCGGCCGCGGCGGTTATTATAATCGCATCAAAGGGTCCATTCTCAGGCCAGCCGAAGTAGCCGTCCGCCGCTTTTACATACACGTTTTGATAACCCAGTTCTGCAAGACGTTTTTTGGCCGACTCGGCGAGCTTCTCGAGAATCTCTATGGTGAAAACCTCTTCGGCAATCTCGGCACAAACCGCAGCCTGGTAACCGGAACCGGTGCCGATTTCCAGGACTGTGGAATTCGGTTCGAGCTTAAGAACCTCCGTCATATAGGCCACGATGTACGGCTGACTAATCGTTTGACCCAGGCCGATGTGAAGCGGGTGGTCGCGATAGGCACGGCGCTGGTCATACTTCATTACGAAAGAATGCCGCGGTACGGTTCGCATCGCACGAAGAACATCACGGTCGCTAACGGCTCGCTGCTCGATTTGACCGGCAACCATTCGGTTTCTTTCTTTTTTTCGCTGGCCAAAGGCAGGATTTTTATGCGTAGGCCGACCCCCCTGCCGCCCTTTACCTTGTCGATTCGGTTCGGCCGCATCAGCATCGCCGGCCTGCTGCTCGGCGGCAATGGATATTACCGTACCGGGAAAGCGGCGAAACGTGAGAAAAGTTGAGAGCAATACAAGAAATACAACCGCAGCTACTACAATACCCACAGTCTTCTTAGTCAAGCCCAGGCCGTCCAAAGACATTTTCTGTCCCCCTTCGATTAAAAAATGCTCACAAAAAACTTTTTCCGTCCCGGCTATTGTAACATATTTACACGAAAGGGCCAAAATGGAATTCCCCGACTTGTCTCCCGATGTCCCGACTTGTCGGGGTCGGGACGAAGCAGTCTTCTAATTATACAAGCACATTGTAGGGTGGGGCAAGTCCCCCCTTTTCTCTAAATTACTTGCCTTTGGCGGGCATGATGGTAGGTGGAAAACAGGAAATTCCCGGCTTGCCTTTGGCAAGAATTGGGGGTAAAATTTTTTGAGCAACAGCGGAGCAAAAACGTCGCAGTATACCTCGACAGAATGCTCAACGGCGTAGTTAATCAAGGAGCTGCATAGTTATATGGGAAATTACACATTATAACTTTTCGAGGTTCGCATGTATCGTAAAAACTGGTCAAACGCATCCATGATGGAATTGCTCGAATATATTGAGCAGGATCATTGCAAAATAAGGGAAAAATTGCTGAAATTGCAAACGTTGATTGAGCAGGCAGCCGAGCAGCAGAAAGACCCGTACAGTAGTACACTCGGTTCTTTACAGGAATTTTATCCCGTCTTTAAGACTAAAATGGAAGATCATTTTGAGAAAGAAGAAAACATACTTATTCCTTATATTCGTCAGATGGAGGAATCTAACAGGAATCCAGGTATTAAGCATGAGTTTCACAGAAGCAGTATAAAAAACCCAATCAGCCAGATAGAATATGACCATGAACAGACTGAAAACGTTATGTTTGCTAAACTTGGCACTATAACCAGCAATTATCAATTGCCAGAGAATGCCAGCAATGCTTTTAAAGCTCTTTATGACGGTCTGAAAGATATTGAAACCAATATCAGTGAACATATCAATCTTGAGGATAAAATATTATTCCCATGGGCTATAGAATTAGAGTTACGGTTGATTCACAAGAGATAAAAAAATATTAAAAAAGAGATTTTTGTTCTTAGCCCCCCTGCGCATTTAATTGAATCCCCGCTCATCCGCCGTGGAGGCTTGCCTCGCCACGTCCTCTAAGTATTACAATACATCTGCGGTTGGCGGACGGTCGGGGCCTTGCATCCATCCCTAAACTCCTCACACAAAATGTTCGAGCGGTAATGCTTTAGCTTTTGAGATGTTCTATAATCCCCGCTCATCCGTCTTCGCCAAGGCTACGCCGGACAGGTTCGCCGCGAAGGCTTTTTTAGCCAGCGGCAATTTGGCTTGTGTTTGGCGAGATTTGGGAGGATAATAAACATGGCTCGTGACTCGGAGTGATATGGTAACCAGTAATTGGATACTGGATGCTGGATACTCGATACTCGTTGCAGGTTGCGGTTTTTTAATTTTTGGATAAAATAAATTGGTAAATTTGAGTGCATTTTTCGGGCAGCATGTAGCGCTAAACAACAAGATGGGATATTTAGGAATCAGAAATGACTGAGAACTTTAGGAAATTCAGACAGGGGTTTGCCGAACTACGTTTTTGGTATATGGTCGTAGTGGTTTTTCTTGTTGCGGGGATTTTATTTGTGTGGCTTTATTTCAAGTATGGGCCGGTACGCAGGCTTGAGGCAGAAAATGAGAGTTTGCGCGGAGAGATTGTAGAGCTTAGTTCACGTGCCGAGAGTTTGCACGGAAAGATTGCAGAGCTTAAATCACTTAATGCGGAGCCGCATTGGGAGAATCTTCACTGCGAGGAGCTACTTGAGCCTGTCCGAAGTAAGGCAGAGCAGTTATACCCTGAGCTTGAGACAGATGCGGCAGTAGCTAAACTTGCTGAAAATCTGGATACCGTTCGAAAGCCTTCACCACGCGATATGAATAAGCCGCTTTCTCCGGATGTAAGACAAAGAATAATTTCGGAGTTGGCAGGTATAATCGAACACTACAGGGGGGCGGGTCCGAAAGTCAAGATTACATTTGATGCGGGTAACTTAAATCGATTGAAAGTAGCGGAAAGCCTTTATGGTATTTTCAAGGAAGCCGGGTATAGGGTGGGTGGGGAGATGACAATAGCGTTTAATCGGCACAGTTCAGGTGTATCGATTTTATTTAATCCGGACGACTCAGAAGTTGCTGATAGAATTGGCACGGCGATTTACGGATTTATCAATAATCAATTTTCGGGTATCGAGCAAGTGGAACGACTGAGGGCTACATATGAGATTATCATAGCCGGTGACCCATTGATTTCGGAGGATGGAACCGTGACGTTTCGGTGAAAGAGAAATTTTGGAGATGGGGGAAAATTGTTGAGATTGCCACGCTGCGCTTGCAATGACAAACGTAGATAAACGATTCAATTCTTTCCTGACAAATCTTTTTGGTCAGTTTCTGTAATACTTTCACTCTTTAATAAGACGGCATTATTGCCGATTATAACCACAGAGTAAAGCCAAAACTAAGAGCGACAAACGAAGGGGGTACACGTCATGATAGTAGTGCACGGCATGCCTATCGGCAGTAGATTTTCAGGTTTTTGGTGGCACGGCCATCCTGGCCGTGTCTTCCACATTCACGGGCTGGAAGCCCGTGCCACAGGTCCTACCTGCAAACTCGACATGCACCTGGGACCGCTGAACAGAGGTTTGTTGGTTAAGTTTGCAGTGGGAAAATATCGCTTAGTATTTCCGCGAGTAAGTCAACGGCCCGGTCAACTTCGGGGCTTAAAGACCGGCCCAGCTCGGTTTGTGCAGGCTGAATGCCTATAAAGTGGACATCAACCGGGATATCCTTGTGAATCAGGTCGATAAAAAGACGCGGCGAGGGGCTGTGCGTGGAGCTGCTAAGGCCGCTTAAAGCCTCGGGTGTGAAGAGCCGAATAGTGCCCGGCGCAGCACCGAAATCGACGGCATCGACGATAAGCAGACTCTGCGGTGCCTTTTTAACGACCGGGCCGAGATAGTTTTCCGGAACGGTGCCGGCGTCTATGACCTCAGCCTTTGTCCGGCCGGCAAGCCTGCTGCAAAGCTCCGGCCCCGCTCCATCATCACCCTTGAGTGTATTGCCGATGCCAAGAATAACTGTACGCGAACCGCGGAATTTTTGTAATTGCTTGCGTAATTGAGCCCCGGCGTCCATAAATTTACAGGTGTATGTTTAGTTCAAACTTACATTTCGGACACAGGATGCGCATAAAATCGCTTGTTTGAAGGGTTTGCTGCTTTTCGAGTTTTTGTGAGCCAGCTTCTGCGGCGACCTCAGAGCGTGCCGAGAGACCCGAAAGCAGCCGGCCGCGCTTGGCGAGAAGAATTGAGGGATTGGCATACGCCAGCGGCCCCAGCTTTTCATAAAGCCAGACCAGATGCTTTTTGGTGCCGATTATCGCACCGCACTTTTCGCAGCGCTGCAGCTCAAACTCGTGGGTCTCGACGGTAGTACCTCTATCCAGAGTGGCCAGGTCCCACAGCTTCGAGAGATTTATCCCCTTCTCGGTTGTGCAATTGTCGTGACAGTTGCCGCAAAAAATGCAGGTGTCGTATCGCAGGACGATTTTCCTCGTTGCCGGGTCACTTTCGGTATCTTCAATTTGTGTCAATGCTTCGGTCGGACAGACGTTAACGCATGCCCCGCAGCCGATACATTCATCAAGGTCGAACTCCGGCTTGCCTCGATACTTTTCGGGTACCTCGCAGGGAACGGTCGGGAAACGGGTTGTAAACCGCGGAGAAATAACCGCGGTAACGGCTTCTTTCAATTCTCTTAACTTAGGCCAACGCAATTTCAAACTCCTGTTATTTTGAGGTATCTCGACGCAGCGGATACCAATTTTTATTATTATTCAACCTTTTCAGACTGCTGTGAGTATTTGTCAACGACGCTTTGTTCCCACAGCTTCACGCCGGATGCATAAGCACCTTTAGCGATGGCGTGGGCGGCGGTTGGTGATGTGACGAGTATAAAAACAGCGCAGATTATTGCCTTGGCCGCCATTGCGCCACTGCCACACATAAGGGCCACACCAACAAGCAGCAGAATCGTGCCGAGTGTAACGCACTTTGTCGAGGCCTGCAGCCGGTTATAAACATCCGGGAAACGCACCAGGCCTATGCAGCCGCAAACGTTAAAGAAGATGCCGAGAATTATTAACATGTAGCCGATAATTTCATTCATCGAAACCTCTGCCCTCCAAAAATTTGGCCAGCGCGATAGTACCAATGAAGCTGAGCAATGCCCAGGCCAGCGCGATATTGAGGTAATAATCCTTGCCTGTAACCATCCCGAGAATGGCACAGAAGCCTACTATAACAATGCCCAGTATATCGATGGCTACGGTCCTGTCGGGCGCACTGGGGCCGCGACCTATCCTGTAAAGACATAAAAAGCAGCATACCAACAAGCCGATGTAAATTGCCGTCACCATTCAGTTAACCTCTTTCTATTCAAAGATTTTCGTCAGGAACCATTCGAATTTCTGAGCAATAAGTTGCGTGGCAGCTTCAACGTCGTCGGATTTAACGTTTATCCAGTGTACGTACATGTAACCGTCATCCGTCAAATCGACGGTTAATGTGCCCGGTGTAAGCGTAATGGAATTGGCAAGCGCGGTAATGCCGGAATCTGTTTTCAGATTTGTCTTAATCTTCACTATGCCCGGATTTATCGGCATCTTTGGGTGCAGTGCACGGTAGACCACATCCAGATTGGCCCTGATAACATAAAAGAAGAAGACCGGCACATAGACCAAAAACCAGAAAATCCGAGTTGCCGAACAGAAGACACAATGCTCCCGAGGCAGTATTTCGATAAACAGAATAGAGACAGCGGCAGCGGTGATGAGGCCTGCAATTACAACCTGAAGGTCAAGCCGCCAGGCAAGTAAAATCCACACTACAAACGCCAGTATAAAATAAACAAGTCGTCTCATATCATTACGCCTTACATACTGAGTACTTTAACGGAATATGAAACCCCGTCCGTCAATGCCTTTACCGCGGGGTCAAGTATGCCGGCTTTCAGGTCCGGGACAATCACCAGCAGTCCCATCAGCACACACAGACAGGCCAGAAACACCATTGCGACCAGCATAGAGCCTTTATGCTCTTTTATACCGGCTAAATTTTCCGGCAGCTGGCCTAAAAAGACATACCTTTGAACTTTTAAATACATAATCAGTGTAAGCAGGCTGACCAGGATAATCACCGCAGCCAGCCATATAAATCCCGCCTGAACGGCGGCGATTACGAGTATCAGCTTGCTCCAGAACCCACTAAAGGGGGGTATGCCCACGATGGACGCGGAGGCCAAAGTACATGCCGCCCGGGTAACGGGCAGCTTTTCCGCAAGACCTCCCATTTGCCGCATTTCTCTGGTACCTGTGGACATTTGCACTGAGCCGCTGGTTAAAAACAGGAGCGCTTTATACACCGAGTGGTTCGCCAGATGAAATAGACCTCCTAATATGGCCAGCGAGGCCCAGGCCAGATTTCCGTCTTTTGCCAGAATAACGGCGCCCAACCCGATACCGAGTACAACATAACCTATCTGACTGATACTTGAATAGGCCATGAGCCGCTTTATATCCCACTGGCCTATGGCCAGGAAAGCACCTGCGATCATACTCAAAAGGGCCAGGACCACTAAAACCCATGCTATTTGAGTTGAGACGCCAAAGACATTGAAAATCATACGTGAGAGTGCATAAACTCCAAGGGTTTTAATCAGGACGCCGGAGAGCATCGCGGAAATAGGAGCGGGAGCAGATGGATGCGCGTCAGGCAGCCAGGCGTGGAACGGGACTAATGCGGCCTTTAATCCGAAGCCGACTATAAATAGACCCAGGGCAAAAGTCAGGCCTTTATTCAGGCCGGTGCTTTGGATGGCCCTTGCGACGTATGCCATATTGAGGTTGCCCGTATTGCCGTAGACAAGCGCCACGCCGAAAAGAATAAATGACGAGGCAATGCTGCCCAAAACCATATACTTGAATGATGCCTCGAGTTCTTCGTGCCCGCATCCGAAGCCGACGAGTGCATAAGAAGCAATCGAGGCGATTTCCAAAAATACGTACAGATTGAAGATATCTCCGGATAATACCACGCCGTTCATACCGGCAACCATAAGCAGAAACAAGCAGAGGAATTTCGGCTTGGCCGTGTACTGCTCCATATACCTTACGCTGAAAAGCATTGCCGCAAAACTGACTACGCTGATAACCAAAAGGACCAGTCCGCTCAGGCCGTCAAGAACAAGATTGATTCCCAGCGGTATGGGCCATTTGCCGATTTTGTACACATCCGATTGGCCGATGACGGACACGGCCATCACCAACAGTGAGAGGGTGGCAAGATTGGCCAGCAGCGTTGCGAGTGGTTTTAGTTTTTTGCCGCAAATCGGCATAAAGAAAGCTGTTGTCAGAGGAATAGCAATAAAGACAGGCAGCGGTATGCTCATCCTTTAAGCCTCCTTATGTCGGTAATATCGAAGGTGCCGTACCTCTCGTAAGTTCTGATACAAATCGAAATCAGCAGGGCCAGCGAGCCGAGACTAATAACAATAGCAGTTAGAACAAGGGCCTGCGGCAGCGGGTCAACTGATGCGCTTATGAAACTGGCGGCAATCTGGCCGTCTGCTGAAATCATCTGGTCTCTCTCGACAATCGGCATCACTCCGCCGAAGTGGTAGCCCAGCATAACCAACATCAGATTGACGGCGTACTCCATAATCATAATACCAATGACGATTTTGACCATATTTTTCTTCACTACGGCGCAATACAGCCCAATCATAAACAACAAAAAGCACAGTGCATAAGGCATTTGCTTCTACTCCTTTTTGTCACCTGGTGACTCAGGCCTGAATATCGAGAGAATAAAAACGACCATAAAGAGCGAGGCACCGACTTTCAGGCCGATGACGATATTCGAAAGCGGAATGATGCCTGCACTAATAAGCGCAAACGGCTCTCCCGGCCAGTACTGGCGATGCAGGAAATTGACAAAGAAGGCACCACCGAAAGCCAGCCCTATAACGGCGATGAATACAAACAAAATCGCCCCGAGGCAATCCAAACGCGAGACCAAAGATAGGGGGAGGTTCTTCTGGGCCTGCTCCTTGCCGAACGCAAGCATAAGCAAAATATAGCTCGAGGCCAGGATTACTCCACCTGCGAAACCACCACCCGGGGTCAGGTGTCCGAAAAGAACAATGTAAACACCAAAAACGAAAATCAGCATCTTGACCCAGCTACCTATGGTTTTAACAATCAGGCTCATCCCCTTCATTCGTCTGTTTCCTCCAATAGCTTCCTGCTCTTTTTCCTGAGTATTACGGTTGCCCCGATGATGGAGGTGAAAAGCACGGAGGCCTCTCCCAGTGTATCATAAGCGCGGAAATCGAGGATAACCGCAGAGACCAGGTTTGCCGCCCCGGTGCCGGACAGGCCGTCTTTGATGTAAGTGCGACTCGGGGCATCCGGCGCGATAGAGAAAATCGACGTGCCGAAGTCAGGCAGTGTCTCAAAAACCTTCAGGCCGACCAGGAAAATTACAAAGAGAATAACGATAGAAACAACCATCCCGAAGAACTCTCTGTCACCGGTGATGAAAGTCAGGTCGCGAGAGATTGTAGCACGAATCAGGATAATCAAACCTAAAACTTCCACTACAATCTGGGTTATTGCGATATCCGGCGCCCGCAGGAATAAAAACATTAGAGAACCACCAAAACCGATGGCACCAACACAAATAACAGAACTGAGCAGGTCTTTCGTTTCTACCGCAATTAATGCAGCGATTACTATGAACAATAGCAAAATATAGAATATAGACATACCCATCGTTTTAATGCCTCCCTACCAAATCTCGCAAACCACAAATAAAATCACCAATAACCCCAGGGTTACCCACGTCAAATACATTGGCAGGATGCCGGAATGCAGCCACCTGAGAAAATCTGAAAATGCCAATCCGAATCTGCCACTTTGATTATATGGGTCGAAATAACCCTTCTCCTGCCCTGAATACATCTGTCTAAGACCTCCCATCGCCGAGACAGTTTTATAAAAGTGTGTACCCGGGATAATCATCTCGTCGCTGGGCTGCACTTCGCCGCAACTCCAGGTTTTTACTATTCTGATTTTTCTTCCTATCAGCCCGGCAAGGAGAATCACTACGCCGACAATCAGGCCGAAAATTATAAGAGCTGTCGCAAGTGTTGATTCCCAGATGCCGAAAATTGCCGTACCCGGCTGAATATTCAGGGCCGGGTAAATGAATAACTTCAGCGGTATATGATAAAAAATCCCGAAAAACACACACAAAAATGCAAGTATAGCCATCGGGATTTGCATAGGCAGTGAGACCTCTCTTACGTCTTTTAATTCCTGCGGCAAGCGAGCGAGAAATATAGAATGAATAAGCTTTACAAATGATGCCAATGTTAGTGCGCTTCCAAACATAGCAGCGACGAGCCAGACGGGCCACAAGCCGGCCCCCATTTTGGTGCCGGTACGCCCCATCTCAATTACACCCTGGTAAACCATCCATTTCGAGACGAATCCATTGAACGGTGGTATGCCCGAAATACTAAGTGCCGCGATTAAACAGGTAACGAAAGTTAACGGCATCTTCTTTCCTAATCCACCGAGTCTGTCCAGTTCCGGTGTGCCGCTGGCGTGTTCCACGGCTCCACCACAAAGGAATAAACAGCACTTGTAGATTGCGTGGTTTAACATATGAAACACTCCGCCGGCAAGCCCTACCGGGGTAAGCGTCGATATGCCAAGGACCATATAACCGACCTGACTGATAGCGTGATAAGATAAAAGTTTTTTGAGGTTGTGCTGGACCATTGCAATCATCACGGCAATAACAATCGTGGCGGCACCAATAAACGCCAGAATGGTCGTTAAAATTCCCACCTCAAGTACAAATATCACCCGCACGATTATTACCAGAAGGTAAATACCAAGAAGCTTATCGATTGCGGCGGGCAGCAGCGCCATAACTGCCGGCGGGGCATATTCGCCACTCGTGGGAAGCCAGGTATGCAAAGGCAGTGCGCCTGCCTTAGTGATCGCAGCAATCAAAAGCAACAAAAAGGCTATAATCCCCAGAGTGGATGTTGTTTCTACTGCGATGTTCGATAATACAAACGTGCCGGACAGCAACCACACCAAAGCGCTACCCAGAAGCAATGCGCCGTCTGACAAGCCTATCATTGCAAAACTCTTGGTCGCCGCGAAGTTGGCGTTCCTGCCACCGGTTGTAATCAGCAGGTACAGCGAAGCGGTAACAATCTCCCAGAATACGAGAAGCAAAAGCAAATGATTGGAGAGCAATACGCCGGCCGAGCCGCCTATTGTTATAAGCACTGCACCAAAATACTCATTGAGCCGTTTTGCCCTGTCCATTGATTTAAGCGAGTACAAAGTTATCAGAACGCCAAAACCCGTCGCAAAGAGCAGAATAAAATTGCTCAGCGGCGTGGTGGACAGCAGTAAATCCAGCTTGAAATCGCCAATTTGCAGAATCGGCAACACATATTCAAGCCAACCAATAGTAAAAATTCGGACCGCAGCAACAAAGGCATAAATTGAAACTACCAGAGCTATTGCCTTGGCTGAAAATCTCAACTTATTGGGTAAAAACAACAACACAAAACCCACGACTAACGGAAAGAATATGGGCAAAAGTAACGGGTTGAATACCATTAGATCTCCATATTTACTATTCTTAATTTACGGTTCGTCTTTTATCCTTTGGACCCGCGAAGACGCGCAGTCTTTTCACGGCTAAGTTTTATAAGCTCTTCGCCATCGCAAATAACCTTATGGTCTTTGCTTTCCACCACCGCCAATCTCTCGGTACAACTGTAGCAAGGGTCAACGGCCGCCAGTGTGATAGTTACGTCAGCAATGTCGGAGCCGATGCACGAGGCCTTAAACGAAGGTACGTTGACGAAGCTCGGTGCTCTTACCTTGTGCCGTACCGGTCTATTGCCGCCGTCACTGCGAACATAGTGGAACGTCTCACCCCTCGGGGCTTCGGCGCGGCCGGTGCCTTCACCCGGCGGAATTTCCTTGACCTGGATAGCGACCGGGCCGTCGGGGAGCTTCTTCGCCGCCTGCCTGATTATCTTGATGGATTCAAGAATCTCCAGCAATCGTACAACAGCCTTTGCAAAGACGTCACCCTCAGGCCGAGTAATTACATTCCAGTCCAAATCGTCATAAGCCGCATAAGGGTCGTCGCGTCTTACATCAATCGCAAGGCCGCTGCCCCGGGCCGTCGGGCCTGCTACAGCGTACCTTATCGCGTCTTCTTTACTAAGGATGCCTACGCCTTTCAGCCGGGCGTGAATAATCGGGTCGTCAAGCACGGCTTTAATTAGCATATCCATTTTCTTTTCAATCTCGTCCAGGTCCTTGAGCATTTTCGGTATCAGCTCATCCGGGATATCCTCCCGGCAGCCGCCCACCTTGACATTACCGTAGTTGTTTCGGTTGCCGGTGATTTCTTCGAGCAGGTCCAGCACGGGCTCACGATATTTCCAGGCCCACATAAAGACCGTATCGTAACCGATGAAGTGTCCGGCTAATCCCACCCACAGCGCGTGGCTGTGAATTCGCTCGAGCTCATTGATAATCGTCCGCACATAGAGGGCCCTGTCGGGAGGCGTTACGCCGGCAATCTCCTCAACGGCCTGGACGTAAGCCAACGGGTGTGAGGCGGAGCAAATCCCGCACACTCGAGATACCAAAAATGGAACCTGGTCAAACTGCAGAGTCTCGCTTATCCCTTCTATCCCTCTATGATTATACGATATTCGCATATCGATGTCGGTTACCTTCTCTCCATCTACCGTCAGATGGAAACATTCCATCTCTTCCTGCAATGGGTGCATTGGACCCACAACAAGTACTGGTTTTTTCATTTCTCTTCTCATTCTTTCACCTCCCTCGACGATTCGACTCCCTCGATGGTTCGACCGAGCTGGCCACAAGCTTTGCCTGGGACGAACGCGCTTGTCGGCGGCTTCGTTCGGGACGTGTCTTTTCTCAATGGATAAACTCCCTGGGGCCAATCGTCCGCCAATATCAATCGTCTCATATCAGGATGACCCGGGAAATCGATTCCAAACAGGTCGTGAATCTCTCTTTCAATCCACTCAGCGCCGGGCAAAAACGGCGCGATTGACTGGATTTTCGGCTGCTCTCTGTCCCGAATAAAGGCTTTTATTGTAATCATGCAACCGGTCTGGTCATACGAGTAATGATACAATACTTCAAAGCAATCCTCACCATCGATGCCGGTAGCAATTACGAATCTGGCTCCAACATCTTCAAAGAGGAATTTGTTGACATCGAAATTGTTCTGCGCCTCGCATAAAAGAAATATTCTGTTGCTGGCTTTTTGCTCTATGTCAATAAGCCTGTCTTTTATTTGGGCCAGTTTGTTATTCAGTTCCTGCTGGTTCATATTTTTATCCTGCTTTATAAAATCGATAATGCCTGTAATACTCCGGAGATTATTGCCTCAGGTTTCGGCGGACAGCCGGGCACATAAGCAATTATCGCCTCCGGGTCTATTTCCCTGATTACCTTGTCCACGGGTCCTTCGATGTGGTAGCCGGTATGGAAGATTCCCGTTCCACATGCACAGGCGCCGATTACGAAAACCACGCAGGGTTTGGGTATTTGCAGATACACCTCGCGCAGGCGCGGCAGGGCCTGCCGAGTAACGGCGCCGGTCACCAGCAGTGCGTCGGCATGACGCGGCGAGCCGACCAGTTTAATGCCGAACCTTTCCACGTCGAACTTCGGCGTCAGACAATTGACGATTTCAATATCGCAGTTGTTACACGCACCGGTATTAACGTGAAATACCCAGGGCGATTTTTTTAATGCCAACATCTTCCAGCTCATAAATTCACCTTACAACCAGCCAATGCCCAAACTATTACCTATTGTTGCCAGAGCTATCGCAATAACCAAAACGAGCCCACAATAAACCCAGAAAAACTTCATAGCCTGGTCAATCCTCACTCGCGGATTGGTGTTCTTAATAAGAATCAATATGACAAGTATCAGAACGTATTTGCCAACGCCCGCCAGTAAAGATACCCCTGTTGTGCCAAACCCACCCAGGAAGACCATTATCAAAAACAGCGGCAGTGCTACCAGCAGCATTGCCTGCACAATCTTCCAGAGACCAAGCAGCGCGCCGGAATACTCCATCAGGACTCCGCTGCCGAGCTCGGTTTCCGCCTCTGCAATGTCAAACGGTGTAAAGCCCAGCTTGGCCTGTACAGTCAGCAGAGCAACCAGGAACGCCAGCATTCCGGATATACTGAAAACGGCCGGCTGCTCAGCGATTGCCGCCAGGCTAAGCTGTCCGCCGGTTCTTATGACAATCACGATAAAAGCAAGTACCAGCGGCAGCTCATACGCCATAACCAGCTTCATTTCCCGGCCGGTACCGACTGCGGCGTGAGGGCTGCCGCTCGCAGAGCTGCCGAAAATCAGAGCCAACGAGGGAATAATCATCAAATAGATTGCCACGATGATATCACCGACGAAAGGAATGTCCGGCCGAATAGTTATCCGCCAGAGCATCGTTGAAAGCAGCAGAACGCCGGCCAGTGCAACCATAGGAGCGGCTATAAAAACCGTCTTTTGGGCCTCTTTTGGGACAACTATTTCTTTTCCCACCAGTTTTGCCACGTCCGCAAAGGACTGATACCACGGGGGGCCCACACGGTACTGGACCAAGGCGCTTACCTTGCGAACCACCCAATAAGCAAACAGCCCGCAGCAAGCGGTAAACAAAAAGCCCGGAAAGATAAATACCCACACCAGATTTCTCAGGAGTTCTGTCATCTTTCTGCCTTTTCCTTTTCTCTCAAGAACGGCTCCCACAACAGGCCGCCGGTAACTCTAACGAGAACATCATCGAAAACTTCCACTAAATCTTTCCCCGGCTCGGCCTCCTCGTAGCTAAGAGCATTCAGACTGCAGGTCCTTACGCACAATGGTTTCTCTCCCGGCGCCAACCTGCCCCTGCATATGTCACAAACACTGTCGAGATAAGGTATCAACTCGGTATAAACCGTGCCGAACGGGCAGGCCGCTGCGCAAGTGCCGCAGCCCGTGCAAAGCATAGTGGCCCGTTTTAATACCTTATCCTCTCCTTTGCCGGCCGGTACCTTCTCGAGCGCATCCTGCGGACAGGCTTCAATGCAAGGGGCGAGTTCACACTTGCGGCAAATCAGGGCAAAACGCACTTTCTCAAGCAAGGCGTCCACGCCATTGTTATTCGGATGATACCTGTATGAACAAGATGCCAGGCAATTTCCACACTCTTTGCATTTTTCAAGGTCAATTATCAGTTTTTTGCCCATAAGAACCTCTTATTTACTCAGCCCGCCGCGGCGGGTCAGGCTCAATCCCAAATTCCCGGATATTGCCTTACCTGCTCATAGGTAAAGACCGGCCCGTCTTTGCAAACATAGTACTTACCAATCATACAGTGCCCGCACTTGCCGACGCCACAGCTCATATTTTTTTCCATTGAAAGATAAATCTGCGCCGGCTTAAAACCGAAGTCCAGCAATTTAAGAGTGACAAATTTCATCATAATCGGCGGTCCGCAAACCACAGCCACCGCATTGGCGATATCAACGTCATTCGGCTCAAGAATCGTCGTTACCACACCAACGTGTCCACTCCAGTCGCCGTTCGCGTTATCAACCGTAAGTTTGAGCTCAACGCCGTTTATTTGCTGCCATTTGCCGAACAAATCATTTTTATATATGAAGTCTTCCGGTGTTCGCGCTCCGTATCTACATACAACGGATTTGAAATCGCTAATCCTCTCGACGAGTGTCAGAAACAGAGACCTTATAGGAGCCAGGCCCACCCCGCCGCCGACAATATACACCTGCTTACCAACGAAATCACCCACTGGATAACCATTGCCGTAAGGGCCGCGGATACCGAGTTTCTGTCCCTTCGAGCACTTGTGCAACAGGTCTGTAACCCGGCCGGCCTTCATAATCGTAATCTCCATCTTGTCCGCTTCCGCCGGCGATGAAGAGGGTGTGAAAGGCGCCTCTCCCTCACCGGGCAGGGTCAGCTCCACGAACTGGCCGGTTTTAAATTTAATGCCCTGTTCAGGAACCACGATAAAACTTTTTATCGTCGGCGACTCATCGATTACATCAACGAGTTCTGCGTTAACAGGTTGGTAAGGATTTTGGCTCATTTTGCGACTTTCGTCCTGAGTTCTTCATTCAACCTCTTCAAGATTCTTCGAATATCGATTCCGCCGGCATCGGCATCAACGCATCTGCCGCAGCCAACGCACATATTCACACCATACCTGTCAAGAAAATATGCGAACTTATGCATCAGGCGGTGTTTGAGCCGCTCGCCTAAAAGTTTGCGAGGGTTTGCCCCTCCGGCAACTCTGGCATAGTCAAGTCTCATACAACTATCCCACATCTGCATCTTTGCAAAGTAATCCTTGCGCTTGACATCATACAAATAAAAACAATGGCAGGTCGGGCAAACTCGCGTACAGGCCTGACATTCCACACAGGTTTCGGCCTCAATGTCGAAAACGTCGCTCTCAGTGCCATTATCCATAAGCTCTTTTATCGGCGCGTCGAGTTTGTACTCGGCTGTGTTCTTTTCGAGCTGTTGCTGTGTCTCGCTCCTTCGATTTTGCCGTTCCGTAATCATTTCAGGGGGAGCAGGACTGAAGAGCTGTTCGTGCCTTTTGATAAACTCTTCGCCTTTTTGTAAGCCGGCCTCGAGGATATAAACGTTCCGTAACTTCGCGACATTCAAATCGTAGCCGCTTTCCGGAAAGGGCTGTCCATCAAACAAGTTACAGCAGCAGGATTCGCCCGGCTCGAAACAATCGCCGGAAACAATAAACATCTTTTCCCTGTAAGCGACATAAAACGGGTCAAGAAACTCTTCCTCTTTGAAAACCATATCTAATATCGCTATTGACCTTAAATCACAATCTTTCAGTCCAAATACCGCGAAGGGCTTTATATCCTGCGGCTCCACATCCCCGGGCATAACCGCTGCAATTTGTCTCAGCGGAAAAAGGAATTCTTTTACCGGCATACAGGTCCGAATGTTGTTAAACTCCACCTCACCGGTGCCGGCCGGGTCGTAGCTTGCGAATACATAGTGCTGGCCCGTTTTCCTGGGAACGTAGAGTTCAAACTCTTCGGCCAAAGCATCCAAAAACGGCTTCAAATTCTTTGTATAAACAGCTTCCATCTTTATCACCTATATGTGCCTGTCGGCATTATCATTCCATTTTTCTACTTATTCTACTTATCATTTGCTGCAAAGGCCAAGCACCAACGTTATAAACTATTACGCATCTTTAGCAGTATGTCGGCAAATAGTATGGCATACGAGCCAATTCCATTGCAATATCTATTGTTATCACTTTGACTTTTTTTGGAACTTTCAAGTAACACGGTGCGAAATTCAAGATGCCATTCACACCTTTAGCCACGAGCTTATCCGCGATATTCTGGGCAGCCCGGGCAGGAGTGGCAATGATAGCCAGGTTAATTTTTCTTTTTCTCATACCGCCCAAACTGGATATGTCCTCCACGGTGATGTTTCCGATTCTTTTGCCGATTTTTTTGGGGTCATTGTCAAAGACAGCGGCTATTTCGAAACCATACATCTTAAAACCGGGGTAGCCGAGTAACGCTGAACCGAGTTTGCCGACTCCAACCAAAGCAGCCTTCCGTTCCACACACAATTTCAAAATGGCCCGAATCTGCTTTATCAGCTCCGCAACATTGTATCCCACACCCGGTGTACCAAAGGGACCAAAATAAGATAAATCCTTCCTGATTTTATTTGGATTCAGGTGCGTAAGGTCGGCCAGTTTCCTGCTCGATATATTTTGCGTTCCCTTTTCCGAGACTAACAGCAAGACTCGCAGGTATACCGGCAAGCGCCTGATACTTTCGTCTGGAATCTTACGATACCTCATATAAATATACTCAATTTAGATTGTGATTGTGAACGCTTTCACAAAGTTCTATTACTACTACGAAATTTCCGCCCTCCTGTCAATAAAATTGGTAATTTTTTCCGCTGAATTTCGCTCTTTCCCCGGCCTGCGAGTAACTATCTGATAAGACAGCACTTACATTGCCATATAGGTGTGAACGGCACGAAAATTATCCTGTTATTCTGGAATAAACGTCGGATATTACACAACGAGCCGATTTCGAGATTGTCACTAACTATTGGGCGCATAGCTTCTGCAGGGATTCAAGGAAAATTTCGACCCTCGGTCTATGACACCTTCACAATCCGCTCTGACAGTTGACGAAAAAGAATTGGGGCAAACCATTGCTGGCCAGATGCAAATTAAACTCCCAATACAAGGTGCCATAATTCTTCAACAAAAACGCCCTGAAGACGTATCCATCTTGAGAGCAAATTATACCACTTTACGTTTAATTTTGTTGCAAAGCTTCTGAACCGAGTGTACTGTAGATTATTTAAGGTTTGAAAACCTGCTGCACCGGCCGCAGGCTGGGGGTGTAGCTCAGTTGGTAGAGCAACGGCCTTTTAAGCCGTAGGTCCTGGGTTCGAGTCCCAGCACCCTCATTTCATTTCACAGCCTCTGCATCGAAGGGCTCCGGCCCTGCACAGTACGGCTTATACTATCACCACTTTATCTTAATACCCTTTTCGCGTGACTCGGCGACAAACAATCTCAATTGTTCCAACAGCGCTTCCAATTCCTGGCTATTGTCCAGGAGATTCTCATACAATCTGCCATCATTAAGAAACAACGCTGCCGTCCCGTCACCGTTGTTGGCTTTCTCAATAGTCTGTCGCAGCTCGCTAAGTGTCATCCCGAACTCGTCACTTACCTGAACCACCGAATCAACCAAACGAGTCACCTGAACATCAGCGTTTTGCAGTGTCTTCTTACCCGTATCTGATAACCTTTCAATCTCTTTAAGTGTGTTGGTCGCCTGCTCGCTGGCCTGAGCCAGATTAGCTATAATAGCTTTAACATTCTGCTTGTTTTGCGAGTCCCCGAGGATGTCGTTGGCATTATCTACAAGGACGATAAGCCTGCCCGCTAAATTAGTTATCTGTTTCTGGGTCTCCTCCGGGAAAAATTCACTAACCGTGCCGGTGCTGCCGTACAACATCATACCCTGCTGTAAATATACCGTCTCCGGCCGATTCGGGTCGGTCGGCTCCAGTTCTCTGCCTGGGTCAACAACGAGCTCAACATAGCTGCTGCCCAATCCCCGCTTCATCAATTTTACATCAACGTTGGAAGGAATATTGATATACTTTTTGTCAATAGCCAGAATTACTTTGGTTTGATGATATCTGCGCCCCGCCTTATCCTCCAGAATCTCCGGGGCCATAACCTGGATGACTCGGCCAACCTGGTAGCCGCCAAGCTGTACGGGAGTATTCGCCTGAATCCCTGGAGCCGCGGCAAATTGCGCGATTATCCGAAAAGAACGCAGCTTGCTGACGACGATCGGTAAATCACCGAATATCCATATAAGTCCTATCAGGGCCGCTGTTGCTAAAAGCACGAAGATGCCTACCATAATATTACGCTTCCTTTGAATAGTATTATAATCAGTCAACGTACGCCTCCTTTCAGCCTGCCAGGCCCTTCAAGAAAAAGCTCCCTAATGGCACGCAGAGTGTAGCCACTTTCGTTCAGCTTCTTTATTAACCGTATTTGCTCGATGGCTTTCTTGTCGAATAATCGTCTACCTGTTGGCGTAACTTCAGTGGGCTTTACTAATCCGAGCATTAAATAGTATTGCAAAGACTGCCGTGAGATGCCGGCCTTTTTTGCCGCAGCACCGGTGCGCAAAAAATCACTCTTTACGTCCAAGGTTGCCTCCCGGAAACCGGGTCATACCCACCCTTGAAAAGTGGATTACACCTCAGCAGCCTTAAACCTGCTTTCGCTGTTCCCTTAAGAGGCCCTAATCGCCTAATCGCCTCGATGGCATATTCACTACAGCTCGGCTTAAATCGACAGTAACGGCCTAAAAAGGGCGACAATAACTTCTGATAAAGCCGAATTATAAGGATTAATACCTTTCCTATAAATCGGCCTATATCACGAAATAATCGCCTATTGTTTTTTAATTCTTTTCTCCGCATCTGCAATAAGCCTTAAGAAAGCCTCTTTTAACTGTCCAAGGCTTAAATTATCAGGCCCTGAGCCCTGCCATTGTTTCTTTGAGAACATCAATACATAATCATACTCTGCCGGGAGCTGGTCCTGGGTCTGACGGAAAACCTCCCGCAAGAGCCTTTTAATCCTGTTACGCTGAACACTGGTGCCGAGTGATTTACCCACCGAAAGCCCCAATCTGGGCCGACCATACCTGTTTTCAGCCAGGTGAAGTTTAAGTAACTCATTACTGAAGCACAACTTACGGGTTAAAACCGCCTTAAACTCCCTATTTCCTGCCAGCCTGCTGCTTTTTCGTAAATAATGTCGCTCCAAAAGCGCCACCCTCTGCCCCGGGCCGTCCTTAGCATATATCTATCACTGATAAAGATATACCCCTAATATCGGCCAGGTAAGCATAAAAAAACACCAGATTATGCCTGATTTACTGTATCGGTAATCTCGCTGAGACCCGAAGTACGCAACTTTATCAGTATTAATTTCACCTGCCAAGTTGAACTTATGTCTGGATTACCCGGATTTTACAAACAAAATTATATCCTGACAGCCATTTTCACTACATTTTGTAAAAACTTCAAATAAGACTTGATATAATTCGGTTAGAAATCTGCCAAAAGCCCGTCAGTGCACAAATCTCTTGACAAAATACCCTTAAATCAAGTAAAATATATGCTTTATCCCTTCCTCTGTACCTGAAAAGGGCAGGTTAAAGCTTATGGATTTAAAATTAAGAACGAGAGTTAGTCTTGCCCTTGCGGTCCTGTTGACACTCAGCGGCTGCATAGAAAACCCGGAAGATAAAACAGCCAGAGAGGTCCGCAGCGCAAACGCAAAGGCTCTTGCAGTACTTAAGGCCGGTGGGGATGCAGACGCCGTACGAAAAGAACTGCAAAAAGCGCTGCTGGGAGGCAAGCAAGCCCCCTCAGCAAAACAAACAGCCTTATTTATCGGAGCAAATCTGATTTTTGACAAGGCGGAACAGGCCCAAACGGAACTTGTAAAGATTCGGATGAATATACCCGCTATCCTTGAGAAAATCTCCAGAATATCTGCCGAAATCCGAGAATCCAATTTAGAGCGAGACCGCTCACGTATGCTGCTTAATGCCGGAGATGTGCAGATAAATCAGCTTAAGTATATGCTGGATGGAACTGATGAGCAGGAACCGGGACTCCGGTCCAAATTGGAAGACCTCCAGATGCGTGCGGATGAATTGTTTAAGAAAAAAGGACTCATGCAACACCAATTGGAGGAGGCCAAAACAAAGGCTGCTGAATTGCAGCAGGAGTCCGATAAACTTCTTCAAATGGCCGAGCAGGCCAATCAGGATGAAAAGGCATTACTGCAGCAGCGCGCCTTTGAATTGCTCAAAGGTGGGGCCGGCTCAAATGACCAGCTGACGCCCGGAAGAATATTCTGGCTGGCAAAGGCACAGGAGTCGCTGGACAGAATCAGCGACCTTGAGAATGAGCTGGCCACAATAACTCCCCGAATTGAAAAACTGACGGCAGATATAGTGGCAGCAGAGAAAAGACTCAATGATATCGAAGGCTCGGCAAGCAGGAGCCAAATGAGAATTCGATTGAGTGATATCCAAACCCAAATCACCGACCAGCAACATCAGATTAAGAAAACGCTTGAGCAGTTGGCTGCGGTCGAAGGCAATTACGGTAAAATAGTAAATGATGTGGTCGAATTGTTCGGCGAAGCGGGCAATGAATATGGAAAAATAAGCTCACCAACGGACACCCTGATAACAAATATTGCCAGTATGGCCTCGGCGGACAGCTTTTTTAGAATCGGCCGGTATTACGAGGAATATATGAAACTGCAAAGCCGGCTGGTTCGGCAGCTAAACATGCTGGCTGAGTCGGCAGAAGCCGAAGCTGCCGGAGAGCTTGGCAATGCAGTGCGAAAGTATGCCGGAAATGCAGATAAATATGGCAACAAAGCGGCTGAATATTATGACCGGGCGGTCAAAATTTACGAGAAATTGCACCGACAGACCGGCCGAAAAAAAGACGACTTCGCACACTCGGTCGCTACAAACCACATACTTGTGTTATTCGCAAAGGCACACCTGGCTGAGCAACTGGATAAGGAAGATTGGCGAAGTCAGGCAATCAAGCAGGCCAACAAGCTTGCCGAACAGGCAGCCAAATCTGACCCCGATTTTGAGCAGTCGATTACGGGCCAGCTTCTGCAAGACCTGAAGTAACAATTGGGACATAACACACTTTTGATACCTCCTGTCCGACAGACCTGCCCCCGTTGAATGCTGTAAAGACAGACAGCCTACGTCGTTAAGGCTTGTAAAATCTAAAAAGTATGGTATATTACTTGGTTTTGGAATTGACATTAAGAACTTCCAATTAACGTACAAAGACAGGGAAATTAAAATGAAACTTATAAATGTACTACGAAAAGAATGTGTTTTCACCAATGCCAAGTTCGGTGACAAAGCAGAAGCTCTAATCGAAATTGTACAGACAGCGAAAAAAAGCTCTATTCTAAAGGACGTTCCAGACGAAGAGATTTTAACGGGGCTGGAAGAACGTGAATCCCTCGGCTCAACCGGATTCGGCAAGGGCATCGCGATTCCTCACTGTCGTCTCAAATCCGTCAGTGATTTTGTGATGGGGCTTATTACAATACCATCAGGAGTAGACTTCGAAGCCCTGGATGGAGAAAAAGTCACACTTATAATCTTCATCATAGCACCTGAAAAAGAAACGAATAAACATCTCAAATTACTTTCTGCAATATCACAAACTCTCTTAATTCCCGGCGTGGTAGAAGAAATGATGACTGAAAGTACTCCTGAAGCCGTTTACGAAAGCTTCCTGCGTCATACACATGCTGAGATAGATACCGCAAAACAAGCCACAAAGTGTCAGTTCAACGTGTTTATACAGGATGAGAATGTTTTCCACGAAATACTTGAAAAACTAACCGGCATAGAAACCAGTCATTTTATTGTTGCTAATACAGAGAATGTGGCGGCATATCTTGCAAAAGTACCTCTTTTTGCCGACTTCTGGCGTGATAAGCCCAGCAGCTTCAGCAAGATAATCATCGGCGTTCTGGACAAAGGATTGACCAATGAGGTTATCCGGCGCATCGAAAGCGTCACCGGAGACCTCGACAAATGCTCAGGCGTTATGGTTACTGTCAGAGATATCTCTTACGCCGCCGGTTCACTTTGATACGAAATGAAAACAAACAAAACAAAGACAACACCTTTATCAAAGAGTAACTGCAAATGAGTTTGGACATTTCATTTCTAAACCTTTCAGCTCTTACCCTTCTGGGAATTGCTATAATTGTCAGCTTTTATATGGGCATTTCAGCCCGACTGATTAAACTACCATCACTTATCGGTTATATGTTTTTGGGTGTCATTTTTGGTCCATCGGTACTGCATCTTATAAGTGAACCTACAATGGAGCACCTTTCCTTCATAACGGAAATTTCTCTTGGTCTTGTTGCTTTCAGCATCGGTACGGAACTGAGCCTTTCTGTTCTGAGACGTCTTGGGGTCGGCATTATATCCATAATTTTTGCAGAATCCTTCGCTGCTTTTTTTGTTGTGACCGCCGCAGTTTACTTTTTAAAACATGACCTGCCGTTAGCCCTTGTTTTCGGAGCAATGGCTCCCGCCAGTGCACCTGCAGGCACCGTTGCCGTCATTCAGGAATACAAGGCGAAAGGAAATCTGACAAAGGCTCTTTATGCGGTGGTCGGATTTGATGACGGCTTGGCCATCATTATTTTCGGATTCGCGGCGGCGTTTGCTAAAAACCTGCTCATTGGAGAAGCAACCGGCCACAACGGTAGTATTCTGCCGGCTATGTGGCTGCCTTTGAAGGAAATTGGCCTTAGTATTCTTGTGGGAGGAGTTGTTGGTTTTGCTTTCTGCCGGATGGTTCGCAGGTTGACCAGCTCCAAAGATATTCTAATCGTTGTTTTTGGTGCTGTTCTTTTTGCTACGGGTTTATCGCTGCGTTGGCATCTTTCCCTAATTATGACTAATATGATAGCCGGATTTGTCCTGGTCAATACGAGGCGTGAGGAGCTCGTTCATCGTATTATGGCCCCGCTGCTTGAAATTATGCCGCTCGTTTTCATATTATTTTTCTGTCTTGCCGGTGCACATCTGCAATTATCAATCCTGCCGGCTTTAGGCACTCTCGGTTTGGTTTACATACTCGGCCGGTCGGCGGGACTTATTGGCGGCGCTCGAATCGGAGCTATGTTTGGCAATGTTGACAGTAAAGTCAAAAAATATATAGGTCTGGGGATTCTGTCACAAGCAGGCGTAGCAATCGGACTTTCGCTCATTGTCAAGCATGAGTTTGGTCTGTTAGACGCTAAATACAATCTGCCGCACGCTGCAATGATTGGTTCTGTCGTACTCACAACGGTCACTGCAACCTGCATTTTCTTTGAAATTATTGGCCCAATCCTCACGAAAGTCGCTCTGTCAAAGGCGGGGGAGATACCTTCACTGGAGCCGACAAGTTGACGCCGATGATTGATTTTTGCGTCCGGCTCCCACGGGCAACAGAGCGTCAGGCTGGCTTAATCCGCCTGTGCCAGCCGTTAATTTTACGAAAGCGTTTTTTGACTTGACGATTAGGCACGGACTTCATAGCTTTTAGTTTACAGCTTGTAAGTGAAGCGACCGGGCGGCAAACTTTTGTGTCTTTTGAAGTGTGAAAAAATATGTTTGATTTGTGCAGCGGCATTCTGGCGGAAAACCTCGAGAAGCTCAACATCATTTTGTTGATAGGTATCGCCATCTTCGGGGGAACGATAGGAGCGAGAATATTCCACCGGCTCAGCATCCCCAGGATAGTGGGTTATGTTGCGATAGGAATAATATTAGGACCGTGGCTGGGGATTATTTCCAAGCAGACAGTCATAGACCTTGAGCCATTCAATATGTTTGCCCTGGGTATTATTGGTTTTTTAATCGGCGGCGAGCTTAAACGTGAAATTTTTACGAGGTTCGGCAGACAGGTCCTTACCATTTTGCTCTTCGAAGGCCTGACGGCTTTCATATTGGTGGCAACGCTTAGTTTTTCAGTAACTTGGTATTTTTCCGACTGGAAAACCGGAGTAGCTGTTGGTGTGGTATTTGGCGCTATTTGTGCTGCAACGGACCCTGCCTCGACAATGAGTGTATTGTGGGAGTCTAAAAGCCGCGGACCTCTTACGGCGATGTTGACGGCGATTGTCGCACTCGACGATGCCCTCGCCCTGATTTTGTATACTATTTGCGTGAGTGTTGCGGGGGTGGTTATAGGCCATCAGGAAGTTGGTTTTCTGGCGGCGTTATTTTCCTCTTTTCACGAAATCTTCGGCTCACTGGCAGTAGGCATATTAGTAGGCTTACTTCTGAACTGGATTTTAAAACGAACCGACGAACCGGAAAGAGTGCTGATTTTCAGTATAAGCTTAGCGCTGATAATCATCGGGGTGGCGATAACCAGACAGTTGGACGTCATTATTTCATCTATGGCTCTGGGAGTAACGCTTACAAATATCGGCTCAAAAAAAGTCCTGTCAAGTTTCGGGCTTGTTCACAGGTTTTCGGCGCCGATTTACGTCTTGTTCTTCGTACTTGTCGGTGCCAGGTTAAGAATCACCAATGGAGGCACACAAGTTCTGTTTCTTGCCGTCGCTTACATTGTCGGGACCGCTGCCGGCAAGACCATCGGGGCGTGGTGGGGCGCCGTTCACTCCAAAGCTATATCATCTATCCGTAAATATCTCGGTTTCTGTTTATATCAACAGGGCACAATTGCTATAGCGTTATTGCTTGCGGCAAGCAAACGATTTGAAGGTCAAATTAGAGATACAATGCTGTCGGTGATAATAGCCGGTGTGTTTGTGTTTCAGCTCCTCGGCCCCATATTCGTAAAAATTGGCTCTAAAAAAGCTGGTGAAGCAGGGCTTAATATCACCGAGGAGGACCTGATAAAAACCTACAATGTGGGTGACGTGATGAATAGACAAATCCCTACTATTGCCGCCGATACCACGCTTACGGAGATAATAAGGACGTTTGGCAATACCGAGAGCTTCTATTACCCGGTAGTCGACAAAAACAAACGGCTAATCGGTGCCGTTACTGTGGACGGAATCCGAAATACTCTTAACACTATGGAGGCTCAGCGGTGGCTGATAGCACTTGACATTCTCGAGCCGGTCATAACCAGGACAATGCCGAAGGTTCCGCTTGCCGATGCTCTTGAGCAAGGTAAAAGTCAGGATTTAGAGTACCTGCCGGTAGTGGCATCGAAGGATGATGAGACTCTTGTGGGGGTTCTTGATACTCGAAGTTTACAACGAATGCTAACTGCCGAGGTAATGGCGCGACAGCACAAAGCCGACGAAATGCATAACATCAGTTAAGAATCACTCAAAATTCCCGCCCGTCGGCCGGCTTAAAAACAACTGGAACCATAAGTTTGTGTGATGGGATTATTAACTTGACAATTATCGCTCTTGAGTAGATACTGTGTTACCTCGTTCTTATATTGGCCAATCAATTTTTTATCTTTACGAAAGGACCAAAATGAAGACTTTTTTTGACATTTTTGCGTTATTCCTGACGATTTATACCAGTGTGGCGTTCGGCGCCGAGGCCGGTGTTTCCGAACGGGTAACAGATGCTAAAACCTCAGCGGTTCTCAAGCCTGACACGACCAAGACTTCAAAAATACTCTCTGATAATGCCGAAGAATCCACTTCCGTCGCAGCCCTCGTCAACGGCGTTGCAATTACCGAAGAGAAGGTACAAGCTATTATAGAGAAAGCCCTTCGAGGTCTCAGAGGTCAAATTCCGCCACAACTTCTCGAGCAACACTTGGATAAAATGAGAAAAGACGCCATGGAACGTCTCATAGCTGAGCAGTTGCTGGACGAACAGATTAAGAAAAAGAATATAACGGTGAGCGACAAAGAGGTAAACGAACAGATAAGTCAAATAGCGATGCAACAGAAACTGACGGTAAATGATTTGAAGGCTCTTCTCGAGGCTTATGGCAAGAATCTTGACGAATTGAAGGAGCAGATCAGGCAAGGTACGAGTTATGAGAAACTTATCGATATTGAGACCGGCGGGAAAATCAACGTCACACAACAGGAAGCTCAAAACTACTACGAGGCAAACACTGAACAATTCAAAACTCCTGAGCGAATCAGTGCCAGTCACATTCTGGTAAGTACGCGGCCAACCGAGCCCAACAGTGACCCGGCCAAACTCAAGGCCGATGCAAAAGCGAAAGCCGAATCACTGCTAAAACAAATACAAAACGGAGCTGATTTCGCCGAACTGGCGAGGACACATTCGGATTGTCCGTCTGCAAAAGACGGAGGAAAATTAGGCACATTTTCGAAAGGCGAAATGGTGCCTGAATTCGAAAAGGTAGCTCTTACCCTGGACGTCGGAAAGGTAAGCGGAATAACAGAGACGTCGTATGGCTACCACATCATAAAAGTAACTGACCGGAAAAAGGCAACATTAGTAAGTTTCGAAGAGCTCAAAGATGGGATAATTCAAAGCCTCAAGGGGAAAAAACAAGAGGAGTTTATAGCCGAATATATCGAAACTCTGAAGGCAAAAGCCACGATAGTATATAGCGAAAAATCAAGCCCGGCTCAACCAAATCAGACACCCAAGCCGTCGAAGAAGCCGGCTATGAAGAAAAAGTAACTATCGACTGGTCGGGAACGAGAAAACCTCCAAATTTATTTGGGGCAGGTATTAAAAAATTGCGAAGTAGGGCGGGATCTACACCTCATCGGTACTACCGGTCCCTGGAAAGTTCGAGGTGCATTGCGAAATTAACGTCGTCGGTTTCGGGAAAATCGCTTCTGCAATGAACTCCTCTGCTTTCCGTACGTCTTTCAGCAGCCTGGGCCATCAACAGCGCATTTGTGAGCATATTCTGGCATTGCCAGCCCTCGGGAGAATCGAAAACCTTGTCCATTACATATCGCTGCCAGAACCGTATAATCTCCTGTGCTTCTCTCAACGGCTGAGCTTTTCTAATAATACCGACATTGCGCCACATCAGCGCACGCAACGAGTTTCGAATGTCGATGGTATCTAACCTGCTCCGGTCGGAGTGCGGTATTTGATATTTAATGCGGGGGTGTTTCGGAGGGGCTTGTCGGCCTTTGCACTTTTCAACTGCTGAGATACCGGCAATTCTGCCAAAGACCAGCCCTTCGAGCAGCGAGTTGCTGCCAAGGCGATTCGCACCGTGCAGGCCGCTTGCGGACACTTCCCCGCAGGCATAAAGACCTTTGATGCTGCTGGCGGCCCTGAGGTCGGTTTTAACGCCGCCTATCATATAATGAGCGCTGGGCCTGACGGGTATCAAGTCTTTGCTTACATTAATGTCAAAGCTTTCGCACAATTCGCTAATCAGCGGAAATCTCTTTGCAAAATGCGTCTTATCAAAATTCCGCACATCCAGATAAACATGCGTTGAATTGGTTGCCCGCATTTGCTCCAGTATCGCCCTGCTGACTATATCCCGCGGTGCAAGCTCGCCTTTCGGATGGTAATCTTTCATAAAACGATTCCCGTTACAGTCCAGCAGGACCGCTCCCTCTCCGCGAAGAGTCTCTGTAATCAGCGCCCGCGAGGCGCCGGCGACGTACAACGTCGTCGGGTGAAACTGCATAAACTCCATATCGCGCAGGACCGCACCAGTTCTGTAGGCCATTGCTATGCCGTCGCTGGTTGCTCCTTTCGGATTGGTTGTCTCCCGATAAAGCTGCCCGGCGCCTCCGCTTGCCAAAACAGTACTTCCTGCCCAGATTATCTGTTCACCTGTTTGCGAATTACGTCCGACCAGACCTACGCATTCGTTCTCGTCATCGGTGATAAGGTCTATGACGTAGAAATTCTCAATGATTCTCACAGTCTGCATTTGCCTGACTTTTTCTATCAGGCTTTCAGAAATAATCCGTCCGGTCGAGTCTCCGTGAGCGTGGGCAATTCGGGCATGGCTGTGGCCGCCTTCGATGGTCACATCCATATGACCATCGACCATATCGAATTCGGTTCCCCATTCGAGAAGTTGTCGAAGCAGCTCAGGCCCCTGCCCGACAACCAGCTCGACCACCTCAGTATCATTCAGTCCACAGCCGGTGCTGAGTGTATCGGATATATGAGACTGGAAGGAATCTTCCGGCCCGAGGACCGAGCTAATCCCCCCCTGGGCGTTCCAGGTATTGCTTTCCTGAAGCGATTCTTTACAAACCAGGATAACATTGCAGCCGGCCCCGGCCTCGATGGCCGACCGCAGGCCAGCAATTCCACCGCCGATTACCAAAACGTCGGTGAAAAGCTGCTGAGTCGAAGCAGTATCGATATTCGCCAGGTATCTTCTAAATTCCGGCTGTGCGCTCATAAAAATATTACATACATTTATTGTTTGGCTGTGTATCCATTGGGCTCAGTACTTGCAGAGTCGATACCACCTGGATTCTCCGGATTATTTAGTTTTCCGGCAAAACAATGCACTGTCATCAGTGAATAGTTTTTTGCCATCGGCATACTTGCGAACAAATGCCTGGAGTTCCTGCGTTGAGGCTGTTAATACAGGCTTATCTTCGACGAATGTATGTTTTACAATATTGGGATTTTCCTTAAGCAGCTCCTTCATCGCATCATCATCAGTAAGTTGTAGTTTCAAGACGGACCCAACAAAATCAACTTTGATAAATGTATGAGTGGGTATCAAAAACAATGTGTTGTACGCCCAGTTTACCTTGTTTGGGTCTTTTTCGTCCCAGGGTGTTTCTCTTGGGTAAAGGTCCAGGAAAAGGTTCTTTCCCAGTTTTGTCAAATGTGCTTCAAACGAGCCTTTGCTGCCTTCATTATCAGTGAAAATTAATCTGTATACTTTGTCCTCTTCGTTAAATTCCTTAAATTCCCAGACGTTATCAGGCTTGTTGGAATCCTCTACCCAGGTACCAATTAATCTTGCATCAAATACCAAATCCTTTTCCGTGTAAAGCGGATGCAGTGACATAACAGGCACACACCCACCTAAAACAGCTGCCAACAAATAGAAAAGAAGCTTCTTAATTTTCATTTTTCAGCCTCCTTAATATGAAGTTTCAATTTCAATTACTATAGTACCGCAAAACCTTGTTTTTTACAAGCCTGCAATAACTGCTCAAATGAGCAGCCTTTGTTCGGAAGATAAATATTACCCTTTCGAGGGCTGCGACGGCAGTACAATCGCTAACAGCAATATAATCGCTATTTAATTGAGAGCTACAACCGCGCCAGCTCAACCCAGTCGCAATCTGCCAGGGACTCGATTACAACCTCGCCCAGCCGGCCCTCTTCGACATCGACAGTCTCGTCAAAAGGAACAACTGCAAGTATATTAACGTTGCCGCAGCGTGCAATTACCTGCGGAGCAGTCGTCTCGGCGGGTTCGGCCTTTGATGCGTCATAGCCGTTAATAACCACGCCGGCAATTTTCAGATTTTTAGAGCGCATCGCATCAATCGTCAAAAGTGTGTGATTTATGGTGCCCAGCTCGGCCCGGGAGACAATCACCACCGGCAGTCCAAGCCCGGCCGCCAAATCAAGCACGTCAATATCTTCGGTAATCGGAACACGGAGGCCACCAATACCTTCGACAATAACCAGTTGACAACTTTGACAAATATAGTTGTACGACGAGGAAATCTGCTCGAAGTCCACTTCTCGGTGCTCGTAATCGGCGCTTACTATAGGTGCAGCCGGCGTCGCATAGCCGACAGGATTTACCACCGAAAGAGGGTAATCACAATCGCTGCAGTAGGCCAGAAATTCCGCGTCGCTGCTGATAAGACCTTCTCTGCTGTGTCGGCAGCCGGTGGCGATGGGCTTGAATACGCCAACCTTCAGGCCGCTATCGGTCAGTATTCTTGCGATAGTACCGGCAATCAGTGTCTTACCCACGCCGGTATCGGTGCCGGTTATGAAAAGGCCCGGCTTTTCGGGAAAATTCATTTGTAGAGACATTCGCTATTCTCTCGAAATTCGCGGCAGCTCATTTTTAATCGAATCATAAACCACGGCAAGCAGTTTTTCCAGCAGCGGCAAATCAATCGCAATCGGCGGCATCAGCACAATCACATCGCTCAACGGCCGCATCATAATTCCCTCTTTTCGCATCGCCCGGCAGAGTCCGGCTCCGATGGTCTTATGACGCGGGAATGGCTGCCTGGTACTCTTATCCTGCACAATCTCAATTCCGCCCATCATCCCGCACTGCCGCACATCGCCTACAAAAGGCAGCTCGGCAATTTTAGCAAGATAATTTTTTATAAGTTCAATTTTTGGCGGTAAAGACTCTATGATTTTATTTTCTTCGAGCAATTCCAGCGATGCGGCCGCCGCCGCGCATCCTAAAGCGTTGCCGGTATAGGTATGGCCGTGATAAAAGGTTTTCTCTTCAGCGACGGTGCCAAGGAAAGCCTCGAAGACCTGCTGTGTAGTTAGCGTGGCGGCCAACGGCAAATATCCGCCGCTAAGTCCTTTCGCCAGGCACATAATATCCGGCTCAACCTGCTCGTGCTCGCAGGCAAACATTCGGCCGGTTCTGCCGAAACCCGTGGCGACTTCATCGGCTATTAAGAGTACACCATATTTTTTTGTAAGGTCGCGCAAGTCTTTCAGGAATCCCTGCGGATGGACAATCATCCCTCCGGCGCCCTGAACAAGAGGCTCAAGCAAAACTGCGATGATTTGGTCAGTTTTATCTTTTAATATGTTCTCAATCTCCTGCAGTGTGTACTTGGCACAATCACAGTTTTTTCCATCGAACCGGTAAGGATGTGGAGCAGGCACAAAAAAAGCCTCGAACAAAAGCGGCCGGAATATGGAATGAAACGTCTCGATTCCGCCGACGCTTACGGAGCCTAAAGTGTCACCGTGATAGCTTGCTCGCAGTGCGATGAATTTTCTTCGGGTCTTTTGGCCGAGATTTTGGTAATACTGAAATGCCATTTTAAGTGCAATCTCGACGGCCGTAGCGCCGCTGTCCGAGTAAAATACCTTCTTAAGACTACCTGGTGCAATCCGGACGAGCTTCTCCGCAAGCTCGATTGATTTGGTTTGTCCCAGGCCCAAAAGGGTGCTATGGGCGACCTTCTGGAGCTGGGTTTTTATGGCATCATCGATTTTTTTAACACGGTGGCCGTGCAGGTTACACCACAGCGAGCTGATGCCGTCGATATATCGTCTGCCCTCGGTATCGATAAGAAAAAAGCCCTCGGCCGAGTCGATAATCACCGGCTCAGAAGCCAGCCAATCAGCCATCTGTGTGAAAGGATGCCACAGATACTTCTTGTCAAGGCCAACAAGATTTGTCGTACGGGTATTCATAACGGCGTCTATCCGGTCAGGCGAAATTATAATACACAATCCGCGTGATGTCATAGAGATTATGGTTTATTAAAATTGTCGTGAAAAAACCGGTGTAGAGGCGATATAATACCAGATATGTATTCATGGGATGAGAAAGACAAATTTGCGATGGCCCGGGCTGATATGGTAAGAACGCAGCTGCAGAGTCGTGACATAACCGACCCGAAAGTGCTGGGGATTATGGGCGAGATTGCCCGCGAAGAATTCATACCAAAAACGTATCAGTCCCAGGCTTACGCCGACTGCCCGGTGCCTATCGGGATGGGCCAGACCATAAGCCAGCCTTACATCGTGGCATTGATGACGCAGGTCCTGCACATTACGCCTGATTGTGATGTTCTCGAGCTTGGTACAGGCAGTGGATATCAGACGGCCATACTGGCCAAACTGGCCCGTAAGGTTTATACCATCGAGAAGTACAACCAGCTTTCCGAATCCGCCCAGGCGGTACTGACTCGTCTGGGCATAAAAAATGTAGAGTTCTGCGTAGGAGATGGCAGCTGCGGCTGGCCGGAGAAAAGGGTATTTGACAATATTATGATTACCGCCGCCGTGCCAAAATTGCCGGCACCACTGACCGAGCAGCTTGCCGAAGACGGACTGTTAGCGGCCCCGGTCGGAGGAGAATATATACAGCAATTGTTGCTGTACGAAAAAAAGGACAATCAGCTCGAGAAAAAGACAATCTGCGATTGCCGGTTTGTCAGACTTCTCGGCAAATATGGTTTCAAGGACAACGATAGTGGATAGTACCCGGCAGAAAACTTTTAAACCTGCTGCAGAAATGGAGCCGTTTAGAAAAACACCCGGAACACAAGCGCAAAAGATAGATAAGTCGACAGGAGAAGAAGCCGGCAAAAAGCTCGATTTGTCTATGCCCGTCCGTTATGTAAAAGGCGTCGGACCCGCCAGGGCAAAACTCTTCGCTCGATTGGGTGTCCAAACTCTGAGCGACCTTTTGGAGTATTTTCCACGCGAGTGGCGGTTCGCCCCGGAGCCGACAAAAATAAGCCAAATACGTCCCGCCGAAAATGTTACCATCATTGGCATCATCGAATCGGTTGAATACCAGGGTTACCGCACGCCGCCCATCTTCGAGGCGTTGGTTGCCGATGATACGGGAGTATGCAGGATAATATGGTTTCACGGCGGATTTCTGCGCGACCGTCTGTTAGCCGGCCAGGCCGTACAAGTCACCGGAAAAGCGACGACGTACAAAGGCCAACTGCAACTGACCAATCCAAAATATACAGTCCTTGAGGAAGGAAGTCTGGAAAGCCCCCGGCGATTCGAGCCGGCCGTCTATCCGGCCTCGGGCCGGCTCTCCGAAGGACAAATAAAAAAAATTATACTGCCTATCCTTGATGAACTGACCGGACTTATAGATGAATTCCACGAGGATACTTTCCGCAGAAAGGCAAACTTGATAGGGCGAAGGCAGGCCTTCGAGTGGATACATTCGCCGCCTGACGAGCAAAGCCTGGGCCGGGCAAAGCGACGACTTAAGTATGACGAGTTGTTTTTGATGCAATTAGGGCTGGCGATGCGAAAATACAAAATGCACAACTTATCTTTAGCAATCCCTATGCAGTGCAATGAGCGGATTGACAAGCGGATTCGGAAACGCTTCCCGTTTCTGCTTACCAAAGACCAGAACAATGTAATTGCCGAGATTGTGCAGGATATGGCGGACAATAAGCCGATGAATCGGCTGCTGCAGGGAGACGTCGGCTCGGGCAAAACCGTCGTGGCTTTGTATGCGGCCCTGCTGGCAATCGCAAGCAAAACACAGGTCGCAATGATGGCCCCGACAGAAATCCTGGCGGAACAGCATTTCCTGAGTATCGAACGATACCTTAGGAATAGCGATGTTAAACGGGTTCTTCTAACCGGCGGTATCACCGGCAGGAAGCGCGAAGACCTTTTAAAACGTATAAGTACCGGCAAGATTGACATCGTAGTTGGAACAATCGCACTATTGCATCACGATGTGAAGTTTAGCAGGCTCGGGCTTGTAGTTATCGACGAGCAGCATAAATTCGGCGTGCATCAACGGGCAAAACTGCGCAAGGACACAACGCCGCACTGTCTGGTGATGACGGCTACGCCGATACCGCGAACACTGGCGATGACGGCCTTCGGCGACCTTGACGTCTCAATCATTAAGCATTCTCCGCCGGGGCGCGGCAAGGTTATAACTCGGCAAATCGAGCCGCAGGACAGAACGAAAGCCTATGAGTTTATTCGCCAACGGCTTGAGGCGGGCAAACAGGCTTATTTTGTCTTCCCACGTATATCGGGCGACGGTGGCGGGGCCGGCGACGAAAAAACCCACCTGAAAGCCGCTACGGATGGTTACAAATTTTTACAAAACTCCATTTTCACCGAATTCACTGTTGGGCTTTTGCACGGGCAGTTCTCTTCGCAAAAGAAACAGGCTGTGATGGCTGATTTCCGCCGCTGCAAAATAAATGTGCTTGTCTCGACCGTGGTTATAGAGGTTGGAGTTGATGTGCCCAACGCGACGGTAATGGTTATTGAGGCCGCTGATAATTTCGGCCTGGCCCAATTGCACCAGTTGCGTGGGCGCATCGGCAGGGGCCAGGATAAGGCCTATTGCTTTTTATTCGCCGAGGGCCCAAATCATACGGCCAAAAGCCGGCTCGAAATAATGACCAAAAGTAATGACGGATTCGAAATTGCGGAGCACGACCTTAGAATGCGCGGGCCGGGCGAGCTTTTCAGTACGCGTCAGCACGGCCTGCCGGACCTGAAAATCGCGAATATCGTGGATGATTTCGAGCTGCTGGTAATGGCCAGGAAAAACGCCTTTAAGCTGGTAAACCAGGATCCGATACTCTCGTCGGCAAATCACAGGAACATTCGCAAGGCACTGCTGCAGAAGTTCGGCAAGACGCTCGGGCTGGCCGATATCGCCTGAAAGCGGGCCGGATGGGGGGATTCATTATGCGGCAGGAATTGGTTTGACTTGCCTTGTCGGCTTCATTATATTTGGCGGTTTAACATATCCGAAGGAAGAATTTTTTACCAGATGAGGTGGGAATGAACAAAAACAAGATACTCAGCCAGGCCATTACTTTTGATGATGTTCTTCTTAAGCCGGCCAGAAGCGATTTTGTCCCCAGACAGGTGGAAACCGCCACCAAATTAACCAAAAATATTGGGATTAACATCCCTATCATCTCTGCTGCGATGGATACCGTTACCGAATCGGCGCTTGCCATCGCCCTGGCCCAGGAAGGTGGAATCGGGATAATCCACAAGAATCTTTCCATCGAGGCGCAAAGACGTGAGGTAGCAAAGGTAAAACGCTCCGAGAACGGTGTGATTCAGGACCCGGTTACACTTTCTCCCAACGAGACGGTCCGCAGGGCCAGGGAGTTGATGGACGAACAAAACGTCTCCGGAATTCCGATTATCGACGGTAGAAAGCTGGTTGGCATTCTGACCCGCAGAGATTTGAAATTTCTCAAGGACGATACCGTAAAAATTCAGACTGTGATGACAAAGGACAAGCTGATTACAGGCCCTGCCGGAACAACTTTAGAGCAGGCCAAAGAGATATTACAGAAACATAAGGTCGAGAAGCTGCTGCTGACCAACGGCAATGGTGAGTTGGTCGGTCTTATTACAATGAGGGACATCGACAGGGTTGAGCAGTTCCCCACAGCGGCAAGGGACGAAAGAGGTCGGCTGCGTGTCGGGGCCGCTATCAGTGTCAGCGATTTTGAAAGGCTGCAGGCTTTGATTGACGCCGAAGTGGACGTTATTGTCGTTGATACCGCCCACGGCCACAGCCAGAACGTCATAGATACGGTGAAGGAAATTAAAAAGAAATATAAGATAGATATAATTGCCGGGAACATAGCAACGGCGGAGGCGGCGAAGGATTTGATACAGGCCGGTGCCGACGCGGTGAAAGTTGGAATAGGGCCGGGAGCGATTTGCACAACGAGGGTAATTTCCGGCGTGGGCGTTCCGCAGGTCTCGGCGATTATGGATTGTGCGGAAGCCGCGGAAAAATATGACGTGCCGGTTATCGCCGACGGTGGAATCAGGCTTTCGGGTGATATAACCAAGGCAATCGCGGCCGGTGCTTCGAGCGTGATGATAGGCTCACTCTTCGCCGGCCTGTATGAAAGCCCCGGACAACTGGTAATATACAAGGGCAGACAGTTTAAGGAATATCGCGGAATGGGCTCTTTAGGCGCGATGGTTGCCGGCTCCGCTGAACGATACGGCCAGAGAGGTACTGAAAGAGATAAGCTGGTTCCCGAGGGTGTAGAAGGCCGGGTCCCATACCGAGGGACGCTGAGCGATTTCCTCTATCAGCTTGTTGGCGGACTGCGGGCCGGGATGGGCTACTGCGGCACGGCAAATATCGAAGATTTGAAAAGAGAAGGCCAGTTCGTTCGCATCAGCCCCGCTTCTGTCAGTGAGAGTCACCCGCACGATATTCAGATTACCAAAGAATCACCGAATTATTCCGCTATGGAGCCCTTCGAAGGGTAATACCCGACATGCGACAATAGACTGGATGAGATAGTTCATATTCAATAGTGACAGTTTTGGTCTTAAGTAAGTATAAATTATGGTTGCTTTAAGTGACATAGAGCAGTTGAGCCGCAAAATCGCGGCTAATTTCAACGTCGAAAAGATAATCCTTTTCGGCTCATACGCAAACGGCACGGCAAAAGAAGATTCGGATATTGACCTGTTGGTCGTCGCCAATACCGACCTGCCGCCGGATGAACGCTACGTGGCAGTACGTAAGATAGCCGCAAGATTCCCCGCCTCTTTCGACCTGGTGGTACGGACACCCGAGGAATATGAAAAAACACGGTCAATCATAAACACTGTTACTTATTTTGCTGATAAGTACGGAAAGGTTTTATATGAGCGAGAATGAAGCGGTACGACAGTGGTTAGATAAAGCTCTCAGCGACCGCAAGACAATTGAAATTCTCATCAAAGATATTGAACCGCCGGTCGATTCTGTATGTTTTCACTGTCAGCAATACATAGAAAAGTTGTTAAAAGCAGTTATAACCAAACATGGGCAGGAAGTGCAAAAGACACACGATATCAGAAAACTTGCCGAAGCAGTCGATAGTTTCGTCCCGGGTCTTACCGAACTCATAGATACTGCCGATAGACTCACAATCTACGGCGTTGAAATCCGCTACCCGGCAAAGTTTACTACAATCACTCCCCAAAAGGCTCAAGAGGCTGTTGAGATTGCCGAGACGATCGGCAAAATACTCCTGAAGTATCTGGGCGAAAAGACACAATGAGTAAACTTAACCACGAAACGGTTGCTATTCTCGATTTTGGCAGCCAATACGGGCAGTTGATAGCACGCCGCGTCCGTGAGCATAACGTCTACTCAGTTATTTTCCCGCCGAATACACAGGCTAATGAATTGTCGGCCCCGCACATAAAAGGCATCATTCTCTCCGGCGGCCCGGCAAGTGTTTATGCCGAAGGCGCTCCCAAGTGCGATGAGAAAATCTTCGAGCTCGATGTGCCGGTCCTCGGTATCTGCTACGGGATGCAAATCGGCTGTAAAATACTCGGAGCGGATATTAAGCCGGCGGCGACCAGAGAATACGGCCGGACGGACCTGGCCATAATCGACAAGACCGATTTGTTCGCGAATATGCCCGACGAAACGAGCGTCTGGATGAGCCACGGCGACCAGACTACCAACTTGACTGGCGAGTTTGTTCCGCTGGCCGCTACAACCGACTGTCCATTCGCCGCCGTAAGACACAAGCAGCGTAAATTCTTCGGCCTGCAATTTCATCCGGAGGTTACACATACGCCCCGCGGCCAGGACATACTTAAGAATTTTCTCTACGACATTTGCCGATGCCGCGGCGATTGGCAGATAAGCTACTTCGCCGATGAGACTATCCGGACCGTTCGCGAAAAAGTAGGCTCTGCCAAGGTGATATGCGGGCTGAGCGGCGGGGTAGATTCGGCTGTAACCGCCTCTTTGATTCACAAGGCCGTCGGTCAGCAGTTAGTGTGTATCTTTGTGGACAACGGCCTGCTGCGAGCGAACGAGCGTTCCAGTGTCGTTTCCACTTTCAAGGACCATTTTCACATTGACTTGCGGGTCCTGGATTGGTCACAGCAGTTTCTGAAAAAGCTGACGGGCGTAACGGACCCGCAGCAGAAACGCAGGATAATCGGCGCCGAATTTATCGAGGCGTTCAAGTCCGAGTCGGTCAAAATCCCGGATGCGAAATTTCTGGCCCAGGGCACGCTTTATCCCGACGTGATTGAATCGGGTAAAAAGGACGGCAATCTTGCGGCGAATATAAAGCTTCATCACAACGTCGGCGGGCTTCCGAAGGAATTGGGATTTAAGCTGATTGAGCCGCTGCGTGAGCTTTTCAAGGACGAGGTCCGTCGTATGGGTGAATACCTGGGGCTGCCTGAGGAGATTATCTGGCGGCATCCGTTCCCCGGCCCGGGGCTGGCGGTCCGAATTATCGGCGAGGTCACCCCTGAAAGGCTTGCTATTTTACGTCAGGCCGATGAAATCCTGGTTGATGAGATAAGGGCTGCCGGCCTTTATCGGAAAATTTCACAAGCTCTGGCTGTGCTGGTGCCGATAAGAACTGTTGGTGTTATGGGTGACCAGAGAAGCTATGAAAACCTTATTGCTATTCGGGCCGTGGAGACTATCGATTTTATGACTGCTGATTTTTCACATATACCACACGAGGTACTGGGTATAATATCCGGCAAAATCACAAATCAGGTTCGCGGTGTCAATCGCGTCGTTTACGATATATCGAGCAAACCACCTGCCACTATCGAATGGGAATAAAAAGGGTTGCAAATGAAAATTATTCGCCGCAACGGACGCCGGCTCAGCATTTTCTGCATCACCTTGCTATTGCTCGCAGATAGTACAGCAACCGCAACACAAAGCCCAGCTTCCAATCCATCAGACCAATCGAACCAGCCCGAACAGCCCTGCCAGACAGACCTTCTGAGTTCCTTCGCAAACGATTTTCTCAATTGGCCGAGAAGGCTTATTCTTGATTCAAATGATGTTCTTTTTCGGGCTGATAATTTTTCTGCTCTTATGATGGCCGGCGGGGCGAGCGTCGCACTGCACCAGAGTAATGCTGATAAGGTATTGGCTCGACACTTCATTAAGCACCGGGTCTTCAGAGATAGTTTCGTCGATGAAACCTTTAACATTCTCGGTTGCCCCGGAACCCATTTTGCCTTTGCCGGGCTCTGGTACGGACTGAGCGTCGAGTCCGGCGACCAGTTTAATAAGGAGCGGGCCTGGACGATGATGACCGCACTTGCCATAACCGGCATTACGACAATAGGCCTGAAGGCCATACGTGATAATAAGACGCCCAACGAAGAATCCTGGGCCTGGCCCAGCGGCCACACATCCAGCTCCTTTACGGCCGCTTCCGTCCTCGATGAGTTTTATGGCCCGGGCGTAGGGATACCCGCCTATATACTTGCCAGTCTGGTTGGCTTTCGAATGATGGACGCCGGCGACCACTGGGCAAGCGATGTAGTATTTGGTGCTACCTTAGGCTGGGTGGTCGGACACACTGTTGCCGGGAAGCATAAAAAGCTCGAACTGGCCAGCTTCGAAGTTCTCCCGTATACAGTAGGGACACATAGCGGCACTAATGTTGGCGTTACACTTGTAAAAAGGTTCTGACCGGCAGGCACACAAAACACCGGTTACAATCCGCTGCAAAAAAGCCCTGAAAAAAACACCGCTTAGCATCGCGGACGTCTTATAATCTGTTATGGTGCAGAACAAAAATGCCTTCCAGCTTCATCCCTAAAGTTTTATTAACACATCCCTGATAAATCCTTGACTTTTCAGGGTCTTTCTGATATACTGATTTTAACAGCCTGGAAATTGGGGGACGACGCAAGAATGGCCAGAACAAACCAGAGAAGGCAAATGGTTATCGAAGTCGAAGGCGCCCGCGGACCGCCGGCAAGAAAATGCGTCCTCCTTTTTTCAGCCGGACAGCAACGGCGAAAATCCAAATCCATACCACCCCGTAAATTTGCATAATCCCGATTCATCGGGATCAGAACACTATCGCGGCGTAACCAACGCTTTCTTCACTTAACTGGCCGAATTTGCGCTCCATAACCTCACTGCTGTGGGTATGTGCAAGCAAAAGGCCCTGTTTTTTCCCGAGTTTCTTTGCCACCGCCACCGTCGCGGCGGCCGCACCGGCACCGCAGGCGTTATGGCTTTTACCCGCTACCAATGGTATCTTCTCTGGGATAAGCTGCACTGCCAAATCGATGAACTGCTGGTCGTTTACTTCCTTCGCCCAGCGAAGAGATTCGACGCCGGTGCCTTGAGGTGAAAAGCCGTATCTTGGGCCGTAGTGCGTTAAATCTGTTGAGCCAATACAAACTATCCTCTTTTTTTCGACCGAGGAAATAACATCGGCCACGTCGCTGCCCAACTGCACAGCCAAAGGCGTGGGCGGCACCATAATCGGCAATATCTTTGCGCCGCCGAAGAGATGCTGGATGAACGGAACCTGCACTTCCACGCTGTGCTCCGAGCGATGAGCTTTAAGGTCGCTCTCAACGAGCACACTAAGCCTGAGAATCTCAAAGGCAAGGTCCGCGTCGACAGCGATTTGCCCCAACGGCGTCTGCCAGCTACCCTCACTGTAAACCGCAGCGGACCCCGATGAATCGGAGTAACCGTGGATAGCGCCGAAAATCACAAAGGTATCAACCCTCTGGTGGACCTGTTTGACGGCCGAGAAAACCATTGCGGCCAAATCACCGCTGAAAGTCCAGCCTGCGTGGGGGACAATGCCGGCAACAATGGTATCGGGCAATCCTTCGAGCTGCCCGGCTCCCGCAAGACATTGTTGAATCTCAGAAAGGCAAGCCTGGCGCTGAGCAGGATAAAACTGGCCCGCCACCACCGGTCTCCTCGGTTCCATTCTCACCTCCGACTTGCTTTCATACTCGTTGTCGATTATTATGACCGCCGAATCGATAAGCTAAATTATAACCGACTATTCCGGGAAAAACAATGGCACAACGAAAAAAAACAACGCCTGTAGCGGTGGTTATGGGCTCAGAAAGTGACCGAGAGATTATGGATAATTGTATTGGCCGGCTTAGGGATTTCGGCATAGAACCCTTGGTTCGGATAATCTCGGCCCACCGCACTCCCCGGACCGCAGCGAAGTTTGCCGGGACCGCCGCCGCCAAAGGGATAAAAGTGATTATCGCCGCCGCCGGTATGGCTGCTCACCTGGCCGGGGCACTGGCTGCACAAACGAGTTTGCCGGTTATCGGCGTGCCCCTCATCTCAGGCAAGCCTCTAAAAGGTATAGACGCCCTGCTGAGCATCCTGCAAATGCCGCCGGGTGTACCGGTCGCTTGCGTGGCGGTTGGAAAGGCGGGGGCAAAAAATGCCGCGATTCTGGCGGTAGAAATCCTGGCACTGAATGATAAAAAACTCGGTGAGAAACTGGCTAAATTTAGAAAAGCCCAGTCCAGGAAAGTCATCGAAAAAGATTCGGCCCTGCAGAAAAATCAGCGCCGCCGATGAGGTTTGAACAGACTCACTAAACCCGCTCCGAGCATAAAAAATACAGCTGTAGTCGGCTCCGGACTTGCAATAATAAGCTCGTAACTCTCCAGAACACCGGTGTGATCGTATACTCTATCGTAAATCTGCAGGCTCCAAAGGCCATAAGCATCCTCTTCGTTAAACAAAGACAGAGGCTCAGCCGGCCTGAATAATCCAAAAAATGGTCCGCTCGCCTCCTCAATCGACACTTCAGCTTCGTCATCAAAAAACCACTGTCCTGACCCGCCTGCTACCGTTCGCCCGCCGTCTTGGTCCCGGATTATAAAGGCCATGTTAAAAGAGGGATTCAAAACCGCATACGTCCCCGATGGACTTGTAAGAATCACTGAAAAATCAAATAAAGCTTCGTGCGATAAATAGATGTTGACATTAAGGTCGTCGATTTTCAAGTGATTCGGGATTCCAATTAAGGCATCATCCATCCAGCCCTTGCCATATTCTCTCTCCGGCTCATCCAACGCAGGAATGGGCAGATTGAAATCCATAGCATAAGAATGTACGGATGCGTGAAGCGGCGAGATAAGACAACCACCAGCAATCACGAGAATTGCTACACCCCCGCGCGCCAGGCTGTGAAAATCCATATTCCGCTACCTAGTAGGATTTCTGTCGCGGCTCGGTCAATTTTTCCGGTCTGTCTCGTGTACCGATTACATTACTTCGATAACGGAATTATACTCACCGTAGGGATTTATTTCAATCTTTTCATTATAAGGATCTTGCTGCCATTTGCCGTCGACCACGAGGCGATATCGATACTTTCCGCGATTCAAAGGCAGCTTGACCTGCCAGACGCCGTTATCGCTGACCTTGCTCAATGGTGTATCTTCCGGCTTCCAGTTGTTAAAATCGCCGGCAATCTGGACACTTTTGGCACGCGGGTAAAGCGTTACGAACATAACCGCGTCGCTCAACTGATGCGTGCCGTAAACCCTGGCGATTTTCCGGTCAATATCAACGGGTTTTCGCTCAGGCTGCACAGTCGGCGGCACAGTCGCCAAAAGCTCCTCCGCACTGCTGCTGATTTCGCTCAACTGCAAGTTCAGTGATTCTACCATCTCACGGCGATGCTCCTTTTGCTCACCGATGACCTCCTTCACAAGATTCTGAAAATCCTTATAACCTTTACTGGCGGGGTCGTATTCGTTTATTGGCTGGCCCAGACTGGCTGCTTCCTTGAGCTTGGTGTTAAAATTAACAACAGTTCTGAACATCTTCTGGCCAAAATGGCTGCGCAGCTCCGCAAGAATCTCCCTACCCATCTTTGTGCGGATGTCATACATACTGGCCAGAACACGGACGCTTATGTTTCGAGAACATTGCTTACACAGGACGCTGATGGTATCAAGCTGCCTGCTCAGCCCATGAAGGGCAAAGTAACCCGTATCAACCGGAATAATCACATCCGTTGCGGCCCGGAGCGCGTTGAAGGTAAGTAATCCCATCGATGGGGCACAGTCAATCACCGCAAACTCGTAAATTTCCTGCACTTCCCGCAGAGCGTTTTTCAGGCAATCCTCGCGTCTGGCAATCCCCGCCATTTGCTGCTCAAAAGCCGCAAGGTCTATACTGGCAGGTGCCAGCTCGAAGCTATCGGCAATTTCCCAAAGAACCTCCCGCAGCTTGGCAGGCTCATCTCTGTTTACACCTATGAGCACATCATAGATGCCCTGCTCAATCTGCTCTTCAGGTACCGCCAGACCGACTGCGCAATGCGATTGAGGGTCCATATCGACCAGCAGGGTACGTTTGCCGGTGCCGGCCAGAGTGCTTGCCAGGTTAATTGCCACCGTAGTTTTGCCACACCCACCTTTTTGATTAATGACCGCTATAGTCCTCATAATGCCCTTCCCGTTCAGTTAGAACTGCTACGCAAAGCCAACGGCTTTATCAACACTGATATATCACTCCTCGGCATTGTATAATTCGGCAAAAAGAACGAAAAAACTTTACTCGTTTATCGGACGAGCCGATAAAAATAATGAAGAATTATACTAATTTCAGGTTATTTCCCAGACTTGTCAGGTAAGGTTACGAGGATGAAAAACCCTTGCAGGATATGCAATAGCACCTTTTTCAGCACAGCTTTTCCAGGTTAGGCTTAAAACGTCTTTTTCTGCGCTGAAAAGCCTGTTTTCTGCCGCTTTTGCAATGAATTGGGGCAGGAAGGAATTAAACCAGTGCTGCGGGCTCCTGGAGCAATCGGCGGAGGTAATCAAGAAACTGAGCAGCGTATGCACCGTTGGCTGTCCTGTGGTCAACTGATAACGTCAGGTTCATCATTTTACGTACCCCGATTGAATCGGGGTTGCCGTCCTCGGGGACACAGCTATCCGTAATCCTGCCTATACCTAAAACGCTGCATTGGCCCGGCATTACTATTGGGATAACCGAATCGGTGCCGAATGAGCCCAGGTTGCTCAACGTGATACAACCACCTTCCAAATCAAGCAGAGAAAGCTTATTGCTGCGGGCCTTTTCTGCAAGGCCTGCACTTTCTAACGCAATTTGCGCAAGGCCTTTCTCATCAGCATCCTTAACTACGGGAGCAACCAGACCGTCGGCAACATCAATTGCCAGGCCGATATTGATGCTTTTAGGAAGCTGGATGTAATCATCGACCAATTTTCCTGTCATAATGGGATACTGTTTGAGGGCCAGGGCCGTCGCTTTCACTATAAAATCATGATAGGCAATTTTGGTATTGCCGGTTCGGTTTAATTTGTTTCGCAGGGCCACCAGCTCGGTCACATCGGCCTTCGCACTGAGATAAAAACAGGGTATCTCGCGCTTGGACTGCAGCATCCGTTGGCCTACGATTTTTTTCAGCCTGCTCAGCGGTACAGTCCGGCCAAGACTGATTTGCCGCTCAGTGGCTTCGGACTTCCCTGGAGTAAGCAAGTCTTGCGGCTCCACAAACACATCGGAATCAGGCTTGGGTGGAACATCAGTAGTTTGAGTCCAAAAACTGATAATTTCAGCTTTCAAGGAGTCAACAAAATCCTTTGTTACCTTCTCATCCTTTTCGCCGAGGACTATAATTGGCGCGTTGACCGGCAGTGTTTTGCCGATTTCAACCAGTATCTCCTTTACAAATCCATTGGCCGGGGATTCAACTTCGAGGGTCGCCTTATCCGTCTCGACTTCGAAGATTACATCTCCCTTTTTGACCTCATCACCGACGTTAACGCAGTAACTTACTATAGTCCCGTCCTCCATTGTCTGTCCCAACTGTGGTAATCGAACTTCATTTGCCATTAGTAAGCCCTTGTGCCTTTTATTTTGAGTGTTTTCAACCTGCGGCTTTTCTAAATGACCGCTTTAATCATTCTATCAACGCTGTGTATACTTGCAAGTCTCACATAATCTTTGGGATAGCTATGCCGAATCTTGATTCTTGCTTAATCACACATCGTATTCTATAATCGCCCTTTTGAAGCTGCTTTACAGGCGAAAGATATGGCGGAAGAGGTCACAAAACAACTCGAGCTTCTAAGACGCGGGTCTGTGGACATATATACCGAACAGGAGCTTGCTCTAAAGCTCAAAGAAGCAGCACAAACCGGCCGTCAATTACGAATCAAGCTCGGCCTTGACCCGACCAGCCCTGATATTCACCTCGGCCATACCGTTCAGCTTCGCAAGGTTCGCCAGTTCCAGGACCTCGGACACAAGGCTGTTTTATTAATCGGCGATTATACTGCTCGAATCGGCGACCCAAGCGGAGAAGATACCACCCGGCCGATACTGGCCACTGAGCAAATCGAGGCTAATGCCCGCACTTATTTCAAGCAGGCGGGAAAAGTGCTCGATACATCCGAAGATAAGCTTGAAGTCAGATATAACAGCAAGTGGCTTGAAAAGCTGAACCTGATGGAGGTGATTCGGCTGGTATCGAATAAGACAGTGGCCCAGATGCTTCAGCGGGACAGCTTCAAGAAGCGTTTTCGGGCAGAGGAAGATATATTTATGCACGAGTTTATCTACCCGGTAATGCAAGGCTACGACTCGGTTGTAGTGAAAAGCGATATCGAACTGGGCGGTACGGACCAGACGTTTAATAATCTTATCGGCCGAGATATCCAGAAGGCGTACGGGCAAAGCCCGCAGGTTGTGATTATTTTGCCGATTCTCGTCGGACTCGATGGGAAAGAAAAAATGAGCAAGTCAAAAGGCAACTACATCGGCATAACCGATGAGCCTAACGATATGTTCGGCAAGATTATGAGCATCTCCGACGATATGATGGAAAACTATTTTACACTGCTGACCGACATCCAGGCCGAGGAAATTGCCACACTGACCAATCCCGAAAAAACGCACCCCAAGGAAGCCAAGGTACGGCTTGGTAAGACGGTGGTTAGCACATACTATAACGCTGACGCCGCCGCTGACGCCGCCGCACACTTCGAGAAGGTCTTTGCACAAAGAGAACTTCCGGACGATATGCCGCAGGTCCAGCTCGCCGGCCAACCCATTACCGCCGCTAAATTGTTGCTTCACTGCAACCTTGTGGCAACCGGCGGCGAGGCAAAAAGAATGATAAAACAGGCCGCCGTAAGCATCAATGGCAGCAAAATAAACGACCCGAATTCCGAGATTAGACCAGAGGACGGGATGGTAGTGCGTGTAGGCAGGCGAAAGTTTGCTCAATTGAAGGTGAAGAAGTAACTTCAAATTACAGAACCAGAGACGGATTTCTTGTTAGCCACACCTACCTTTTCTCTAAATCACTTGCCTTTGGCGGGAATTAATAAGACAATCATGTTCTTGTGTAAATTACTAAACAGAAATTTATTATATAACAGACACCCAGAATGAAAAGTAAAGGTACATGCTGTCTTTGTCATACCCCCTCTTTACTAAAGAGGTCGCATATTGTAACAAATTCCATTTTTAGTTTCGTGCGCGATAAAACAATGAACAACAGGTTTTATGAGATAGGCGACAAAACAAATATCATCATCCAAGATGGTCCCAAAGAACATCTACTCTGTGGTAAATGTGAGCAGAAAATTGGCCGTTATGAAAAGTATTACAAAGAGGCCATTCATTTAAGTAGGCATGGAATAGAAATAATACAAGATGACAAAATTGCCATTATAGGGAATCTTGATTATAATAAGATAAAACTGTTTCTATTGTCAATACTGTGGCGAATGAGCATCTCGTCCCTGCCTCAATTCGCTAATGTATCGCTAGCCAATAACGAAGATGTTATTCGTAGGATGATTCTTGAAGAGAAGCCGGGGAAAAACCACGAATACCCAATTGCTGCTCTTATACCCCTAATCAACGGCAAAATGCAAGAAGGTTGGATGTGTTTTCCCATTATTGGCGATCATCCGCATGGAACCGTTCATTATATGATAATAGGAGGCATACTTTACTCAATCTCTATGACTCAATTTGACGAGTGTTTTTATAAATACTTATTGTACGAGTCTGGCCGTTGGGTCATGCCATTAATTGATTTCTACAAAATATCCTTCTTAAGGGATTTTATTGATAGCAACTTTGGCGAAAGGAATTCTTAGAGCCAATCGATGGTGAAAAAATGGATTCCTGCCTTCGCAGGAATGACAGAACGAGACTGCCACGTTAGTTCGACAAACTCATCACAAGTTCGCTTAGAATGAACCGACGTGCTGTCGGTACTAAAGATTCAGTGGTGTGACGAAATCCCAGGATTGAGGTGAAAGGCCGGAATTCTCGGGGTTAGCACAGATATATTTGGCGGCGGCACTTAGAGTATCGGTGTCATTGATAAAAATTTTCCAAAAACTTCGAGTCCATGGGGTACACTCGAGCTCCATCGCCTTCGTAGCCACCCCTTTTAACTGGTTGACAAGATATTCGATTCTGTGTTTCGGCCGCATGATAAGTATGTGTACATGGTCATTCATTATCGCGCAGGCGGGTACTGTAATATTAAATTTGTTAATAACCGTCCGAAAACCAGATGCTATGAGTGATCTTGTTCTGTCGTTGATGAAAAACGGCGGACGAATTGTTTTTTGTCTTGCTACGGCCCAGAACTTTTGAAGTGTCTTTTTTACGGGTTGTGGACTCTGACGTCCGTACCTTACTGCCCCCAAGGATTGTAATTGCCTGATATAAACATCTTTTGAGTATGAACCCCGCGGGTCATTGGGTAGCCAAGTGCCGTATGTAGTAAATATAGCGTGATAAGCAATAACCATTAACAATCCGGTATTTGTTTAGCAGTAGTCGGGACGACTACTATTAAATAAGCCTTAAAAAAGTCGCCGTTTCGGCGACTGCTAAACAACTAAATAAAACCTTGGTGTTTTGGCGTAATTTTTGATTGTACGAATTATCGAAAAAATTACAATATTTTTTTGTAAATCCTGCTTGTATGTAATGTCAGGAACCTGTAAAATACCATCGGCGGAGAGATAACCGCCAATTAAAAAGATAACACTGAGATTTCAGACGTTTCGCTCCAAACCGCGAGTTTGTAACTGCAGGAACGTTTGGGAGGCTCGGTGCTCTTTGTTTCTACAAAGAGCACCGCAGCTATTTTGTGTTGTATTTGCACAAAGCTGCGGTTGCTCACGTAGAGCTATAGAAAGAGCATCGTCCTTCACGTCCTGCACGGGCTCTCGCGGGCCTGGGGTGAGCGTGATTGCGGCGGTGCTCTTTTTTTGGTTACTGGTTATTGGCGAATGGTGATTGGTTACTCGCAATAGGGGATACAACAATGAAATTTACACCCGTAAAGGGCCTGATTCGGCTGGTTATGGTTGCGGCAGGAGTACTGATGGGCCTGCCGTTTGCCAAGTCCTTTTCTTTTCTTGCCGTATGTGCGCTACTTGCAATGGGCTGGGTGATTTACTGGCTTGTAGGCGGATTTTTCGACGTCGATTGAATGTTGGTAACTGGTGAGTGGTAAATGGTAACTGGTTCAAACGACTAATAACCAATAAATATGCCTCGGTGATGCTGCACGGCCTGACGGCTCGGGCGCCCTTAAGAGCTGGTGGTCGGGATACCAAACGTCTCTTCCTTCGTTTGGGGGACGTTAAATCCACTTGAGGCCGTGCAGCGCCCTTTATTTTACTTAGCATAGGGCGATTGTTGTTTATTTTCTGCGCATAAAATAGGAGCCGCCCTCCTCCGGCCGGCTCCTTATTATCAACTCAAAGCCACACTTGCCTCTTTATTTGACAGATGTCTGTCTTGCAATGCAGCTTTGGTTTTTAGACAGGCGGGTTTCCTCCTCTTCCGTTCAATTTGTCTCACCCACCTCTCTCGCTTTAATTAACGATTCTCTTTTTTCAGCAAAAACTATACCAGCAAAAACAACATAATTCGGTCACATTCTTTGTTAATCCCTAAGGGCTCTATAGAAAAACAGTTGCGCCTGGACAAGTTCTCTCGTGGAAAAAAACCTGAGCAGTTATCTCTTATATTATGTTTACAAAAAACACCAATTGCCTCCCCGTCACTTCCAATTCTTGATTTTTAAAATTTTAAAAAAGAGGTAGGCCACCTGATAGTCTGATAATGGGCAAATTGCGCAAGAACTGCGTTTACAAAAAACAACGCGCCAATATTGTCCTCATCGGTTCAGAAATTTTTGCATTGCAATGATATTATCCGCATAAAACTTCATATTGTTATGGAATAGAAATGAAGAAACCACTAAATCCCTGGCTATTCCTGAACATCTACAGATATGTCGGCTACTATTTCTGCTCTGTTTCCAAATCGGCAGAATACTTGGCCCAGGCCTTTCGATTGTTCCAGCTGCAATGCCAGCGACTGAAAACTACCTTCTTTCCGGTCTTGGCTGCCGCCGGCTGAAAAATACTCCCATCCCGCCATTTATTGACCTCTTCGATAATCCCATCTGCCTGGTCTTCAGGTATCTGAAGCTGCTCAATTTCTTCAGGGTCCTGCTGGAGGTCGTATGAAAATACCTGCCCACTCGTTGAATCGTAAACAACCTTTCGTGTGCCTTTGACATAACCGACAGGCCCCTGGCTAAGCCAGGAGGAAAAATACATTTTTCGCTGTTCCTGCAAGGTGCCGAGCGCATCAACGCCGTCAAATGTGTCCCGGGCCGTCTTGATGCCTAAAAGATGCAATACAGTCGGAGTAAAATCAATTGCGCCGGCCGGCAGTTTCACCTTCCTGCCTGCTTCGATAATTTTCGGTGCTCGCATAATCCAGACTATTCGCATAACCTCGTCGAAAGGTATCCGGTCATGTCCGAAAAGGTCATGCTCACCAAAGGCCTCTCCGTGGTCTCCAATAACACAAAAAATCGTATCTTTCGCAACACCCAATTCCCACAATCGCTCATCTAATGCAGCCACAAACTCATCTGTGTAGCGGATGGCTTGTCTATAGCGTTCTATTGGCTCCCTTGCGGCCGGGCTGTAACTTTCGGGAACCTCGTATGGGTCGTGCGAGACCGAGCAAAGTACCGTCAGGAAAAATGGGCCGCTTTGTGATTTTATCCATTTACTCATTGGCTCGAGCATTGCAAACTCGTCACAGCCCAGGTAGCCTACGTAAGCAGAAGGGTCTTTCAAATCATCTCGTGCCCAGAACTTTTCGAAGCCGAGATTATTAACCAGTCCCGGCCTACACTCGAAATCGCCCTTTGCCGACTGGAAAAAAGCCGTTCTGTAATCTAACTGCGACCGCAAAATCGTTGCCAGACTCGCATACTGTTTCTCTGCCGGAATCGCTTCTGCGATATCCTGTGAGACGCTCGGCAGCCGGCCGGTTAAAATCGAGAACAAAGCCTTGGTTGTGTGGCTGACTACGCAGCGGGCGTTGGTAAATTCAACGCCCTGCCGGGCCAAAGAGATAAAATATGGGCTTAACAGATTCGGCTCAGTCTTGTAAAGCATCGTTTGCTTGTACTGGATACCTTCGAGAATCAAAACCACAACATTGTAACGAGCAGCCTGCCCTTGGCGCATCACTGAGACCTGAATCTCATCGAAAGCAGGTATTTTTCGGAAGGTATCGACCGAATCTATTTTACGCTTATTGCTTCCGGAGGAAGTAAAAAATGATGCGACAGCCTTCAATTGGCTGTTATAACGCAAGCCCCGTGACACAGCGCTTACGGAACTGTTCCTTGCAGTCGATGTACGAACCAAAAGCACGACAAAAATTATTATCGCCAGCAGGACCGTTTGCCTCAAAAAGGCAGTGCTGTCCTGCTGCCGTCGCAGAGGTCGCGCAAGCACAATAAAGAAAAACATCAGGGCCAGCGCGCTTGGCGCAAGCAGCACCACGGCCGCCAACGGCCGATACCAAAGATTAACTCCTACTATCAGCAGTACATTTAGCGGGTCGCGTACCAGCGGCGCCAGAACGGCCGGCAGGACCTGGGTGCCGGTCGCAATCAGCCAGCCGGCATTTATAACCGACCATGTGCACACAACCGCCGCGGTACATAAAACGACCCGATGAACCCATTTACGCCGTGAGAAAAAACAAACGGCCGACAGCACTCGCTCGATGCCTAAAAGCGCCGCAATATCAGCCCAAATCCATCCCGCATATTCATCGAGACACCCGATCCGATTAGCAGTATAGAGCTTTACCGCCAGCGTACAAAACAGCGCCCCTAACATAATCAGGCTGACCGCACGTATCGCCAAAAACCTGAACCAACCGGCCCCTCTAACGGACCCTTTTTGCACACTGTCTGTTTTGCCGTCGTCAGTATATTTTTTGTCAGTCATTATTTAAGCGAGGTTATATGTATCCCGCTCTTAAAAGTCAAAGGAAACAAAAATTTCCCCCCGCAGTACTTAGTCATTATCGCGGCAATCTTCATCCGTCATCCCGACCGAAGCGAAGCATTGGAGCCTGCCCTGAGTCCCGACTTGTCGGGATCGAATGGGTGGAGGGATCTGTAGAAAAAGAATCGCGAAGCGTTCCATATCCGAAAGCCCGCCGGTTCACCCGGCGGGTCTTCTTAGCAGCGCAACAATCTGACCTTCTCATTCCTGCGACACCTGTCCCGAGTCCCGGCGCGCCGGGTTCGAAGGATACGAGATACTAAATACGAACCATGATTTTTGTCTTTCAACGTCGGATTTGAGGGGTAAAATGGATTGTGTAAATTTGGAAAATGGGGTAAAATTGTATGAACAGCTTTTGGAAGAAACATCGAGGAATTATTATTCCGAATTCATTAGCCGACGCTGCCGGGCCGATTCGTCGCACCTACCACCTCAATCGCCGACGGATTCATAATGCAATTGATATCCCTGGACACAGTATGCCCCTACCACTAAAAAAGAGCAAGTTGTTCTCCTTGTGCTGAGTTGACTCCAGAAAACATTGGCTCGTATTTTCTACTTTCCTTCCATGTAGCATAAACACAATATTCAAAAAGTTCCTTCTTGCTATTGCGTTTCCTGAGCACCTTACTCCCAATGTTGGTGAATCCAAGTGACTTAAAAAAATCCTCAAGTAGCTTTTCCGTGTGTACTTGCACCCCGTAGAAGCTGGAATTGCCTACAATGTACGAAAGCACTGCACCCTTCTTCAGGCTTTTTCTCAAGCTATGAAAGTGTAAGTACAAGTCATGAAAATACTTCCACACATAGTTTGCCATCACTAAGGTATTCTTTTCTTTTGTTTCCAAGATTTGAGAAACAACTAGCTTTAACGATTCCGGTAGTTCAACTCCATTGGATTCCCAATCTTGAAGCCTACTGGTTGCAACACCCCATGTTCCCCCAATGGATTTCCAATCCAGCTCCCCCGCTTCACGGGCTGTATCAAGAAACTTCGTCCAGTACATGTAAGGACGAAGTTCACGAATGTAGCTTATCCGGTTGGGGTACGGGGGCGACGTGACAACATGCGAATACTGCACGTCATTGATTGAAACGGGTTTCCTTGAATCAAAAAAATGTACTGATACTGAACCCGCAAGGTCTTCACTTGCGCTTTGGGCAATTGTATTGACTATTTCTTGGTATAGAGATTCAATCTGTTCAATCTCAAACGTTGTTGTTTCATCATGAAATGACATTGATACATGGTTGAATGCTACTGAAGACGTTTCAATCGTCAACCGGCAAAATGCAATCCACGCTAAAGAAGAAACATTATCTTCTTTTGGTTCCCCGAATTGGTTAGTCAGTGCCTGACGAAGTGCAGCAAGTACTTTCAGGGTATGTTCACACCACCATCTTGTGATATTGTGTATATCGGGCAACCAGTTATCTTTATTCGCAATTGCTTTGAATTCCACTAGGGATTCCTCAATCCCTGACTTCAGTTTCTTCAGTTCAGATTTTGAATAGTTCCTGCACTTAGCATTTCCAAACCAAATAAGAAACGGGTTTATATCAAGACAATGTGCAGACAATCCATGTTCAGCAGCTACTAAACCGGTTGTTGCTGTACCTGAGAATGGGTCAAGAATGAATGAATCGTTGGGAATGTTATTAATAATCTCTGTTACTAGCTTGACAGAATAAGCGGGAGTTAAGCGCAGCCATCCATGTCTACCAAGTTTTTGATTGTATTTGAATGTATAGTCTGAACGCCGTGTTACTTTCATGTCCATTACTCAGCACTCAGCAACGTTTCAAGAACATCATGTATTTCTTTCTTAATCGCCTTGGATTGACGTTTGAAGAAATCCGCAAGGCCGTAGCCTAAAACTTGCTCACAAAAAGCATATAAGGACGATTGATTGTTGCCGTTGGTGGTACCAATGAGAATCCCGCAACGGTTGTTCCGATATCTAAGAACAATGTCAGAATCAATTTGTGAAGAAAATATTGCGAACACAGGCAAGTAGTCGTTTGCCCATGCTACTGTTGCGTTGTCTATATCAGCATTCTGACGTTTGGAATCCTTGCTCTTGTATCCCTGACGAACTTCAAATACAATGCCGTTAGATGGTTCAGCAACTTCAACAAAGTCCACACAATAGTCTTTAATCCACTTCCTGACGTTGGTTAGTACAATTTTATTTTTGATTTCTGATATTTCTAACCTACCGTCAAGCGATAACTTCTTAGCTTTGCCTGATTGGGTTTTAGCCGTGTAAGACCATGTAGCAAATTTGGGGTCTGTATAACCGGTGGTATCAACAAGCACTGCGCGGAATAACCGTTCACAGCCAATGCCAATTTGACGATAAACGGAAGTCATTCCACCCGCTGCCCTATGGGCAGTGTACATAAGGTCAGTATCAAGACCTACCCATGAATAGAAGGGATCTGAGCTGTATATCGCTTTGAATTCGTTCAGGGAGAATCCTTTTTCACTGTTTCCCTGCCCGAACTTTGGTCTATAGGTCTTGCACTTCCTGATGGGCTTCAAGAAGGTTTCAAGATATTGCTTTTCCTTGTTATTCACATTGTCCTCTATTCGGGTTGGCATTTTTCCCGGCTAACAATGATTACACAGTATGCATAAAACAGCAAGCACAGTTTCTTTCCTTCTATATAAGAAGACCACGTTGATTTTTTAACGGTCCTCCAATCTCTTGCGTCCCATGTGAAATTTGCTATCCTCTCGTTACAAATACGCTTCGTAAGTTTCTGTAATATTTTCACTCTCCCAGCCAAGCATTTTAACTGTCTTTTTTAGTGATTCTATAAGTTGACTGTCCCAGTTCCCAGTCCAGAATTATATCTTCTTTGTCAGGAAATACAAGATTTATTCTTTGGTTTGATTCACGACTCGTCAGCCAGGAGCGGAGACTAATAAAATAAACTAGTAGTCTGTCACATCTAAATTACTGGGTATAGTTTTTTCAATTTTACACGAGCGTCTGCAGTGGCAAATTGCCAATCAACAGTGGCATCCGCTTCATTACGTTGCCGCTCCCAAGCTGAAAC